>OHRV01000235.1_pt1 | contig 11053 bp, 8 predicted proteins | sample 1578511 | NCBI WGS metagenome assembly OHRV01 (sample SAMEA3879546, study PRJEB24766) | human gut metagenome | biome: human-associated habitat; feature: feces | place: USA | collected 1985/1987
CGCACAGTTCGAGATCAACCTCCGCTCTCTGGCCGAGAAAGTCACGCCCGCACCGGATGAGGCTTTCGCCAGGAGTCTGGGCTTCGACTCCCTCGATGCGCTGAAGGCTGACCTTCGCGCCAAAAAGCAGAAGATCCACGAGGAAGGGGCCGACCGCGCCGCCGGCAAGCAGCTGCTGGACATGGCCGGTGCCAACATGACCGTAGCCCTGCCCGCCGAGATCCTCGACCGCACGGCCCAGAACGAGATGAAGCTGCTGACCGAGCGCCTCTCCCGCAGCGGCATCACCCTCGAGCAGCACTGCAAGAACAGCCACACCACCCCGGAAGCCCTCGAGAAGGACTACCGCGCACAGGCCGAGAGCCGCATCCGCTTCGTGCTGGCAGCCCGGGCCATCGCCGAGGCCGAGGGCATCGTCGTCCACCCCGAGGAGGTCAACGCGGAGTACCGCCGCCTCTCCCAGCTGCAGGATACCCCCGAGGCCGAGATCCGCAAGGCACTGGCCGAGGACGCTGTGGCCGCTGCGCTGGCCGCAAAGAAGGTGCAGCGCTTCCTGCTGGATAACGCTCAGGTCACCACCGTGACCGATGCCCCCGAAAAGGAGTGATACCGCTATGGGTCTGTTTACCCGCTATGCCATGGATGCCCTGATGAAGACCTCCCATCCCGAGGTCGTCCGCCGCCAGTGCTGGAACCTCCACCCCCACCGCACCCCCTGCACCGACTGCAAGGACATCCCTACGGCGACGCCATCTTCACCCGCCCCAACCTCGTCAAGGACTGGGACCCCTGCACCGACTGCGGCCTCTGCGTCTCGGTCTGCCGCTCGGGCTGCATCGTGCCCTCGCCCGAACAGGTGCAGCGGGACACCTCGCTGGCCGACACCGACAATGACACCCTCTGGCTGGGCTGCGAGAAGAGCAGCCGGAAGAATACCGCCGTCCGCGCCTGCGTGGCCGCCTTCTCGTGGGAGACGCTGGCCTATCTCGCCCTGAACAAGAAGCTCGTGCTGGACCTGACCCCCTGCGGCGAGTGCGAGAACGACGCCTGCGCTGCCCAGCTGCGCAAGGAGCTGACCCGCCTCGTGGAGTTCCTCGGCCCCCAGCTCTTCGAGAGCCGGGTCACGCTGGCCTACCAGCAGGAGGACGCCCCCTACCATGTGCAGGAGCTGAGCCGACGGGAGATGTTCTCCCACATGACCGAAGGCTCCCGCGCCGGCACCAAGAAGCTGCTGCAGATGCTGCCCGGCCTGCGCAGCGAGGAGGACAGCGCCGCCGACTTCCGCCTCATGCTCCACCAGCGGACCAAGCAGCTCAAGGCTGCCTCCGAGACGCCGCTGCGCTACGGCTGGTATCTGCCCAATTTCACCCAGAAGTGCTTCGGCTGCGGCAAGTGCGAAAAGGCCTGCCGCTCCGGCGCGCTCAAGCTGGAGGACCTGCCCGACGGGCAGACCCGCGTGGTCGTCACGCCGTGGAAGTGCAGCGAGTGCGGCGTCTGTGTCGCAGCCTGCTCGAACAGCGGCATCGACGGCATGAAGCTGCGCCAGCTGACCACCCTCGGCCCGGTGAGCGTCTACAAATGCAGCAAGACTCTCTGTGCCGACTGCGGCAAGCCCATCGCGCCGAACAGCGCCGAGGGCATCTGCTCGGTCTGCCGCATCAAGCGCCGCACCAAGCAGCGTCAGGAGGAGGCCGCTGCCCGCGCCAAAGAGCGGATCGCCGAGCGGGAGGCCCGCAAGGCTGCGGAAGAAGCCGCCAAGGCCGCTGCCGCAGAGCTGGCCGCGGAGAATGCAGCTGCCGCAGAGGCCGCTGCCCCGGCCGTCGCAGCGCCTGCCGCCGTTGCGGAGACAACTGTTGCCGCACCAGAAACAGCCGCTCTTGCCAAAAAGGATTGACGCGGCCGCAAATCAATGCTATACTCAGTCTTGACCACTTATTTGATGGCCGGGACTGTTACAAAGGAGTAACGGATGGATTTCCGTTGCTCTTTTTTCATAAAAAACAGCCCAACTGTCCGCTGACGGGAAACAGCGGGCACCGCGCAACGCGAATGCTGTCCCTGTACAGCAACAACAAGAAAAGAGGGAATTTATGATGAACACTTCCATCTCCCGCCGTCAGTTCCTGAAGGCCAGCGGTCTGGCAGCCGCCGGTGCCTGCGCAGCCGGCCTGCTGACCGGCTGCGGCGGCTCTTCTTCCGGCAGCGCCTCCGGCGCAGCCTCCTCCGGCTCCGGCTCCAGCTACACCATCCTGTACGACAGCCAGCCTGCCACCCTGAACTATCTGACCACCGGCACCGACCTTGAGATGGTCGTCGGCGCAAACTGCGTGGACACTCTGGTCGAGTACGACAACAAGGGCGTCATGCGCGAGGGTCTGGCCACCAGCTGGGACTGGGATGCCGACACCCTGACTTGGACGTTCCATCTGCGGGATGAGAACTGGGTGGACTGCAACGGCGAGGTCGTCGCCCCCGTCACGGCGCAGGACTTCGTGGACGCCCTGAAGTACGTCCTGACCCCGGACTACGCCGCCTCCAACGTGGGCCTCGTCACCGGCTACATCGCAGGCGCTGACGACTACTACAGCTACCACGTCTACCTGAACAACGCCAACACCGGCGTCGTGGACGAGGACGGCACCACCTACACCGTGGATGCCGACGGCGTCGTCACCGTCGCCGCCCCCGATGCAGACCCCGCCACCTACGCACCCGTGGACTTCGAATCCGTAGGCGTCACCGCTGTGGACGAGCACACCCTGACCTACACCCTGACCTACGATTTCCCGGGCTTCCTGAGCCTGCTGTGCTACCTGCCCTATGAGCCGGCCTACGGCCCGCTGCTGGAGGAGACCGGCGACCAGTTCGCCACCAGCGCAGAGACCACCTACAGCTGCGGTGCCTTCTATCTGGCCGCCTACGAGTCTCTGGAGACCTGGGTCATGAAGAAGAACCCCGAGAACTACGACGCCGCCAACGTCTTCATCGACACCATCAGCCGCATCTACAACGCCGAGGCCAGCGTCAACGGCCCCGAGATGATCAAGCGCGGCGAGATCGATGAGGCCACCATCGGCTCCGACATCCTCGACAGCTGGCTGGCCGACGACACCACCAAGGATATGGTGTCCATGGACCGCCCCAACACCAACTACACCTACTTCTACATGTTCAACTTCATGCCCTTCTCCCACGAGTTCTCCAACTGGAGCGTGGAGGGCATGGACGCCGAGTATGAGCCGGAGAACTGGGCCAAGGCCATCAACAACACCAACTTCCGCAAGGCCTTCCTCTACGGCATCAACAACTCCGTCACGCTGGCCGTCAAGGCACCCGAGGGCTACGACAACTACAAGCTGAACACCATCACGCCCCCCAGCTTCTGCGCCAACGCTGACGGCGTGGACTACCTGAAGTGCGGCGACCTCGCCAACATCACCGAGTTCTTCGACGAGGCCAAGGCCAAGGAGTACCGCGACGCCGCCATCCCCGAGCTGACCGCCGCAGGCGTCACCTTCCCCATCAAGGTGCAGCTGCCCTACAACCCCTCCTCCTCCGACTGGGACAAGCAGTGTCAGGTGCTCAAGCAGCAGCTCGAGGGTGTGCTGAACGACGGCTTTGACTTCATCAATATCGTCATCACCGCCGGCCCCTCCGACAGCTTCCTGTCCAGCGTCCGCCGCAACGGCAAGTTCGCTTTCCTGCTGTGCAACTGGGGCGCAGACTACTCCGACCCCCAGACCGAGACCGACCCCTTCTATCAGGCCGAGGGCGCACGCGGCAGCCGCTACGCCTTCCTGCGCACCGGCGTCGAGGACGGCTTCATCACCGGCGACACCGCTGACGCCGTCATGAACTACATGAAGGCCATCGAAGCCGCTGTGGAGATCACCGATGACATCAACGCCCGCTACGATGCCTTCGCCAACGCCGAGGCTTCCCTCATCAACAACGCCCTCGTCGTCCCCATGGGCATGAGCGTCCCGGCCTACATCGCCACCCGCCTGAACTACTGGGAGGGCCAGTACGCTTCCACCGGCTTCTCCAACAAGCGCCTGAAGGGCATCCACGTCCTCGACCACTATGTCTCCATGAGCGAGTACGAGGCCAACCGCGACGCCCGCTAAGCTTTTCTGACCGTTCTGCCGCCCTCCGTTTTCCCCCGGGAAAGCGGAGGGCTTTTTATTTCTGAAGGCTCTCAGATGAATTTTTAGAGCAAACTTTGCCAAATCACTTTCCAAAAGTAGTTTTTTGTTGTATTCTATTCCTATCCGACATTCATTAAATAAAAGAGAGGGGTGCGCACAGATATGCTCAAATATCTGGCGAAACGCATCGGGCGCTCGATCCTGACCCTGTTCATCATCGTGACGCTGGTGTTCTGCCTGCTGCGGCTCATGCCGGTAGAGGGCTATTTTGCCAACTACGAAAAAATGACCGAGGCACAGATTCAGGCCGGGCTGCAGTCCATGGGTCTGCTGGACCCGCTGCCGGTGCAGATCGGCCATTTCTGGCGGGACGCGCTGCACGGTGATCTGGGCGTGAGCCACATTTACAAGCTCAACGCTCCCGTGACCAAGATCCTTGCCCAGAAGCTGCCCATTTCCATCGAAATGGGTGTGCTGGCCATGCTGCTCAGCCTGATCTTCGGCATCCCGCTGGGCCTTGTCATGGGCCGATGCAAGGGCCGCTGGCCGGATAAGCTGGGCACAGCCGTCATCGTGCTCATTCAGGCCGTGCCTGCCGCCGTGTACTTTTTGTACATTCAGATGTACGGCACCACCGCCATGGGCGTGGGCCTGCTGTTCGATGCCGCCGACTGGCGCTATTGGGTGCTGCCGGTGTGCAGCATGAGCCTTGCAAACCTTGCGTTCTACGCCATGTGGCTGCGCCGCTACATGGTGGACGAAAGCAACAAGGACTACGTAAAGCTAGCCCGGGCCAAGGGCGTGAGCGAGAGCGGCATTGCCCTGCATCACATCTTCCGCAACGCCATGGTGCCGCTGGTGCAGTACATCCCCTCCGCATTTCTGAACACTGTCGTCGGCTCCATTTACATCGAGAGCCTGTACAGCATCCCGGGCATGGGCGGTCTGCTGGTCACCTGCGTGCAGCGCCACGACAACACCATGGTGCAGGGCATTGTGCTGCTGTATGCCTGCGTGGGCATCATCGGCCTGATTTTGGGCGATGTGCTCATGGTTCTCCTGGATCCCCGCATCCACTTTGGCAGGAAGGAAGGTGGCCGCTGATGCTCTCTTTTCTCAAACGTGAACGCTCCCGGCTGCTGGAAGACAAGCTCAACGCCGCGCAGGCACAGCACACTGCCGGATGGGAGGCTCTGCCCGAAGACGAGCTGTTCACCCCCGCCGGGTTCAGCGAGGCGCAGGCCGAAGCCACTGCCAGCTCCAACTACAGCTACTGGGGCAGCACCTTCCGCGCCTTTTTCAAGAACAGGTTCGCGGTGGTTCTGCTGGTGGCACTGGCAGCCGTGGTGGCCTTTGCCTTCATCCAGCCCTACCTGCCCGGTCAGGCAGACCCGAACCTCTGCGCCGTGGACCCCGCCACCGGCATCCAGTATCGCAACATTGCCCCCGGACAGGACGGCTTTATCTGGGGTTCCAACTCCATCGCACCAGCCTGACCATCGCCTTTTTCGTAGCCCTCATTGAAGCGGTGGTGGGCATCACCGCCGGTGTGCTGTGGGGCTATGTGCGCGGGCTGGACCCCGTGTTCACCGAGCTGTACAACATCTTTGATAACATCCCCACCGCCATTGTGCTGATCCTGATCTCTTACGTGGCAACACCCAGCATCTGGACCATGGTCCTTGGCATGGCCATCAAGGGCTGGATCGAAATGGCACGCTTCATCCGCAACCAGATCCTCATCATCCGCGACCGGGATTATAATGTAGCGTCCCGCTGCCTCGGCACGCCCACTGTGCGCATCGTACTGCGCAACCTGCTGCCCTATCTCGTCTCGGTCATCATGCTGCGCATGGCCCTCACCATCCCGGAAGCCATCGGCAACGAGGTGTTCATCACCTACATCGGCCTCGGGCTTTCGGTGGAGACGCCTTCGCTGGGCAATCTGGTCAACGATGGCCGCAAGGTGATGATGCAGGCCGGGCTGCGCTACCAGCTGCTGTACCCCACCCTCATCCTGAGCTTTGTCACCATTGCGTTCTACCTGATCGGCAACGCCTTCTCGGACGCCGCCGACCCGAAGAACCATCTGCAGTAAGGAGGGTATATCATGGAACATCACCCGCTCATTCTCTCCGCAAAAGATGTCAACATCCAGTTCGATCTGCGTGGAAAGATCCTGCACGCCATCCGGGGCATCGACCTTGATCTGTACCAAGGCGAGGTGCTCGCCATCGTGGGCGAGAGCGGCTCCGGCAAGAGCGTGTTCACCAAGAGCTTCATGGGCCTTCTGGACGCCAACGGCTCCATCACCGGGGGCACCATCGATTACTACGGCATGGCGGACGGCAAGCCGCTGCGCCTTTCTGACCTCAAAACCGAAAAGGACTGGCTGCTGGTACGCGGCCGGGAGATCGCCATGGTCATGCAGGACCCCATGACCAGCCTGAACCCGCTGAAGACCATCGGGGCACAGATCATGGAAGCCGTCACCCTGCATCAGGGCCTGAAGGGCGCTGCCGCAAGGGAAAAGACACTGGAATATCTGCGGGATGTGGGCATCTCGGAGCCGGAAAAGCGCTTTAAGCAGTACCCGCACGAGTTCTCCGGCGGGATGCGCCAGCGGGTGGTGATCGCCATTGCGGTGGCCTGCCGCCCGCAGATCCTGATCTGCGACGAGCCCACCACCGCGCTGGATGTGACCATTCAGGCTCAGATTTTGCAGCTGCTCAAGGAGCTGCGGGCCAAGTACCACCTGACCATCGTCATGATCACCCACGACCTGGGCGTGGTGGCCAACATTGCCGACCGGGTAGCCGTGATGTACGCGGGCGACATCGTGGAGATCGGCACCGCCGACGAGATCTACTACGACCCCCGCCACCCCTATACATGGGCGCTGCTGTCCAGTATGCCCCAGATGGGCGTGAAGGGCGAAGACCTGTTCAACATTCAGGGCACGCCCCCGAACCTCTTTACGGAGATCCGCGGCGACGCCTTCGCGCCCCGCAACCCGCTGGCCCTGAAGATCGACTTCGTCAAGCGTCCCCCCTACTTCGACGTCAGCGCGACCCACCGGGCCAAGACGTGGCTGCTCGACCCCCGCGCACCCAAGATAGAGCCGCCCGCCGCTGTGCGGATGCTGCAAGAGGAGGGCAAGTAACATGGCAGACGAACGCGAAGTATTGCTCGAGGTGAAAGACCTCGAGGTGACTTACGGCTCCGGCCGCAAAGCCTACAAGGCCGTCAAGAACGCAAACTTTACCATCTATAAGGGCGAGACCTTCGGTCTGGTGGGCGAGTCCGGCTCGGGCAAGACCACCATCGGCCGGGCCATCATGCGCATCCTGCCCACCTCCGGCGGTCAGGTGTTCTACAAGGGCCAGCAGATCAACGGCAAAATTTCCCACGCGCTGGACAGGCAGGTCATCAAGGAGATGCAGATGATCTTTCAGGACCCTCAATCCTCCCTGAACGAGCGCGCCAAGGTGAGCTACATCGTGGGCGAGGGCCTGATGAACGTCCGGCCCGACCTCTCCGCCGCCGAGCGGGACGAAAAAGTCCGGCAGGCGCTGCTGGATGTGGGCCTGCTGCCGGAGTTCGCCTCCCGCTTTCCCCACGAGTTCTCGGGCGGCCAGCGGCAGCGCATCGGCATCGCCCGCGCCCTCATCGTGGAGCCGGAGTTCATCATCGCCGACGAGCCGATCTCGGCGCTGGATATGTCCATCCGCGCACAGGTGCTCAACCTGCTGCGCCACCTGCAAAAAGAGCGCGGCATCACCTACCTCTTTATCGCCCACGACCTCTCGGTCATGCGGTACATCTCCGACCGCATCGCCGTCATCCACAAGGGCGACATCGTGGAGCTGGCCGACGCCGAAGAGCTGGTGACGCACGCCATCCACCCCTACACCCGGAGCCTGCTGTCGGCCATCCCGATGCCCAGCCCCCGCCGCGAGCGGCAGAAAAAGCTGCTGGTCTACGACCCCGCCATCCACGACTACTCCGCCGAGGCTCCCCAGTGGCGGGAGCTGCGGCCCCGTCACTGGGTGCTCTGCAGTGCCGCCGAGGCCGAGGCATGGTGCCGCGAATTGTAAACTTTTTCTTGCGTTTTCCTCATTGTTCTTCCCCTGTTTATTGACTTTTGTCCCCCGCTCTACTACAATAGCAGGAGTGGCATTGGAACAAAACAGAAGACCCGCCCCTTCCGGGGCCTACAAACATAAAGGAATGAGGAATTGATGATGACGCAGGATCCCATTTACGCATCTCAGGCTCGGCCTTGGCTCAAATATTACGACCAGAAGTACATTGAGCAGACCATTCCCACCGTCTCGGCATTCGAATATGTCTGCCAGCGGAACAAAAACCATCTGAACGACACCGCGCTGGATTACTACGGCCGGAAGTTCACCTATGCTGACCTCATCGTCAACGTCAAGAAGACTGCCGCCGCCCTGCGGGGCGTCGGCGTCCAGAAGGGCGACATCATAACGGTGGTGAGCGTCATGACCCCCGAGGTCATCGCCCTGTTCTATGCAGCAGACATGATCGGCGCCACCCTGAACCTCGTAGACCCCCGCTACAGCGTTGAGGGCATCCACGAGTACATCGAGGAGGTGGACTCCCATCTTCTGGTCTGCCTGAACGTCGTGTACGAGCGCTGCCGTCAGGCCGCAAAGCGCACCAACGTGGAAAAGGTCATCGTCCTCTCTCCGGCCGACTCCCTGCCCCCGGTGATGGCCGTGGGCTATAGGCTGACCACCCCCGACAAGAACAAGTACGCCTCCAACGCCATCCGCTGGAAGCAGTTCATCGCAAACGGCAAGAACCAGAGCACTGCTGCCGAGCCTTACAATCCCGACCATGCCTGTGTCGTGGTCCACACCGGCGGCACCACCGGCTCTCCCAAGGGCGTCATGCTCACCGACAACAGCTTCAACGCCATCGCGCAGCAGTTCCGTGCCTACGATAAGCTGTTCCACCGGGGCCAGAAGCTCATGAATATCATGCCCCCCTTCATCGCCTACGGCTACGCCTGCGGCGTCCATCTGCCGCTGGTGCTGGGCTTCACGGTCATCATCATCCCCAACCTCGACCCGGCCAAGCTGGGCAGTCTGGTGCTGAAGTACAAGCCCGAGCATATGTTCGGCGTGCCGGCCCACTATCAGCAGCTGGCCGCAGACCCCAAGCTGCGGGATAAGGACCTCTCCTTCATCCTCAACTACGCCGCCGGCGGCGACGCCATCGCCCGGGGCGCAGAACAGACCGTCAACGACTTCCTCGCCGCCCATGGCGTCCGCTACCCGATCGCCAAGGGCTACGGCATGACCGAGGTGGCCTCCGCTGCCACCGTCGCCGCCGGCACGAACAACAAGCTGGGCAGCGTCGGCATCCCGATGGTCAACACCCTCGTCGCCGCCTTCGAGCCGGGCACGGACAAGGAGCTGCCCATCGGCGAGCGGGGCGAGCTGTGCATCTCCGGCCCCACCACCATGAAGGGCTACTACAACAAGCCCGACGAGACGGACATGATCCTCCGCCGCCACCCCGATGGCCGCATCTGGGTGCACACCGGCGACATCGGCTATCTGGACGAGGACGGCTTCGTCTACCTCGACTCCCGCATCAAGCGCCTCATCATCCGCCACGACGGCTTCAAGGTCTTCCCCTCTATGATCGAAAACGTCATCAGCCGCCACCCGGCTGTCCATCAGTGCTCTGTGGTGGGCTGCGCCGACAAGGATCATGTGCAGGGCCGTCTGCCCTTCGTCTACGTCGTGCTCAAGCCTGACACCACGGCCAAGAAAAAGCAGGTGGTGCGGGAGCTGGAGCGGATGTGCGCCGAGGAGCTGCCCGAATATGTCCAGCCCGTGGCCTACAAGTTTATCCCTGAGATGCCGATGACCCCTGTGGGCAAGATCGATTACCGTCAGCTCGAGGCCGACATCTCTCCCCGCGACTATTGATCTCACGAAAGGATTTTTCTGCCATGAACAAGCGTTTTGCAAGTCTGGCCGTCTCCGCCCTGCTGCTGGTGTCGATGTTCAGCGTCCCCGCACTGGCTGAGGGCGCTGACGCAGCCGCCGATACCGCTGCCGCCAGCGATGACCACGTTATCGTTACCCTGAATCCGGAGGCTGCCCTGCAGCCCGAGACCCCGGCAGACGCCGAGGCCTCTGCCACCGAGACGGCCAAGGCCGACCCAGATCCCTCTGCAGCCGAAGCTGCGGTCTCTGAAGAAAAAGAGGATAAGCAGCTCACCTACGTCGCACTGGGCGACAGCATCTGCGCCGGCGTCGGTCTGGCCGATGTCCAGTACAGCGCACGCGCTGGCTACAGCGTCGATATGGCCCCCAACTTCAAAGGCTACTCCCCCGACTGCTACGTCGGCAAGGTGGCGGAGACGCTCGGCCTCGACCGTGACCACGCCATCAACCTCGGTCTGCCGGCCCTGACGGCCCCCGACCTCGCGGATATGATCCAGTATGGCAAGATGCCGCAGATGAATATGGCCTCCGGCTGCGAGTACAACTACCCGGAGTTTCAGGATTACATCCGCAAGGCCGACGTCATTTCGGTCCAGATCGGCTCCAACGACGCTTTCGTCCCCTGCATCGTGGGTCTGGGCAACGCCACCAACTGGAAGAGCGAGAAGCTGGCCGCCACCATTCTGGCCGGTGATCTGCGCAGCGAAGGCTCCGGTTCCACCATGTCCACCATCTACCGCAGCATCAAGAACATGAAGCTGACCAAGGCGGAGACGGACGCCACATGGAACCTCTTCTTCTCCGGCATGAGCAAGATCTGCGACGAGACTTACCCCAAGACCACCGCAGCCCTCATCTCCATCGTGCAGGAGATCCGCAAGCTGAACCCGGATGCCCAGATCATCCTCGTGGGCT
>OHRV01000240.1_pt1 | contig 11025 bp, 10 predicted proteins | sample 1578511 | NCBI WGS metagenome assembly OHRV01 (sample SAMEA3879546, study PRJEB24766) | human gut metagenome | biome: human-associated habitat; feature: feces | place: USA | collected 1985/1987
TCCGGATGCGCCGTGGTGGAGTCAGAACATCAAGACCGCATGGACAACGCCGAGCGGCGCGCTTTATGCGGCAAACGGCGATATCTCCTATCTCAGCATCGGCTCTACCAACGGTCTGTTCTTCAACAAGGATCTTGTCAACGCCGCACAGGGAACTGATCCGTATGAGTTGGTTGCGAAAGACGAATGGACCTTTGAGAATTTCTTCAAGGTGGTGGAGGAAGTCGGCACAACCCTGCAGAGTTCGGGCGGCTACGGCTACCAGAGCGAGAAGAGCCGCGGACCGATGGACGCGATGTATGCAACCGGATATTCCACAATCGTCATCAACAAGGACGGCGATACGGCATCCTTCCGCATCGGCGTTGACAACGAGCGCGCCATTACGGCAATCGACAGATTCACAACCTTTGTCAAGGGCGAATATGCCAAGTGGGAAACCGACCTCGGCTCGGCGCGGAATGCCTTCAAAAGCGGAACGGTTGCATACTTTGACGATAACATCAAGGTTGCGGCAACCGATTACCGCGATGTGAACTTCGGCATTCTCCCCTTCCCGCGCTACGACAAGGAAGCAAGCTATCAGTCTCTGGTCGGCTCGGGAACGGATACCTTCGCGCTCCCCGCCAACACGACCGACGCGTTCCGCGGTTGCATGGGCGACGTTGTGGAATGCCTTGCTTACAACGGCTATACCTCTGTCGTTCCCTTCTATTACGATGTTCTGCTGAAGGGACAGGCGATGAAAGATCCGCAGTCGCTGAAGTCGCTGCAGATCATCCACGATTCGCTCTGCTTTGACCTCGGTCATTATCTGAATCCGGGCGGAATCGCGTTTATCGCGTCCGCCGCTATGGACGGAACTTACCCGTCTTTCTCCGCCGCGCTGGAGCAATTCAAGCAGAACGGTAAGGTTGCGGCAGATCTGGCAGACTGGCTGACAAAATAAAATACGACGTTACGGGAGCGGACTTGCTGTCTGCTCCCTATACGTGCATACAGGAGAACCTATGAAACCGATGAAAAAAAGACGGACGCTGTTCCTTTCCGGACTTCTGGCACTGGCTCTGGTCGGGTGCGCGAGCGGCGGAGCAGACCTGCCTACAACAACCGACGGCACTACGCCAAGCAGCAGCGCAACGACTCCGGCAACCACCGCAAAACCGACCGAGCCGGACACCCCGAAAGATCCGTGGCACTACGGAATGTGGAACGATGTCAAAATTCGCGAGGTCACAATCGACAGCGGCAAGGGCGGTGACCCCGTAACCGTGATTCAGCTGTCCGACCTGCACATGGGAATGTGCACGGCGGAAGATCTGAAGAATCCCACGCTTGCAAGCACGGCGCAGTACCGCAAATGGGGCGCGAACGGCGCATTTGTCCCGAACGCGAAAGCGTCCTTGGACTATGCCGACAGCCAGAACCCCGACCGGATTGTCATCACGGGAGACGCGATCGACTACCTCTCCGAAGGAAGCATGAACCTGTTGAAGGAAACGGTATGGGATCGCTATCGCGACGGGGACGGCAAGGTCAGCCGCGTGTTGATCGCGCTCGGAAACCATGAACGCGAGCAGAAAATGGAAGGCAGGGTAGACGAAATATACACGCTTGAAGAGCGCGAACAGATGGTGAAGGAAAAGTGGGAGCATGATATTCTGTATACCGCTGTCGTTGTGAAGGATAAGGTTATGGTCATCCAGATGGACAACGGCACGGGCAGCTTCCGCAACGAGCAGGTGCCGCTCCTGCGCGCCGACCTTGCACTGGCGCGCGAAAAGGGCTATACGGTGCTCCTGTTCTTCCATGAGCCGATCAGCACCGGCAATCCGAAAGACCGCGATGTCAATGCAAGCTATGTGGGAAAAGGCGCGGGAACCTCCTTCAATTTCTACACCGGTTCGACCGTTGCAAACCCGTTTACCGATCCCGGCAGCACGAACGGTGCGATTTACCAAATGATCGTGAACAGCGCGGATGTTGTGGGCGGCGTTTTCTGCGGGCATCTCCATGCGGATTACTACACCGAGATTCAGGCAAAGACCCCGGACGGGCAGGCAAAGGTCATCCCGCAGTATGTCCTGACGGGAACCCCCTATGATAAAGGGCACGCGCTGAAAATAACGGTTCAATGAACGAAGCCCCAACCGCACGGTTGGGGCTTCGCTGACTGTAGACAAAGCAGTGAAAGTTTTCGCCCGCCTTTTGGGGGAGGCGGCACAGGGCGGGGCGCGAAGCCCTCGTCACCGTCCGCAGACGGCAAACCCCTCTTATCGGCGCTTTCTTTTTGCTGTCATTTGTTCGTGCATTTGTTTCTTCCCTGCCTCACACTTCCCGAAGCCGGAGGGTGTCCGGGTCGAGTTCCTCATAGGAATCCAGACAGCAGTCAGCCACGCCGCCAAGCTCCGCGCGGTTTCCGACGCCAACCGTTTGCATCCCTGCGGCAATTGCCCCCCGAATGCCCGCCAGGGAATCCTCAAAGACCACGCAGGCAGACGGCGGAACCCCAAGCCGGATTGCGGCGGTGAGAAAGATTTCGGGGTCCGGCTTTGCATGTCGGATGTCATTGCCCGTGACGGTCGCGTCAAACAGATCCCGGACACCCAGCTTTTCCAGCACGAGACGGGCGTTCTTACTCGAGGAGCAAAGCGCAATTCGGATGCCCCTGTTTCGGAGCGTCCGAATCAGGGCAAAGGCGCCCGGATAGACATCGTTCTCTCCGATCCCCTGCAGCATCTGCACATAGCGGGTATTTTTCAGGTCTGCCAGACGAGCCTTTTCGGCATCCGCAAGCTCAATATGATTGTATTTCAGAATTTCGTTCAGGGATTCCGTGCGCGGAATGCCGCGAAGCCGGAGGTTAACCGTTTCATTGAAATCCAAACCGTTCTCATCCGCAACGGATTTCCACGCCAGATAGTGACAGCGGTCGGTGAATACCAGCACGCCGTCCAGATCGAACAGACACGCCCGAACAGGTTCTTTGTTTTCCGTTTGTTTCATAGCGCCGTCAGTCATGCAGTCCTTTCGCGCGCAGGTACGGCATCAACCCTGCCGTGGCGTTGGAGCGAACCGGCATCTTCGGCTCTTTGCAGAAGATTCATAACCCGCTCCCTTCCCGTTGCCCGGCTCCGACCTCTTTCAGCGCCTGTTTCTTCCGATCGGTCGCGTCTGCCAGATAGCGCGCAACCGACGCCATATAGTTCAGCGTTGGCTGCAACAGCCCGGCGGGGATCCTGCCGTGAAAGTTATCCGCCTCCAGGGTCAGCTCCCCTTCATAACCGATCTCTGCCAGCGCGTCCGTCACCGCCTCCCAATCGGTTGCGGTTGACTGAAACGGCAGGGTGTGCAGGTCAGCCTTTCCGTCCGTATCATGTATATGGAGCACATGCAGATGCTTTTTCCCCAGCGTGCGGATCAGATCCTCGGGGCGGTGGTTGGTCACCGTGCAATGCCCGATATCCAGGCAGGCGACAAACCACTCGCTGTCCAGCATTTCCATATAGTCCAGAAATTCACGCGGGGTCGAGCAGACCGAATCCACAATCGAGCGCCCGAAACGGTTGCGCTGCCACATGTTTTCAACCGCAACCCGGATGTTGTAGGCACGGCACAGCGGCAGAAGCGACTCGTAAAACGCAAGGTTCTGTTCCTTCAGTTCTGCGGCGCAGTCAGCCCATCTCAGATGCTGCCAAGGGTGAACCACAATTGCCTTTGCGCCAACGATGGCGGCGATCTCCATTGCGCGCCGCAGTTTTTCCGGGAGCACCCGATTCATTTCGATGTGCTCCGGGGTGTCATCCCGATAGGAGGTCGGGTAAGGCGCGTGGGATTGGTTGCAGACCATGCCGCAGGCATCTGCAATCCGTCGCACCTCCTTTGCCCGCGCCTCCCCTTCTGCGCCCTCAAAATATCCGTCCGTATCGATCTGACAGCAGATCGACAGGTCAAAGCAGTCAAAGCCTGCCTGCCGCAACATCGGAATGCCGTGCGCGTAATCCGTCAATGCCGGAACAAAGCCCGTGTTGGTTGCGATCTTCATTTATCCTCTTTTCCCTTTCTCATCGGTGTCGCCGCAGGGCCTGCCGGTCAGTACGGCTTGGTCCATTTATTGTCGGTGTCCATTTCATCGTAGTCCGTGCGGGACTCGGTCGGCGCTTCGGTAACATCACCGGAGTCGGTTGCGGAGAGTTGCGCGGTCTGCTCGGCTTTTGCCGGAGTCGAAGTGCCGGGCTTATCCCCTCCCGCATCGGTGCAGGAAACGGCTGTAAGCAGGAACGCAAGCAGGAACAGAACCAGCAGGGTCGGTTTGATGTATTTCATAAGATCCCCTTCTTTCCGCTCCGGTTCAGGTTGCACCGGAGACAAGCGATTTCAGATAGTCGTTACCGGCATATTCTGCATCCCCGAGTGCCCGGGCTGCAATACCTCGGACCGAACGCACATGGTCTGCCTCCACGATTTCGGAATGGTACAGCATCTCCTCCTCGCCGAACAGGAAGGTCACGGCGGCAACCATCACATATTCCTCCTCTGCGTCCAGGCCGTAAACACAGCCCCGGAACAGGAGCGTCTTGCCGTCCTCACTCTCGCTCCAATAGATCCGGTTGACCTGCTTTTTGTCCCGCCCGCCGAGCAGATGCAGATTGTAGACCTCGCCGCCGAGTTTGGTTGCTTCCAGATCGGCTCTTTTCACCAGAAACAGTTCATAGGTGACATTATGCCCAACCTCCGCAAGGTAATCGGAAAGCGTTTTCGTAATCGCGCCGGAAATCTGCATCGCATTGGGCGCCTCGGTGCGGATGGCGGCGCCGGCATTCATCACGAGATCCTCCTGCCGGTAGGCGTAGGTCGAAAAGCAGCACAAAACCGTCTCCGAGGTCGCCTCGTAGCGGAAGGGAGACTCCGAGCCTGCCGAAACGAGCCGGTCGCCGTCCTTCAGACTCCAGCGGATTGTTGTTTCACCGTTGTAGCTGTCAAAATCCGGTTTCAGGATGCCCTCTGCCGCAACGGCACGGGTGGCGCTCCAGACCGCACCCGCATCGTTCACGGTCGCAGTCCCGCTCCCGTCCCTGTAAAGAAATCCGTGCTTTGCCGTTGCGTTTTCCGATTCCGCGAGATGCAGCCGCACCGTATTCTCAAGATTCACCGTCACCGTTGCGGAGCCGATGACCGCCAGTGCCTGCACGGAATCCGCTTTTCCGAGCGGCGTATAGTTCAGGGTGCTGTTGCCCTTCACATTCAGCGTCACATTGCCCTTTTGATAGAAGAAGAGCATCGACTTGTTTCCCGTGTGGGCGTTTGTCTGTCCGCCGTTTTGGTTCAGCACGCTGTCCTCTATGTTGATTGTAATATCGCTGCCGCCCTTGTTGTAGGTTGCGATGATTGGGTCTCCCGCGACAGCCGTTTTGGTAACGGTCGAGCGGATCAGGTTCAGCGTTTGCGGAATGCCCGACTTTTCGCCCTGCAGGTTGACAAACAGCCCTTTGCCGACCGTCCATTCCACATTCTCCAGCGTTCCGACGACCGCTTCCCGCCCGTTCCGGCTGGTGTTCCAGAAGCGAAACCCGTTCTGCGTATCCAGCTTCAGATTTTTCAGCGTGAAGCTGTCGCAGAACTGGAAGGTATACCCGCCGGCTGCTCTGACCGTATATCCGGATTCGCCGCCGTCGATGGTGATATTCTTATAGATTTCCTTGTTGATTGCGGTCAGGGTCAGATCCCGCAGGATCATGATGGTGTCCCCATCCTTCGAGGCGTCTATCGCCTCACCCAGCGTTGCATATTCGGTCTCGCCGATCTTTGCCTCATTTCCGGCGTCATCGGCACCTGCCCCCGGTACCAAAGCGCAGATCAGCATCATGCAAAAGGCAAGAAACAAAGCTGCGCACCGGTTATTCTTCCGGTTCATTGCATCGCACTCCTTTCTGTGTCGGAATCCAGATAACTGGAATCGGTATCGTACAAACGGGAATCCGCAACCTGTCCGTTGCGGAAGGTCAGAATCAGAATGTCGTCGTTGGCAACATACACATGCTCCCTGCATTTTTCGGAGGTAAAGAAGAAGCGGTTGTGCGCGGCGTTGACAAATTTGATGCAGTCCTCCGCGTACTCACACGCTGAGAGCGGACCGGTCCCCAGCGGTATCAGCGCCCATGCGGGATTCACCTTCGGATAGAGAGTACTCGGCGAAGAGCTGATTCCGTGATGCGCCACCTGGAGCACATCGGCGGCGAACACGTCATCGCTGTAAATCGCCTCCATCACCGACGCCACCTCTGCGCCGAGATCCCCCATCATCATAGTCTTCACGCCGCTCGCTTCCACGGTCCAGCACATACTGGCGGTGTTGCTGTAGGAGATCTCCTGCGGCACAAACAGATCCGCCGTGTAGAGAATCCGGATTTTCGCGCCGTGAATCAGCATCACCTGCCCGGGGTGTGCATTGGTGACGACTGCGCCCCGGTAGTGCCCGACCTGGTTGGTCACCCTGCTGTTTCCTCCGGCGGTGTTGTCCCCGGTAATCTGCCGGGCGGTCGGGAAATTGTAGATAAACCGCTCAACCGTTACGCTGCCGGCATAGGAAGCGGTGAAATACGGGAACATTCCGGTGTGGTCTCCGTGCGAATGCGAGAAGATCCACGCCGCAATCACGATATGATCCGGGTCCGGTGCCTGCTTGCGCAGAATCCGGTAAAGCCGGTCGGCGTTCTTCTGCAGGGCATGACCGCCATCGGTGACGATGAAGCTGCCGTCCTCCAGCCGCATCACGTAGCACATGCCGTTGAAACTGCCGACATCGTAAAGCAGACCGACCTGCGTCAGCGTGACGTCACAAACCTTCTCCACCGGGGTCTGGTCCTCTGCCCGCCAGCCGAGCGCCGAGGAGTCGGTGGTCTCGATCAGCACGCGCAGAGTGCGGTCACCCGGCGTGTAGAGAAGCGTCAGAATACAGCGGTCGCGCCGGAAGGTCAGGAACCGATTTCTGGCACCCTGCGTTTTTTCGGTTGTCTGATCGCCGGAATAGAGACTGTAACCGGCAGAAAGGACCTTGGATTGATATGCATCCGCTTCTGCCTCGGTCACATCCCGGAACAGAACCTGCATCGCATTGGCGGTGCATTCATAAGACCCGACAGGTGATTTTCCATCAAACTCCGGGACCATTGCAAGCAGGTCAGTCCCCTCAATCACGACCGACAGATCCCCGGCAAGCAGAATTTCCTTCGCGTCCTTATCGCAGGCGGAAGTCAGCGTTGCCAGCAGTTTAAGCGCGGCCTTGCCGAGAAGATCCGGGTCCATTGCCAGCACGCAGAGCTTGTGCCCTTCAACCGCAATCAGCGCGCCCCCGTAAGGAATGCGCGACCGAACCGTTTCGCAGACCGGATTGTCAACACCACCGATGAGAATTTCGTAGCTTTCGGTGTCTGCCGCCTCATCCACACGGCGGCTGTCCTCGCGGCATTCCGCATCGACACCGGTCAGGCTTTTGATCTTATTCGCGACCGTTTTTGCATAGCCCATCGCGTCCAGATCATCCATCGGATAGACGATCGGAACTGCTTTCCCGCCCCTGACGACAGGAAAACGGGTGTCCGCGGTCGGCTCAGCCGTTCCGGAATCCGGGGGAGCGGATTCCGGGCCGGAGGACTCCTCCGACCGTGCCGGAGCAGGCGGATTGCCCGCGCAGGCAGCGAACGGCAGCGCCATGGAAAGCATCAACAGCCAGAGCACTGCATATTTGATTTTGTTCATATCCATCCGTACCTGCTTACTGCGCCAGGAACCATGCGTCCAGGTCCTGCAGCTTCTTGGTCAGCACCTTTTCGTTGGTCGCCCATGCACCGGTGACGGTTTCCTCATTTTTGGCAACATTTCTCCAAAGCAGCTTCTTTGCACTTTCCAGCACAATCGAATACTGCTCGCCGAAATCAAAGTCCGCATGGTCGAGAATGATATCAAAAACCTGCGAAGCCTTTGCAGTGCCGAGGTACTGCGCCTTCATGATCTTCTCGAAGTAGTAAGGGCGGGAGTTCTGGTAGCTGAGGTAGTTTGCATACTCCAGATAAGCGCAGCGCCTTGCGTTCAGCGCCTCGCTCCCCTTCATGATGCTGGTCATTCCGTAGGAATCCTGTGCGCCCGAGCCGTAGTTCTCCTGTTCTTCGTCATATTTCGGCAAACATCTTGTATTGGTCCACCGTGGTGGAGCCGGAACCGGGCGTTTTTCCGACCATCCAGACGCCTTCCTGACGCCACAGACTGATCAGCTTTTCCATTGCGTCAGACATCTTCTTGTTGCCGCTCACATTCCATTCGTGCGTGCCGTCATCGTTGGTCACGGTCAGGTCCAGATTGAAGGCGTAAAGAAACCCATCATAGCCCTCACAGCCCGCATTGGAAAGCAGACCGTAAATATCACCCGCGTCCTTCTCTCCGTTTCCGTTGAAGTCAAAGCAGATCTTTGCATATTCAAACAGCTGACTATAGGTCCATTTCTCTTGCTGAACCAGATCGTACAGCGCGTCTCCGCTGTCGTCCGGAATCAGCCCATTCGACCAGCAAAGCGAGCGGTTGAAGTAGGTTGCCATCAGTCGGTTGTAAGCACAGAGGTTGTAGTCCCCGATGATGTAGTACAGATGCCCGAACGCCTGGGTGTTCTCGATAAAGTTTTGGTTGTACCAGGGCTTGCCCAGCTGCAGATACGGCGTTTCGGCGGCGAGCAGGTCAATATAATAACCGCGCAGGTATTCCGCAACGCCGTATGCCGCATAGTTGACAACGATGTCGTATTCGTTCAGCCCTGATTTTGCGGCGGTCTCAACCGTCTTGTTGAGCTTGCTGTCGGCGCCGCCGTTTGCAGGCTGATATGCCACTTTGAGCGACAGCCCCAGATCCTGCTCGATTTGCGCATTGCGCTTGTAGAGCGCCATTTCAAGGGCATCCGACGGCTTCTTGTAAAGCCCGGGATCCATAGCCCAATAGCCGTTCTCATCGTGTCCGGCACAAAGCACGGTCAGCTTTTCTCCGCCGAAATCCAGTCCGGAAACGTCAAAGTCGGTCGGTTCAATCACTCTGCCCCATTCATCGGTCTCAGGCTCGGTGTCGGCAGGGCTTTGCGAGCCGGAAGCGGTGGTTTCCGCTGTGGGAGGGGTCTGCTTGCCGCAGGCAGCCAGCAAGGGGAATACGGTCAGGCAGGCAAGCAGCAGGATCAGAAATTTTTTCATGTTTTTTCTCCTTCTTGTTTTAAGACGGTTCAGAATTCCATTTCGGTATTGCCCATGCAGGCGCAGACAACGCTCAGCGCGCGCTCCTGGATATACCGGTTGAAATAGTTGCAGCCGGTTTCGGGAGCTTTGATAAACTTTGCGCCGCCAAGCGAGCAGGGGATCAGCACGGTCGTCGGGTCAACCAGACGGTAAAAGCCGATATTGCCGCCGTCCAGCCCATGGTGTGCCAGCTGCAGAAAGTCGCTTTTCAGGAGCGCCGGATCTGTGCCGTCGCGCACGACCGTAGGTCCTGTCGGTGTGGAGTCGCCGACAAACATCGCCCGGTGCGCCGCGCCCGTAACCGTAAAGATCAGCGAAAGGCGGTTGAACGATTTCGCGTCGGCGAGTTTGGGGTCGTTTTCCCAGGTGTACAGAATCCGGATCTCCAGACCGTCCACCGTCAGCACGTCCCCCGCGTGCGGTGTCAGCCATTCACAGCCAAGCCGGGCGGGGATTTCCGCAATTTTTGCCTGGTCGGTCTCCGGGAACGAAACCGGAATCGCCGCGCAGGCGCAAAGGCGGGAAACGGTCAGCCGCTCCCGGAGCGCAGGCGTCCGGGAAATGATCTCCAGCGCACCGTAGTGATCCGCATGTGCGTGCGTCAGAATCCAAAGGTCCACAACCGGATGCCCGCCGAATTTCCGTTCTAAGAGAGAGACAAGCGCCTCCGCGTCCCCCTCGGTCTCGCCGCCGTCAATGACCAGCAGCCGCCCGCCGTCCGTGACAAAGACATATCCCATCCCGGCGGCAGGCCATGACCCTTTGGTAAACGGCTCATCCTTCCGCGATGCCTCTGTACAAAGCTGTATCAATTTTCCCATTGGTTTCGGTTTCTCCTTTATCAGATTAAATTTCAAACAGTCTGCCGACGTCCAGAATGTTTTCGTTCTCCCCAGAGGTGCGGATGATGTCATCCACACGGATGGAAAGCAGGTCTGCCAACGGCTTTGTGTATGTGTGTTTCATGATCTTCTCCTCCTTGGCTCAATTACCTGCTATCGTGTTCAGCAGGGCTTTTTCCGCTTCGGTCCATGTCACGGTCGTATCCGCCAGCGCGCTTTGTGCGACCTGAGCCAAAGACCGACAGTTGTCCGTTTCCGTCCGGTCTGCCCAGAAGGTCGCGGTCGTTCCGTCTGCATAGGTAACGGTCACATAGGCATTCCAGCAAAGCTCGGTCGCGTAGTGATCCTTGCCGATGTTCATCAGAACCGTGCGGAAAAACTCTCCCTCGGTCACCCAGCGGAAGTTTGCGTTTGCGGAATCGTAAGAAACCGAATCGGCATCGGTCAGCGCCGCAAAATCGCCGTTCTGCAGCACATCCTTGCGGGCAACTCTCACTCCGTAAACTGCGGACGCACCAAGCGTTTCATAGAACGTCTTATCAATCTGCGTACCGAACCGGATGCCCGTGGGCAGATTGAGCCGGATGGACGCGCCCGCTTCGTTCGTCACGCCCATGCAAACCGGCGTAAAGGAGGTCTTGGCGGTCAGATTGATATCGGCGGTCGGGCTGTACAGCTTACCGTCCGCAGCTTTCATGGCAACGGTTCTGCAGTTGAATGTCCCGGCATGGTTCACGAACCGATAGCCCTTCTTCGCAACCGCTTCGCTGACCGTCCAGATCGCGCCCTCGTCCACGAGATTTAAAGTTGTCTTTTCACCGTTGCGCAGGAACGCAAGCGAGGTCACTTTTTCCGGGGCAGCATTGTATTCCAGCGTTGCGCCCGGCTTCAACGTGATGTTTGCAACCGTATTC
>OHRV01000244.1_pt1 | contig 10935 bp, 7 predicted proteins | sample 1578511 | NCBI WGS metagenome assembly OHRV01 (sample SAMEA3879546, study PRJEB24766) | human gut metagenome | biome: human-associated habitat; feature: feces | place: USA | collected 1985/1987
AGCAGGATTGCAAAATCCCCTGGAAGCAGATCTATATCTGCGATTTCTTCAGCCTTGACCAGGTGCAGATAAAATTTCTGCAGGCCTTGGCGAAGCATGTGGATGATTTGGTAATCAGCATGAGCTACGAGGGACGCAGGGTAAGCTCCGACGAAAAAGCGAAGTATGAATCAATTACCAAGTTTATGCGCGCAAGCACGAACACCGTCAACGCGCTCAAAATTCTTGGCGCGACTGTTGCAAGCCTTGCGGCAGAGGAATTGGGACAAGCTCCGGCAGGCGTTGCTATGCGGCAGCTGCGTCACTTGGGGCATGCGCCTGCGCCTGTGCCTGCGGAGGGTGTGGAAAGCTACTGCTTTGCCTCCGATGAGCAGGAGATGCGCTGGGTGCTGAAGCGAATCAAGCAGCAGCTAGCACATGAAAAGTGTGCTGCCAATCGCATTGTTGTTGCCGTGCGCGACTTTTCCTTATACAGCGGCTTGCGCCAGCTGGCGGATGAATACGGTGTGCCGGTGAGCCTGCCGCAGACAACTGCGCTGGTGTCGCAGCCGTTGGCTGTTATGCTGCGCCTGCTGCTTACTGCCGCAGGCAGGGGACGTGAGGCGGCAACGGCCTATCTGGAGCTGATGAACTGCGAGCTTTTGCGTCTGTTCTTTGATGTGGATGTGGAAACGGCAAGCAGACTGCGCACGCAAACGTATTTCAAAACACGTCAGGATGCTATGCAGAAGGCACACGAGCTGCTGGGGGATGCAACGGAGCTGTGGCAGCAGCTGGATGCTTTTATAGAAAGCACTAAGGCGGAGGCTGCCATCAGCGAATATGCCGAGCAGCTGACGCAGCTTGTGCAATCGCTGCCATTGGAAGAGCGTCTGGGCAGCATGCATAAGCAGGGCGTGCCGCTTGACTTTATGCTGGCCTGCCTGCGCAGTAAGGATGCTGTGCTGAAGGCTGTGCAGCAGCTTGTGCGTGATTACGAGGTGGCGAAAAACAGTGATTACAAGCTGACGCTGAGCCAATGGAACAGCCTGCTGCAGGAGGCCTTGGGGCAGGTGCAGCTTACTCTGCGCTTCGGCCGCAGGGACGGCGTACTCTTTACGGAGGTTGGCAACGTACAGGGCCTGAGCTTCGACAGCGTGTATATTATGGGCCTGCGCGAGGGCGAATTCCCGCAGGCTAAAAACGAAAACTGGATTTATAACGATACGGAACGCAAGCAGCTGGCGGATGCAGGCTATGATTTGCCCACGGTTGGCTCCTCCTTTGATGAGGATGCCTATTTCTTTGCTCAGGCTGTGTGTGCGGCGCAAAAGGAGCTCATCCTCACTTGGCATGAGGATGTAGGCGAAAGCTTGGCCAGCAGCTATCTGGAGGAAATCTGGAAGCTGTTTTTGCAGCCGGGAAGTGAGGGCAAGCGTCTGGACAAGGACTATGTGAAGGCACAGACGCTGCCTGATTTCGGTGTTGCTTCGGCGGAGGAGGCGTACAGCGACAAGCGCTTTGCTGCTGCGGATTTGCCGAAAATAGCAGAGCTCAGCGGGCAAAAGGCTCCCTCTGCGGAGCAGCAGCTGGCAGCCAAAGCGGATATTCTGCGTAAGGCACAGCAGCCGGAATATAACGGCGATTTGCAAAATTCCCTGCCGACGAAGCTGCTGCGTAAGCAAATCGGCAGCCGCTTCAGTGCGAGCAGGCTGGAGGCTTATGCTGCCTGCCCCTTCCGCTTTTTGGCAGAGAAGGTGTGGCTGGCGCAGGCGGCGGAGGAAGCGGATGATTTGCTGCAGCCGCGGGATGCCGGTGATATTCTGCACCAGACGCTGAAGAATTTTGTCGAGCCTTATCTTGGCAGCAAAATTATCGACGAGTCTATGGAGGACCTGACGGAGGAGCTGGAGGCAGTCTTTGAGGATGTCTGCACCGCTGCGCGCAATGACGGCGGCAGTACCGTTGCTTCCGTAAACGAGGATATCTGGCAGGTGGAAAAGCAGCGCTTATGGCGTATGCTGGTGCGCTGGCTGCGCTTTGAATATGCGGACCAGCAGCGTTGGGGCGGCTTTACGCCGCAGGCTGTGGAATGGGATTTCAGCTCCAAAAACGGCAAGCCCCTGTATCTGACGCTCAGTGACGGCAGTGATGTATCGCTCATCGGCAGAGTTGACAGGATCGACAGCGACGGCGAGCATGCCTTTATCACGGACTATAAAAGCGGCACTCCTCCCACAGGCAGTGCGATGGAGCAAGGGCTCGACCTGCAGCTGCCGGTGTATCTGCTGGCGGTGGCGGCGCTTTCCAAGGAGCAGCTTGCAGTCAGCGGCGGCTGCTATTATTCGCTGAAGGAGGGCAAGCGCAAAAGTACCTTTTTGCTGGAAAGCGTGGGCAACAGCGACTTGCCGTATAAAAAGCCGAAGAACGCCGCAGCGCTGACTTGGGATAGCTTTAAGCAGGAAAAGGAGCAGCTGCTGAAGGATTATATAGAAAGAATTTATGCAGGCGATTTTGCATTGGCAGGCTGCAGACGCTGCGATGTATATTGCCCGTTACATGATATTTGCCGTGTGCAGCTGGTGAGCGGCGACGGCGGACAGGGAGGCGAGAGCGATGAGTAAGAACCCTACACCGGAGCAGGCTTTGGCAATAAATACGATTAAAAGCAATGTTTCGCTGCTCGCCGGTGCCGGCAGCGGTAAAACCTATGTGCTTATGAAGCGCTTTGTGCAAATTTTGCGCGCGGATTTGAGCGTTAATCCCACGAATATTGTGGCGATAACCTTTACGCGCAAGGCTGCCGACGAAATCAAGGGGCGTGTACGCCAGGCTGTCAGCGAATGCGTGGAGCAGGCGCAGACTGATTTGGAAAGACTGCGCTGGCAGGAGTATCTGCAAAAGGTGGAGAGTGCGCCGATAAGCACGATTCACAGCCTGTGCAGCCGTATTTTGAGAGATAACCCGGTAGAAACGCAGCTTGATCCGGAATTTACTATTTTAGAGGATTTTGAAGCGCAGGACTTTCTTAGTCTATTTTTAAAGAAACGCTGCAGCAATATTTACGCAAGAATATCAAGGAAAACGCTGCCCTGCGCAGGCTGGTGCAGACCTACGGTGTCAACAGCTTTGTAAATCAGGTTACGGCGCTGGGGGACAAGCTGTCGGAGCTGGTGCGTGAAGATAATCTGGCAGAGCCTTATCTTAAGGCGAAGGAAGAACTGCCGGCCCTGCAGCAGAAGCTGTTTGCTGCTGTGCGCGATGTAATCGAAGCGCGCGAAGCTTTGGGGGCAAAGACCAAGGGACGCCAGACCTTGACGGAGGCCGCAGGACTGCTGGACGAAATGCAAAAGCAGCTGCTGGCGCCGGAGCCGGACTGCTCCATGCTGGATGCGTCTGGCGTTGTTAAGGTTAGCGGCAAGGCGTTGGCAGCGGAGCTGACTAATTTAAAAAATCTGCGTCAGGAGCTGAACCATGTAATTTTGAACGCCAAGGGCTGCGATTTGGTGCAGGATTGGCTTGCCGTGCTGCAGGAGTTTTATGCCTGCCTGAGCGCACGCAAGCAGGAAAATAATGTCCTGTTTAATGATGATCTGGATTTGCTGGCCATCGAGCATTTGCAGAAGAATGAGGCGCTGCGGCAAAAGTATCAGGAGCGCTATAAATATATTATGGTAGATGAGTTTCAGGACACCAACGAGCGCCAGCGACAGCTGATTTATCTGCTCTGCGGTAACAAGCTGGACGGCAAGAATAATCTTTTTGTCGTCGGTGACGTGAAGCAGTCTATTTATCGTTTCCGTCATGCCGATGTCAGCGTCTTTAATAGGGTAAAAGAGGATATCGCGCAAAATGCGGGCAAAAACCTTGGCATGAAAACCAACTTCCGCAGCACGCAAAGCATTGTTGAAAGCTGCAATACCGCCTTTTGTCAGCTGATGGATTTGCCGAAGGAGGAAATCTGCCTGGAGCATCACGAGGGTGACAACACCGGCGGCGCCAAGGTTTGCCTGCTGCAGGTGCCGTATAAATCCAAGGATGATGACCTGGGCGCTAAAGAGGATAAATGGCAGAAGGAGGCAGAGGCAATCGCCGCCTATCTGCAGCAGGAGCTGCCCAAGGTTGAGCCGCAGCTCAGGCCGAGAGCAAGCAAGGCTATTTTGCTGCGAGCAATGACGCATTGCGAAATTTTACGGCAGACGCTGCAAGGCTACGGTATAAATTGCGTAGTAGTTAAGGGAAAGGGCTTTTATGAGCAGCAGGAGGTTCTGGATATTCTGAATCTGCTGGCTGCGCTGCACAACCGTTACGCAAGCCTGGAGCTGGCAGGTGCTTTGCGTTCCAACTATTTCGGTTTGGATGATGCAACGCTGACGCAGCTTTTCTGGCAGACCGAAAATGATAAACCGCTGTGGGATGTACTGCAGGCTGTCGGCAGCGGTGAGTTGCAGTTGAACCTGCCGCCGGAGCAACAGGCGCTGGCTATGCAGGCTGCCGAAAGCTTACGCAGCCTGCGTCAGGCAGCAGCGCTGATGGCATTGCCGGAGCTGTTCGCACAGCTTTGGGACGAGCTGAAGCCGGAATTCGTTCTGTCGCAGCAGGAAAACGGCCCGAGCAAGCTGGCCAATGTCAAAAAGCTGCGCCGCCTGGCACAGCAGTATTGCCAAACGAAGCAGGCTTCGCTGGCGGAATGGCTGCAAAACGTTAAGGATTTGCGTGCAAGCAGCAGCAAGGAGCCTGCCGCTACCGTACAGGCCGATGATGCACTGCAGATTATGACGATACATAATTCCAAGGGACTGGAATTCGATTTGGTTATTTTACCGCAGCTTGATAAATCAGTGAAAGGCGATACCGCTTCCATTAAATATTTGCCCGGCAAGGAAGGCGAGCAGGGACTTTTGGGCATTAAGGTGCCCGATAAGGAAATGCAGCTGCAAAACAGCGGCGTGTACGAATTGGCGAAGGAGCGCGATAAGGTGCTGGAAGAGGAAGAAGCCAGACGCTTGCTGTACGTTGCGATGACGCGTGCACAAAAGCAGCTTTTAATGGTCGGTACGGTGGCGGAAGAAAAGCTGCCGGAGGCTGTTATCGGCCTGCCTTCCGCCAAGGGCTGGTGGCAGCAGCTGCAGGCAGTGTTTGAAGCTGACTGGGAAAAGCAGGAAAGCAGCTGTCCTTGGGTACGCCTTTTGTGTGCCGATGCTTTGAGCCCGGCTGTTGAGCAGCAGGGCGAGCAGCAGCAGCTGGCGCTGGAGCCGTTGGCCTTGGCACCGCTGCCTGCCTACGCAGCCTGCGGACGTACCTGCTTTACCGCAAGTGCGCTGCAGACGTATCTGCATTGCCAGCGCCAATATTACTACCAGCAGGTTCTGGCAGTGCCTGAGCTGGAGCAGACAGTTGCCGGCGAGCAGGCGCACGAGCTGCCTGCTAGTGTAACCGGCAGTATTGTGCACAAAGCGTTGGAGCTGTATAATGGCTATAATGCGGAGGCTGTTTTTGCCATTGCGCTGAAGGAATATGCTCCCGGCGCTGCGGCAACACAGGCCAAGAGTATGTTTGATGCTTATATCAGCAGCGATTTGTATAAAGCATTGCCCAAAAAGCAGAAGCGTGAATTAGAATTTGTACAGCCTCTGCAGCAGGAGCTGGCGGCTGAGGGCGTAATCGATTTGCTGGCCTTTGACGAAGATGATAATATGATAATAGTGGACTATAAAACAGGTACGCCGCCGGAGCCTGACGAGGTGAAGCTGGGCTATGCTTATCAGCTGGCGCTGTATAAGGATGCGGCGGAAAAGCTGTACCCCGGCAAAAGAGTTGTGCGCGCCGAGCTGCAATTTTTGCAGAACATGAGCGTCTGGCAGCTGCCGTTGGATAAATCATATCTGCAGGAGGCAGTAGAGCTGTGCGAGGAAATCAGCGGTAAGGGCGAGGAGGATGATTTCGCCTGCATCTGTAACGAAAGCTGTGCTTACTGTCACTATGCATATCTGTGTCCGCAAAAAAATAAAGAATAGGTGATATAATGGAGATTTTTGCTAAATTGGAAAGCTGGGATTATCTGGCAGCGGCTATGCTGCTGTTTTCCGCCTGGCTGCTGCTGGGCGGCATCGGCCGTCTGCAGAAGAATGACCCGGAGCGCGTGGATGCGAAAAAGCTGCGCATCCGTGCCTGCGGTGGTTTGGTTGCGGGCGCTTTGTATCTGGCCTGCCGCTATCTGCAGCTGTAATATTGCCGGCAGTTAAACTTGCGTGCAGCTTTCATTAAGGTATATAATATGCTTATATCTTAAACTACTACGAGGTGACTGTAATGATAAACAAAACAAGATTGATTGATGAATTTATAGAGCTGGTAAGCGTTCCCTGCCCCAGTAAGGACGAAAAGCAGGAAGCGGAGCTGATTATGGCGAAGCTGCGCGAACTCGGCCTGGAGCCGGAGATGGATAAGGCGCACGAAAAAACCGGCGGTACCTGCGGTAATGTGTGGGCCTATGTCAAGGGCACCGTGCCGAATGCTCCTAAGCTGCTGTTCGAAGCGCACATGGATTCCGTAGCACCGACAACCGGCACCAAGGTTGTCCGTAAGGATGGCGTGCTGTACAGCGACGGGACTACAACTTTGGGCGGTGACGACAAGGTTGGCGTTGCTGCCATGCTGGAGGCGGTGCGCGCACTGAAGGAGGACGGCGTTGCTCACGGCGACGTGCAGCTGTGCTTTACAGTCAGCGAGGAAATCGGCTGCCTGGGCGTAGTAAGCATGGACCAAAGCTGGATTAAGGCTGATTACGGCTATTGCATGGATATCGGCGGCGCACCGGGCGAAATTACCTACGCTGCACCGAAGCTGTACGATATTTATGTAACCGTCAAGGGCAAGGCTGCCCATGCAGGCATTGCTCCGGAAGAAGGCGTCAATGCAATTATGCTGGCGGCAGACGCTCTGTCCAAGCTGCCTGCTTATGGTCGTCTGGACAGCGAAACTACCTTTAACATCGGCATGTTCAACGCAGGCGTTGGCACCAACATCGTTTGCCCGGAGGCTAAATTCGTCATTGATATGCGCTCTCTGAACGTACCGCGTCTGGAAGCGTTGAAGGATTCTACTATCGCGCTGATTAAAGAGGCTGTTGAAGCCGGCGGCGGTCAGGTTGAATTTGATGTAGTGGAAGGCTGTCCTGCTGTGGAGCTGAACAAGGACCACGAATGCATTAAGCTGGCAGCACGCGCTGCGGAAACACTGGGCTTCCCGGTAGAGCTGAAAACAACCGGCGGCTGCAGTGACGGCAACTATCTTTGCGGCTACGGCCTGCCCTGCGGCCTGTTGGCAACCGGCATGAGCAACGTGCATACTACCGCGGAATATCTGAAGGAAGAGGACCTGTACAACACTGCACGCTGGACCTACGAAATTATTAAAGAGGCAGCGAAGTAAATCATAGTGTTCACGTATAGTTTTCTTGACTGGAAGAAAATTTGACGCTATAATAAAAATAACTTCATAATGTAACCTTTGGGGCAGGGTGCAATTCCCGATCGGCGGTAAAGTCCGCTAGCGCAGCAGCGCATGAACCGGTGCGATTCCGGTACCGACAGTATAGTCTGGATGAGAAAAGGTGGCAAAACTGTATTTTTACCGCATATAGGCTCCTTAGGTCTTTATGCCAGATGAAGCATATATGCAGCGGGCCTTGGAGCTGGCGCTGCAGGCAGAGGGCAACACCAGTCCCAACCCGATGGTTGGCTGTGTGATTGTGGATGCCGAAGGCAATATTGTGGGTGATGGCTATCACCATAAGGCCGGCGAACCGCATGCCGAGGTCAATGCCTTGGCGGAGGCTAAGCAGATGGCTCAGGGTGCAACGGCCTATGTAACGCTGGAGCCCTGCGCACATTACGGACGCACCGGTCCCTGCTGTGTAGCCTTGGCACGCGCTGGCATCGGCAAGGTTGTGGTGGCCTGCCTTGATCCTAACCCCAAGGTTGCAGGTCAGGGTTTGGAATATCTGCGCCTGCAGGGTATAGAGGTTGTTACCGGTGTATGCGAAAAAGAAGCACAGCGCCTGAATGAACGCTTCTTTACCTGGATTACCAAGCAGCGTCCGTTTATTACTTTAAAATACGCTATGACACTGGATGGCAAGATTGCGACTGCTACCGGCGACAGCAAATGGATTACCGGCGAGGAGGCACGCACCTATGCACACCGCTTGCGCAAGCAGCATGACGCTGTGCTTGTCGGCATCGGCACGGTGCTGGAGGATGATCCGGAGCTGACCACACGTTTGGTGCGCGGCAAAAATCCGGTGCGCGTGGTGCTCGACAGCAGCCTGAAGATTTCGCTGATGTCAGCAGTTTTGAATCCGCTGGCGGATACGATTATCTTTACTGGTTTGGATTCCGATATCGTTAAGGCGGAAGCGCTGGCTGCTCTGCCTAACGTAGAGGTGGTACGTCTGCCGCTGGCTGACGGCGTGCTGCCTGTGGCGCAGGTGGTGCAGGCTTTGGCCGAGCGCGGTATTACCAGCCTGCTGGTAGAAGGAGGCAGTGCGATTCACGGTGCCTTCTTTGATGCAGGCCTTGCTGACAGAGTGTGCGCCTTTGTAGCGCCCAAGCTGATTGGCGGCGCTGCCGCTCTGCCGCCGGTGGGCGGCGCAGGCAGCAGCCTGGTAGAAACCGGCTGGCAGCTGACAGAGGTCGAAATCGAAAAATTGGGCAGTGATGTACTGATAACAGGTCTGGTACCGGAGCTGGATAAGCAGGAGCTGCCGAAGGAGGCGGAATAATGTTTACAGGATTGGTAGCCGAACTGGGCACGGTGCAGAAGCTGGCGCGGCAGGGTGAATCCTATCACCTGACAGTTGCTGCGGTGAAGGTACTGCAGAATTTGAAAATCGGTGACAGCGTTGCCGTCAACGGCGCCTGCCTGACGGTAGTAAGCATGGATGACACAGCCTTTACCGCCGACGTTATGCCGGAAACTGTGCGCCTGACTAATATCGGCAGCCTGCATGCCGGCGACAGGGTGAACCTGGAGCGCACGCTGCGCCTGTGCGACGGTCTTGACGGTCACATCGTCAGCGGACACGTGGAAGGCCTTGGCATAATTGCCAACCGCAGGCCTGAGGGCATTGCGATGGTAGTGACTATCAACACTCCGACGGAGCTTTTAAAATATATCATCAAAAAGGGCAGTATTGCGATAGATGGTATCAGCCTGACGGTAACGCAGGTTACGGAAAGCAGCTTTTCCGTATCGCTGATTCCACATACAGCCAAGGAAACAACGCTTGGCTTCAAGGATGTGGGCGACAGCGTAAATCTGGAAACGGATATTATCGGCAAATATGTAGAGCAAATGTTAAAATTTAACCCCAAGCAGACTCAGGAGCCTGCTTTAAATAAAAATATGCTGCTGGAAAATGGGTTTATCTGAGCGCTGCGATTAAAGCAGGTCAGATGGTACTGGTAACCGATGACGAGGACCGCGAAAACGAAGGCGACCTGATTATGGCAGCCGAGCTGTGCACTCCCGAGGCTATTAACTTTATGGCTAAGGAAGCACGCGGACTTATCTGCATGCCGGCAGACAGCGAGGTTATGGACAAGCTGCAGTTCGGTGCTATGGTAACGCACAACACCGACAATCACGAAACAGCCTTCTCTGTTTCTATTGACCATGTTGACACTACCACCGGTATTTCCGCTTACGAGCGCGCATATACCATGAAAAAATGCGCTGAGCCCGGTGCACAGCCGAGCGACTTCCGCCGTCCCGGTCACGTTTTCCCGCTGCGCGCACGCAAGGGCGGTGTACTGGTGCGCACCGGTCACACCGAAACCACTGTTGATTTGTGCAAGCTGGCAGGCCTGCAGCCGGTAGGCATCTGCTGCGAGATTATGAACGATGACGGTCATATGGCGCGCACTCCGGATTTAATCGAGTTCGCCAAAAAGCATAAGCTCGTTTTCATCACCGTTGCCGAGCTTGTTGCTTATCGCAAGGCACACGAAAAAATGGTGCATCGTGCCGCTGAGGCTGCACTGCCGACTAAATATGGCAATTTCCGCATTATTGCATATGAAAACGATTTGGATAACCTTTGCCATGTTGCTATTGTCAAGGGTGATGTTGCCGGTAAAAAGGATGTGCTCGTGCGCGTGCACAGCGAGTGCCTGACCGGTGATGCCTTCGGCAGCCTGCGCTGTGACTGCGGCGATCAGCTGGCAACTGCGCTGAAGATGATTGAAAAGGAAGGCTGCGGCGCTGTCGTTTATATGCGTCAGGAGGGCCGTGGCATCGGTCTGGCTAATAAAATCCGTGCTTACGCACTGCAGGATCAGGGCCTTGATACCGTTGAGGCGAACGTTCGCCTGGGCTTTGCTCCCGACCTGCGTGATTACGGCATGGGCGCACAAATTCTGGCTGACCTCGGACTCACCAGCATCCGCCTGATTACCAATAACCCCGCAAAACGCATCGGCCTCTCCGGCTATGGCATCACCATTACCGACCGCGTACCCATCATCATGGAGCCTAACGAATACAACGAACACTATCTCGACGTTAAAGAAGAGAAAATGGGGCATAAGCTGCACGAAGGCTGTGGCTGCAACTGTGGAAAGTAATAAAGTTGTGTGTAGGTGTCGCAATTAACATATCCTTACGCTCAGGAAAAATTTGCTAAAATTTTTATTCGCTTCACGATATGTTAATTGCTTACTTACAGCTTCCTTGTAATTTTTTTAGAACGCTAGACTTGGCGCTGCGCAATCCGAAACGTAAACTTCGGCTACAACAATAAGCACGTCATACTCGGCGCTGCGCAGACCGGAACGGACGACGGGCCCGCAAGCATATCGATGTTCTGCGAACATCGCAAGCAACGGACAGGCACAGGAATTTTTCGCTGGAGTGTTGACGTAACCAATCGGAAGCACGTCATACAAAAATCAG
>OHRV01000245.1_pt1 | contig 10861 bp, 7 predicted proteins | sample 1578511 | NCBI WGS metagenome assembly OHRV01 (sample SAMEA3879546, study PRJEB24766) | human gut metagenome | biome: human-associated habitat; feature: feces | place: USA | collected 1985/1987
CCGGCAAAGAACCGGCTAAGGAGGCTGACATTATGAGTACCGCATTGGATTCTCTGAGCCACAAGGTGCAGCGTGCTGCTGTCGGGACGATGGTGGATGTCGCACTGGCCCATATCAACAAGGACCGTCAGAAGGCGATCGCCGAGATGGTGGACGTGGCAAAGCAGTTTTACGGCGATTCCTTCAGCGAGGAGACCTACGAGCACGCCCACGCCGTGCTGGCTGACCCGGACAGCAAGTGGTCGAAGCTCATCAACTGTGTGCTCAGCCAGACAGATCCCCATGTAGCCCGCACCACGGCCCTCAACCTCGGCTATGAGGCATTCTTCCGGGGCACCAAGACCATCCGGGAGAACCGGGTCAAGTACCGCTGCAACATCCCGTGGCTCATCCTCTTCGACCCCACTTCGGCCTGCAATATGCACTGTGTGGGCTGCTGGGCGGGCGAGTACGGCCACAAGAACAACCTCAGCTTTGAGGATATGGACAAGATCGTCACCGAAGGCAAGGCGCTGGGCGTCTACCTCTATATGCTCACCGGCGGCGAGCCACTGGTGCGGAAGGCGGACATCCTTCGTCTGGCGGAGAAGCACAACGATGTGCAGTTCGCCATCTACACCAACTCCACCCTCATCGACGAGCCGTTCTGTGAGCGGGTGGTAAAGCTGGGCAACATCGCCTTCATGCTCTCCATCGAGGGCACGCCTTCCACCAACGATGCCCGGCGGGGCGAGGGGCACTATGCCGCTGTCATGCACGCGATGGACCTGCTGAAGGCCCACGGCATCCTCTTCGGGACATCCATCTGCTACACGAGGGACAACCTTGAGGCCGTCACCAGCGACCACTTCATGCGGATGCTCTGCGATAAGGGCGCGCATTTCGGCTTCTACTTCCATTACATGCCGGTGGGCAACGAGGCTGCGCCCGAACTGATGCCCACCCCGGCCCAGCGCAAGTATATGCTGGAGCGCATCCGGTATCTCCGCTCGGAGAAGAGCGACATCCCGTTCTACCCGATGGACTTCCAGAACGACGGCGAGTTTGTGGGCGGCTGCATCGCAGGTGGACGCAACTACTTCCACATCAACTCGGCGGGCGACGCCGAACCCTGCGTCTTCATCCACTACTCGAACGCCAACATCCACGACAGCAGCATCCTCGACATCCTCCGCAGCCCCCTCTTCATGGCCTATCACAATGGGCAGCCTTTCAACAAAAACCACCTGCGGCCCTGTCCGATGCTGGAAAATCCCGAGCTGCTGCGGAAGATGGTCCACGACACCGGTGCCCACAGCACGGATCTGCAGTCCCCCGAGACCGTAGACCACCTCTGCGACAAGTGTGCGGCCTATGCGGCAGACTGGCAGCCTGTGGCCGACGAGATCTGGTCTCACGTCACGCTCCGGGAGAGCCGGTACGAGAACTACAAGGACTGGAGACCCACCACCGCGAAATGACTTTATCGGTCTTTCCACTGGAATAAAAATGCGCAGAAAAGCCCCCATCTTCACCGGCTGAGGCAGCCGGGAGGATGGGGGCTTGTTCTTGTTATTCTTCGCCGGAGTCGATGACGATCTCGGTCTCGCTCTCTGCCTCGGCAGGGGCGGGAGCCGGGTCATCCGGGTCGCCGAACTCTTCATGGTAGGTTTCTACCTGCCCGAGCTGGCCGTTGCGGCGGAGGCCATGGAACACCAGCTTCTTGATGATGTCGTAGATGACCGCAAACAGCGGCACGCCCACGATCATGCCCACGAAGCCCCACAGACCGCCGAACAGCAGGATGGAGAAGAGCACCCAGAAGCTCGAAAGGCCGGTGGTGTTGCCCAGGATCTTCGGGCCAATGACGTTGCCGTCCAGCTGCTGGAGCACCAGAACGAAGAGCACGAACCAGAGGGCCTTGATGGGACTCTGGATGAGGATGAGCAGGGTGGCGGGGACCGCACCGATGAAGGGGCCGAAGAAGGGGATGACGTTGGTGACGCCGATGATGACGGACACCAGCAGAGCGCTGGGGAACTTGAAGACGATGCAGGCAAAGTAGCAGAGCACGCCAATGATGGCAGAGTCCAGAATCTTGCCGTTGATGAAGCCGCCGAACATCCGGTCTGCGTAAAGGACTTCTTCCTGAATGAGCTGCGCCCAGCGGGGCTTGAAGATGCTGTAAAGGATCATCTTGGCCTGCTTGACAAGTTTTTTGCGGCTGGCCAGCAGGTAGACCGCGACGATGAGGCCGATGAGCAGGTTCTTGAACCACGTCACCACGTTTATGACGCCCACGCCCACGCTGCTCAGGACGCCCTGCAGGTTCTGGAGGGAGGGCAGCAGGGTGGTGCGCAGAGAGGCCAGATTGCTCGTGATGGAATCGTAAGCGTCGTTGAAGTAGCCCATCAGGGTCGCATTGTCCAGAAAGACGTCCTGCGTGTTGATCCACCGCATGAAGCGGGTGATGCTGGTCTGGGCCGTGTAGTAGAGGGAGGTGACGCTGGAGATGACCTGCGGCACCACCATCATCACCAGCGCGTAGACCACCAGAATGCCGAAGAGCAGGGTGGCCGCGATGGCCAGCATATTGGCCAGACCGTGCATCTTCTGGGGGAAAATGCGGTGCAGAAAGTTCTCGATGGTGTTGCACACCGGCTTGAGCAGGTAGGCGATGACCGCACCATAGATGAAGGGCATCAGGATGCCGGTCATGGTGGAGACGGCGTCGCCGAAGCCGTCGAAGCGGTAGATGAAGAAGAAAAAGAGGATGCTCAGGCTTATCGCACCAAAGCCCGCCAACATTCCGTAGATGTAGGGCTTGATGTGCGGTTTTTTGTCCATCATGTGAGACTCCATTCCTGCCGCAGACGGCAGGAGCCGATACGGCGATGTTTAGATTTTGTTGCTGCGGCGCCAGATGTGCATCTTCTCGGCCTCTTTGATGAGCTGCTCACGGAAGTCGGGGTGTGCCACGTTGATGAGGGCCTCAGCCTTCTCCCAAGTGGTCAGGCCCTTGAGGTTGACGCAGCCGTACTCGGTGCAGAGATAATGCAGGTTGGCGCGGGTGTCGGTGATGATGCTGCCGTTTTCCAGCGTGGGACGGATGCGGCTCTCCAGCTGGCCGGTCTTTTTATTAAAGAAGGTGGAGGACAGGCAGATAAAGCTCTTGCCGCCCTTGGAAAGGTATGCGCCCAGCACGAAGTCCAGCTGACCGCCTGCACCGGAAATGTGCTTCACACCGGCGCTCTCGGCGTTCACCTGACCAAACAGGTCGATATCCACGGCATTGTTGATGGAGATAAAGTTGTCCAGTGCGGAAATGCTGCGGATGTCGTTGGTGTAGTCCACCGGGGCAGACATGCACTCCGGGTTATCGTTCAGGTAATCGTACATCTTCTGGGTGCCGGCACCAAAGGCGTAGACCTGACGGCCCTTGTCCAGCTGCTTGCGGCTGCCGTTGATCTTGCCGGCCTTGGCAATATCCACAAAGGCATCCACATACATCTCGGTGTGCACGCCCAGATCCTTCAGATCGCTCTGCGCAATCAGCCCGCCGATGGCGTTGGGCATACCGCCGATGCCCAGCTGCAGGCAGGCACCGTTGGGGATCTGCGGCACGATGAGGTTGGCTACCTTCAGGTCAACCTCAGTAGCGGCACCGGCAGCGGCCATCTGACCGATGGGAGGATTTGCGCCCTCCACAATGCCGCTCACCTGAGAAACGTGTACGCAGTTCTCCATGCCGCCAAGGCAGCGCGGCATATTGGTGTTGACCTCCACGATGATCTTCTTGGCCTTTTCACACACGGCACCCAGATGCGAAGCGCTGGGGCCAAAGTTGAAGTAGCCGTGCTCGTCCATGGGGGTCACCTGAAATACTGCCACATCCACGGGGTCACTGCTCTCGCGGTAGTAGCGGGGCAGCTCAGAGTAGCGGATGGGGGAGTAGAAGGAGAAGCCCTGCGCAATGGCCTTGCGCTCAATGCCGCCCATGTGCCAGCTGTTCCAAGTCATGTGGGCAGCGGGGTCGTCGATCTGGAAGATCTCCGGCACCCACATCAGGATGCCGCCCCGGAAGTTGACTCCTTCCAACTCCGGCAGGCGTTTTGCCAGCTCGGCGTCCACGGCCACAGGGGTGTTCACAGCCCAGCCGTAATCCACCCAGTCGCCGCTTTTGACCAGAGCGGCAGCCTGCGCAGCAGTCATAAGCTTCTGTGCGTACAGTTCCTTGCAATCCATTATAAACCATCCTCTCTTAAAATACATAAAAGAATTGTAAACAATTCTGTGCGGACAAATTATGCAGCTGTTTTACGCCTGTTTTGCGGAATGCACACCGTTTTGCCACATCTATGAGGTAAACTTATAAGCAGGGCGGCAGTGTGTGCTCAGCTCCGCGCAGAACAGCTCAACTTAGTTATAACATTAACAAAGTGTAGAATCAATTGTTTGGTGTGCAAAAAACAAAAAAGTTGAGAAAAAGACTTGATAAAATTTTGACGATGTGCTTTACTAATAGCGTGGGAAGCAACTGCGGAGCAGTGCGGGATGATTCGTTTAAAATTTAACGATAAAACGCACCGCAGCAGTTTCAGGTTGCACCCAAAGCTGGAAAGTGCTATCATGGCAGAACCACATCGCGCTTAGTAATTACAGCGCACAAGGAGGACACTGACCGATGGCAACAGCAGTTTATCCCGGGTCGTTCGATCCGGTCACACGAGGTCATCTCGATATCATCAAACGCGCGGCAAAGATCAACGATCATCTGATCGTGGCCGTGCTCATCAACAGTGCAAAGCACCCATTGTTCACCGTGGAGGAGCGGGTGGCCCTGCTGCAGGAATGCTGCAAGGGGATCCCCAATGTCACGGTGGAGAGCTTCGACGGCCTGACCGTGGAGTTCGCAAAGAAGCGCCACGCTTCGGTCATGGTGCGGGGCCTGCGGGCGGTAACGGATTTTGAAAACGAGATCCAACTGGCGCAGACCAATCATGCGCTGATGCCCGGCATCGAGACCATGTTCCTTGCAACCAGCATCAAGTGGAGCTATCTTTCCTCTACCATTGTAAAGGAAGCCGCCCGCTACGGCAGCAGCATCTCCAAGTTCGTTACTCCGAATGTGGAAGCCGCCGTGGAGCAGAAGATGGCTGAGCTGCGCAGCAGGGGAGAGAACGTCTGACCCCCATTCCTTATGCAAGAAACGCTTCGGCGTTTTGATAAAACAGTCTTTCTTAAATCACAACATACACAATCAGGAGGCTATTCACATGAAAAAGATCGTTATCGCATCTGCATGCCGCACCGCCATCGGCAAGTTCGGTGGCACTCTGGCCAACGTTCCCGCTGCTGAGCTGGGCTCCATCGTCATCAAGGAAGCTCTGGACCGTGCAAACGTCAAGCCCGAGCAGGTCGATCATGTTTACATGGGCTGCGTCATTCAGGCTGGTCTGGGCCAGAACGTCGCTCGTCAGGCTGCCCTGAAGGCTGGTCTGCCCATCGAGACCCCCGCTGTCACCGTCAACGTGGTCTGCGGCTCCGGTCTGAACTGCGTGAACATGGCTGCTCAGATGATCGAGGCAGGCGATGCTGATATCGTTGTTGCAGGCGGCATGGAGAACATGGACATGGCTCCCTTTGCACTGCAGAAGGCTCGCTACGGCTACCGCATGGGCGCTCCCATGGGCAAGAGCGAGATCGTGGATACCATGGTCAACGATGCACTGTGGGATGCCTGCGGCTTCAACAAGCACATGGGCATGACCGCTGAGAACGTCTGCACCAACGAGACCTACCAGAAGAAGTACGGCTACAGCCCCATCACCCGCGAGATGCTGGACGAGTTCTCATACAACAGCCAGCTGAAGGCTGACAAGGCCATCAAGGACGGCGCTTTCAAGGATGAGATCGTTCCTGTTGTCATCAAGGGCAAGAAGGGCGACACCGTGTTTGATACCGATGAAGGCCCCCGTCTGACCCCGGTCGAGAAGCTGGCAACCCTGAAGCCCGCTTTCACCAAGGACGGCATCGTGACCGCAGGCAACTCTTCCGCCATCAACGACGGCGCTGCTGCTCTGGTCATTATGAGCGAGGAAAAGGCCAAGGAGCTGGGCGTTGAGCCTCTGGCAACCTGGGTTGCTGGCGCTCTGGCCGGTGTTGAGCCTGAGGTCATGGGTCTGGGCCCCATCGCAGCAACCAAGAAGGTCATGGCAAAGACTGGCCTGACTGTTGCTGATATGGACCTGATTGAGGCCAACGAGGCATTTGCTGCACAGTCTGTGGCTGTCAGCCAGGCTCTGAACTTCGATATGAGCAAGGTGAACGTCAACGGCGGCGCCATCGCTCTGGGCCACCCGGTCGGCGCTTCCGGCGCTCGTATCCTCGTCACCCTGCTGTATGCTATGAAGCATCGTGGTGCAAAGAAGGGTCTGGCTACCCTGTGCATCGGCGGCGGCATGGGCTGCGCAACCATCGTCGAGATGGACTAAGTTCCCTTTGAAGGGTCACTCCGGATATTGATACCGCCCGGACAAGGGGCAGGACCGGAGACCTGTCCCCCTGTCCGGGGGCTGATTTGAGTAAGATATAACCTGATTGGAGGTTTTCACAATGGCATTTGTAAAAACCGAGGTGCAGGGCGCTGTCGAGATCATCACCATCGACCGCCCGAAGGCACTGAACGCCCTGAACCCCGAGGTTCTGGCTGACCTGAAGGCTGCTTTTGAGGCAGTCGATCAGGAGACCATCCGCTGCATCGTCCTGACCGGCGAAGGCGACAAGAGCTTCGTTGCAGGCGCTGATATCGGCTCCATGAGCACCATGACCAAGGCAGAGGGTGAGGCCTTCGGCAAGCTGGGCAATGACGTGTTCCTGATGATCGAGAGCTTCCCCATCCCCGTCATTGCAGCCGTCAACGGCTTTGCACTGGGCGGCGGCAATGAGCTGGCCATGAGCTGCGACATCCGCATCTGCTCTGACAACGCCGTGTTTGGTCAGCCCGAAGTTGGTCTGGGCATCACCCCGGGCTTCGGCGGCACCCAGCGTCTGGCACGTCTGGTCGGCATGGGCATGGCAAAGCAGCTGGTCTACTCTGCCCTGAACATCAAGGCAGACGAGGCTTACCGCATTGGTCTGGTCAACGCCGTGTATCCGCAGGCTGAACTGATGGAGAACGTACTGAAGCTGGCCGGCAAGATCGCCAAAAACGCTCCCATTGCAGTGCGCAACTGCAAGAAGGCCATCAACGGTGGCATCAGCCTGCCCATTGAGAAGGCTGTGGAAGTTGAGGAGAAGCTGTTCGGTGCTTGCTTCGAGACCCACGATCAGCAGGAGGGCATGGCCTGCTTCCTGAGCCGTGAGAAACCGAAGCCCAAGGCAGTGTTCACCAACAACTAATCCGTTACATAATTTTTGATATTAAAGGAGAGATTTCCTATGAAGATCGGTGTTATCGGCGCTGGCACCATGGGCCAGGGCATCGCAAAGGCATTTGCACAGGTTGAGGGCAACACCGTTGCTCTGTGCGACATCAAGCAGGAGTGGGCCGAGAATGGTCTGGCAAAGATCAAGAAGGGCTACGAGAAGCTGGTCGCTAAGGGAAAGATGACTCAGGAGAAGGCTGACGCGATCGTTGCAGCCATCACCCCGGGCCTGAAGGAAGATCTGTGCGCAGACTGCGATCTGGTCGTTGAGGCTGCTTTCGAGGACATGAAGGTCAAGCAGACCACCTTCGGCGAGCTGGATAAGATCTGCAAGCCCGAGTGCGTCTTCGCTTCCAACACTTCTTCTCTGTCCATCACCGAGATCGGCAAGGGTCTGACCCGTCCCCTGATCGGTATGCATTTCTTCAACCCCGCAGACCGCATGAAGCTGATCGAGGTCATCGCCGGCTGCAACACCCCCGTTGAGACCGTTGAGAAGATCAAGGAGATCTCCGTTGCTATCGGCAAGACCCCCGTTCAGGTTAACGAGGCTGCAGGCTTTGTGGTCAACCGCATCCTGATCCCCATGATCAACGAGGCTGCCTTCATCAAGATGGAGGGCGTTTCTGATATCGCAGGCATCGACACCGCTATGAAGCTGGGTGCCAACCACCCCATGGGACCCCTGGAGCTGGGCGACTTCATCGGCCTGGATATCTGCCTGGCCATCATGGATGTCCTGTACCATGAGACCGGCGACAGCAAGTATCGCGCCTGCCCGCTGATCCGCAAGATGGTCCGCGGCGGCAACCTGGGCTGCAAGACCGGCAAGGGCTTCTACGTTTACAACGCAGACCGCACCAAGACCCCTGTTGACCAGCTGTAATTTCTGATAAACATTTCTCCCGGCCGTGGGGAAAGCGGTCGGGAGGAATTTGTTTGCAACCGGGAAGGGGAGAACCCCGACCCCGGGAGATAAAAAACACCCGTTAGGAGGATATAGCGATGGATTTTACTCTGTCCAAGCAGCAGCAGATGGTGCAGAAGATGTACCGCGAGTTTGCTGAAAACGAAGTTAAGCCTCTGGCAAAGAAAGTTGATGCCGAAGAGTATTTCCCCAAGGAGACCGTCGAGAAGATGGGCAAGCTGGGCATGATGGGCATTTACTTCCCCACTTCCGTTGGCGGCGCAGGCGGCGATGTCCTGTCTTACGTCATGGCAGTTGAGGAACTGAGCAAGGTCTGCGGCACCACCGGTGTTATCGTTTCCGCACACACCAGCCTGTGCGCAGCACCTATTTATGAGAACGGCACTCCCGAGCAGAAGGAAAAGTATCTGCCCAAGCTGTGCAGCGGCGAGTGGATCGGCGCTTTCGGTCTGACCGAGCCGGGTGCCGGCACCGATGCGCAGGGTCAGCAGACCTTTGCGGTGCTGGACGGTGATCATTGGGTGCTCAACGGCTCCAAGATCTTCATTACCAATGCCGGCTATGCCAATGTGTTCATCATCATCGCCGTTACCGGCATTATTCCCGATAAGAAGAACCCCAAGAAGACCCGCAAGGAGATCTCCGCTTTCATCGTAGAGCGCACTGATCCCGGCTTCTCTGTCGGTAAGCACGAAAAGAAGATGGGGATCCGCGGCTCCTCCACCTGTGAATTGATCATGGAGGACTGCCGTATTCCCGCCGACCGTCTGCTGGGCAAGAAGGGCAAGGGCTTCAATATCGCCATGGCTACCCTCGATGGCGGTCGTATCGGTATCGCCGCTCAGGCTTTGGGTCTCGGCGAAGGCGCTGTGGAGGAGGTCATTAAGTACACCCACGAGCGTGTTCAGTTCGGACGCCGCATTTCCCAGTTCCAGAACACCCAGTTCCAGATTGCCGATATGCATACCCGCATGGAAGCCGCGAAATATCTGGTTTACTCCGCTGCTTGTAAGAAGAACGCCCACGAGCCGTACAGCGTTGACGCCGCCATGGCAAAGCTGTTTGCCGCCGAGGCAGCCAGCGATGTGACCCGCCGTGCCGTTCAGCTCTTCGGCGGTTACGGCTACACCCGTGACTACCCCGTGGAGCGCATGATGCGTGATGCCAAGATTACTGAAATCTACGAGGGTACCTCCGAGGTTCAGCGCATGGTCATCGCTGCCAATCTTAAGGTCAACTGATAGGAGGAGTAAGCCATTATGAAATGCATCGTATGTGTAAAGCAGGTACCGGATACCTCCGGTAAGGTTGCTGTTAAAGAAGACGGCACCATGGACCGTGCCTCCATGGATACCATCACCAACCCCGATGACCTTAATGCCATCGAGGCTGCCCTGACCCTCAAGGACGAAACCGGCTGTGAGGTCGTTGTTGTTTCCATGGGTCCCCCTCCTGCCGAGGGAATGCTGCGTGAGCTGCTCGCCCGCGGCGCCGATCGTGCCGTTTTGGTTTCCGCCCGCGAATTCGGCGGTTCCGATACCTTTGCCACCAGCCAGATCCTCGCTGCCGCGATCAAGAAGATCGGCGTAGAGAAAGGAGACATCGTCTTCTGCGGTCGTCAGGCAATCGACGGTGATACCGCTCAGGTCGGTCCCCAGATCGCTGAAAAGCTGGGTATGCCCCAGATCACCTATGTTTCCGAGATCAAAGTCGATGGGGAGCATGTCATCTGCCGCCGTATGCTGGAAGACGGCTACATGACCATCAAGACCCACACCCCCTGCCTGCTCACCTGCATCAAGGAGCTGAATACGCCCCGTTACATGAGCGTCGGCGGCATCTTTGAGTGCTACAATAAGCCTTTGGAGATCTATAACTTTGAAACACTGAAGGACGATCCGCTCATCGAGCTGGATACCATCGGTCTCAAGGGCTCTCCCACCAATGTTTACAAGTCTTTCTCTCCCCCTCAGAAGGGCGCCGGCATGATGCTGGATGGCGCCGATAAGGCGACCTGTGAAAAGCTGGTTTCTCTGCTGGCAGAGAAGCACATCATCTGATAGAAAGGAGAAAATGACTATGTCTACTTTTGTGAATACCGATCCCACCGCCTTCAAGGGCGTATGGGTATTCTGCGAGCAGCGCGAGGGCAAGCTGATGCCCACCGATTTCGAGTTGATCAGCGAGGGACGCAAGCTGGCTGACGATCTGGGCGTAGAGCTGTGCGGCCTGCTGCTGGGCGATAAGGTCGAGGGCCTTGCCAAGGAGCTGGGCGGCTACGGCGCTGACCGTATCATCGTCTGCGAACACCCCCTGCTGAAGGACTACACCACCGATGCCTACACCAAGGTTATCTGCGATGTCGTTATGGAGAAGAAGCCCGAGATCATGCTCATCGGCGCGACCAATATCGGTCGTGATCTGGGTCCCCGCTGTGCCGCTACCCTGCACACCGGTCTGACCGCCGACTGCACCCACCTCGATGTTGATGTGGAGAAGTACAAGGCGTTCCTGAAGACCACCTCCA
>OHRV01000250.1_pt1 | contig 10721 bp, 10 predicted proteins | sample 1578511 | NCBI WGS metagenome assembly OHRV01 (sample SAMEA3879546, study PRJEB24766) | human gut metagenome | biome: human-associated habitat; feature: feces | place: USA | collected 1985/1987
CTGAGCAAGAATTTTACACGTTTTTTTGCCTGTGAACGCTTTCGGGCTGTTGCAATGGCGGGGCGCGTCCTGTATACTTGCTCTGTAGACATGTTTTTTGAAGTGTCGGATCCAGGAGGGAGGAACCATATGAAAAAACGAGTTTTGTCGCTGCTGCTGTGCTTTGTGCTCGCGGCGGGACTGCTGAGCGTGTGTGCTCCGCCGGCGCAGGCGGGCACGATCGCGGACGCGTTTGAACTGTTTATCAAGCAGCCCGGTCAGATCAAAAAGCTCTTCAACCGCGAGGTCGCCCACGGTGACTGCGGCCCCGCAGGGGACGAGGCGAGCGTACATTATAAGATCTACGAAGTCACGAACCCCACCGTTGTGCAGGACAACCCCTTCCTGCAGCAGATCTGGCAGATCCATGATTACCGCGAGGACGCGCAGTATTACGGCGTGTACATCTTCGGCGACGGGAAAATGGCGGACTACGCGGCGACCGGCCAGAAAGCGCCGTGGATGGGCAACGTGGAGGTCACGGAGTATAACGACAAGGGACAGGTCCTCGGCACGACGGTCGTGGAAAACCTCGGCGAGGAGTATCTCGCGCTGGCCTACATCGCCGACGGCACCGACGAGGAGTGGAACGGCCGCACCGAGCGCTACTCCGGCGTCACGAATGTCGGCGCGTATGCGTTCAAGGACTGCCGCTATCTCACGTGCATGTTCCTCAATGACGACATCACCACCATCGGCGATCACGCATTTTATAAAGACGAGTACCTCTCGGCCATCAATATGCCGCGCAAGCTCGAGCTCATCGACAAGTACGCCTTCTACGGCTGCGACACGCTTACCTTTGTGCGCGCGCGCAACTGCAGCCGCCTGCGCCGCATCGAGGACCACGCGTTTTACAGCTGCACCATGCTCGCCGAGCTGCGCCTGCCGGAAGGCCTGACGTATATCGGCCCGTGGGCCTTCGCGTGGGACCGCATCCTCGGTCAGGAGGACACGACGCTCGGCCTGCCGTCGAGCCTGCAGACGATCAGCACGGGCGCGTTCGCGTTCGTCAACCACCACAAGAACCTCAACATTCCGGCCAATGTCACGAGCATCGGTGACTTTGCGTTCATGTGCGATTACTACATGAACAACCTCACCTTCAGTCCCGGTGACAAGAAGCTCACCATCGGCAAGGCGGCCTTCTTCGGCGACAACCACATGAAGTCCGTCGATCTCTCCAACCGCGTCGCGCAGATCGACCGCTGCGCCTTCGCCGGCTGCGAGATGCTCGAGGAGGCCTACTTCGGCGACAAGATCGACACGATCGAGGGCCGCGCCTTCACGAGTCTGGATAACGCCATGAAGATCGCCGTCGAGGGCGTGCTCAACGGCATCCTCCGCCCGGACGATACCGAGCAGAACGCCGATCAGGCCGGTGATATCAGCACGGCCCTGAACATGATCGCCAAGGTCACGAAGCTCAAGCGCGCCGTCTTCAAGAACGACCCCGCCAAGAGCATCTATGGCGCGGCGGATTCCAACCGCTCCTTCCCGGATGACTGCGTGGTCTATTACACGCAGGGCAGCTACACGTGGCTTGCCGAGCTCAAGGACGACGGCACATGGCAGGGCTATCAGACCGGCTTCTGGCACGGCGACCACATCGCCGCGTTCACGGACACGGTCGTCGCACCCACCTGCACGGAGCAGGGCTACACGCACCACGTCTGCACGGTGAAGGGCTGCACCTTTGCCCCCGTGGACGACACTTATGTCGCCGCCACCGACCACACCTGGGTCAAGACGCAGACGCTCCCGCCCACCTGTACCGAGCAGGGCACGGCGTTTTATAAATGCTCGGCCTGCGGCGCGACCCGCACCGAGAAGATCGCTCCGCTCGGCCATGACCTGAGCCGCTGCGATCTCAAGCCGGCCGCCACCTGCACGCAGCCCGGCCGCGCCGTCGGCACGTGTGCGCGCTGCGGTGTGCAGATCGATGAGGTCATCCCCGCCAAGGGGCATGACTACAGCTACGCCGAGACCAGCGTCGCGCCCACCTGCACCGAGCCCGGCCACTACAAGGGCACCTGCCCGACCTGCGGCAAGGACTATGACGATGTCGTTCCCGCCCTCGGCCACGACTGGGGCGAGTGGGTCACGTCGATCGAGCCGACCGTCTCGACCGTCGGCTACCGCTATCATGTCTGCAACCGCGACGGCTGCGGCTACCGCGAGGGGGAGGACATCCCGAAGCTGCACGAGCATGTGTGGGATGCCGGCGTCGTGACGCAAAAGCCCACTGCGGCCGAGCCCGGCGTCAGGACCTATACCTGCACCGTCTGCGGCCAGACCAGGACGGAGGCCATCCCCGCAACCGGCGTGCCGGAGACCTGCAACGGCGGCCCGGCTTGCCCGGGCTACGCCTTCCGCGATATGCCCGCGCCGAGCATCTGGTCGCACGCGGGGCTGGATTACTGCATCGATCATGGCTACATTGCCGGCACGTCGGCAACGACCGTCACGCCGGACGGCGAATGCACGCGCGCCATGATCGTGAGCATCCTCTACCGCGTGCAGGGCGAGCCCGCGAAGGTCAACGGTTATGAGCTCAAAAAGCTCGCGGCGCCGTTTGACGACGTGGAGCGCGGCCGCTGGTATACCGACGCCATCTGGTGGGCGAAGCTCACGGGCGTCGTCTCCGGCATGAGCCCGAGCACCTTTGCGCCCGACGATCCGATCACGCGCGCGCAGCTTGCGGTCATCCTCTATAACTACACCAAGCAGTTTGCGCCCGAGAGCCTGACGGAGACGGGCTCGCTCACCGGCTTCCCGGATGCGGGCAGCGTCCCGTCGTGGGCGCGCACGGCGATGGCGTGGGCCGTCGGCAACGGCCTGATCTCCGGCGTCGGTGAAAACGGCGTCTCGTACCTCAGACCGGAGGGCTGCGCTACGCGCGCGCAGGTCGCGACCATTCTCATGAACTACGACAAGGCGCTGGGCTGAGGCGCAGCCAATACCGATAGAAATAAATAGAAACAAAAACAGCTCCGGAAGCGTCTACCGCTTCCGGAGCTGTTTGCCGTCTGTGAAGTTTACATAATTCAAAACTGTTTTATTTAAGCTGCGTAGATACTGCACTTTTCGTTCTTCTGATTTACATAATCATTATCCTTTCCTGCCGCGCAGCATCGCCGCGATCGTCACGGCGCTGTATCCGCTCTGCTGCCAGAGGTCGTCGGGCACGGTGCCGCCGTTGCGCAAAATGAGCGCGATCTGGCGCCGCGCATCGCTGCGCGCGGCCGTCTGTGCCTTGTCGCGCGCAGCCTTTTCCTTTTCGGCTGCGGTCTGCTCGGCCTTGGCTTTCTTGTCGGCGGCGGCCTTGGCGTCGGCGAGGGCCTTCGCCTGCTGCTGCAGCTTGCTGTCCGCGCGGTCATAGGCGGCGTCGTCCATGTCGAGCAGCGCCGCGATCTGCGCCTTCGTCACGCCGTCACGGCTGTCGGCGGCGTCGAGCATCCGGTCAATGGCGCTCAGGCGTGTCTTGTGCTCGCTGCTGTAGCGCTCGTAGGCGAGCTGCGCCAGCTCCGGCAGCTTGCCTGCGAGCATGGCGCGGTAATAGCCGCCCGCCTGCTGCGAGGCCGCCACAGCCGCCGTCGAGGCCTGACCGCCCGTCAGCGCGGCCGCCTTGCCGAGGGCGTTTTCTGCCGCAAGCTCCGCCTGCCGCTCGTATTGCTGCCGGTAGGCGGCGTAGAGCTTGTCCGACGCGGGGTCGTAGTCAAACTGCTCGCCGAGCAGTGCGTCGAGCATCCGGTCGATCTGTTCGCGGCGGTCTGCCGTGCCGCGCCCGGTCAGCAGTGCCTCGGCCTCGCGGCGGTGCGTGTCGTCATAGTCCGGCACGTCTTCGATGGGCAGGTACTGCGCATAGTCACTCGTCTGTTCCTGACCGGCCATGCCCTCGCCGCGGATCTTCGCGTTGCGCTGCTGCTCATAGACGGCGGCAGCCGCGTTGTCACCGCGCCGGGCCGCCTGCTCCATGAGCGCGGCGTAGTCGGTGTCCTTGTCGTATTTGTATTTTGTCGCCATAGGTTCTCCTTTCCTCAGTGCTGCGGTCCGGCGGCGGCCTCCGTGCGCGTGAGCGAACATAGCCGCCACGCCCCCGTGCCCGTCAGCCGCAGGCGAAAGTGGTCGCACCGGCGCGGCAGTACCGGCAGGGTGAACGAACGCTTTGCACCCGCCGTCACATTTGCAAGCGTGTGCCACTGTCCGTCGGAGTCATACTGCGCCGCCGCCGTGATGCTTGCGCCCGCCTCAGCCTCCAGCCGAAGCTGCACGCGCAGCAGCCGCTTGCAGTCCGGGCTGCCGCTGGTAAAGTCGCCCGTTTCGAGCAGGCTCTCCATCTGTGCCGTGCTGCCCGCGCCGAAGCGCCACACGCCGCGCGTATCCTGCGCATAGAGCGCGCCGCCGCACTGCGCAAAGCCGCGCGCGTCGAAATCGTCCTCACGGCTCCACAGGCCGCTGCGTGTGTCATATACGAACAGATGCCGTCCGCCCTGCTCGTCGCGCGCCGAGAGATACCAGCGCGTCCCGTCCGTGCCGGCGACGCCGTGCGTGAGCGTGCGCCCGAGCGCATCGCCGATGCGTACCCGCCGTGCGCGCCGCGCCGACGGGGGAGAGGTAGTAGAGCGTCTCGGCCGCCGTCACGAGCGAGCGGCCGGAGTCCTGCTCCGCGCCGAGCGCGGCCGAGGCCACGAGCTGGAAGTTTGTAGGCCGCGTGCCGTAGAGCCGCCAGAGCCCGCCGGGCTTGAGAAACACCACGCCGCTGCCCGTCGCCGCGCAGCCGGAAAAATCCCCCGGCGCGCCGGCGTCCACGCTCCACGCAGCCGTAGCGACCGCGCCGTTTTCGTCCGCCTCGTACCAGAACCAGCTCAGCGGATCGCCGAGCTTTGTGCACCACACGCTGTCGTGCGCGCACGCCCAGAGGCGGTTGCCGTAGCTGCACGCGTGCTGCGCGTCGGGCACGCGCCGCGTGATCGTGACGCCGTTGACTGCGCCCGCGCGCACGAATGTGTCCGGGTCAAAGCGCAGCCGCGCCCCGTCGATGCCGCGCAGGATGTATGTGCCGTTGTTGCGCACGTCGCCGAAGCCGCTGAGCGTCACGGCATCGCCGGTGCGGAAGTCTGTGCCCGCGCCGTCGGCCACGAGGATGCTCGCGCGCCCGTCGCCGTCCGTGTCCGCAGCCGCAAGCGTCACGCTGCCGCTCCAGCTTGGCTCTGCGCTGCCGAATGTGCCGTCCGCCGGTCGGAACCAGACCTTGTCCGGCCAGATGAGCACCGTACCGCCGAGCGCTGCGAATACCTTCGGCGTGTCCGTGAGCGTGCAGCCAGGCACGGCCTTTCCGTTATAATACAGAGTCGTGCCGGCGCACCAGAGCAGCCCGTCTCCGGCTGCGAACAGGCCGTTCGGCGTGCCGCTGCACGGGTAGATGCGCGTGCGTCCGGGGCGTGTCGAGAACAGGGGGCTGTCCGCTGCCGAGCCGTTGGTCATCTCGTAGATGCCGCCCTCGGGGCAGGACGGGCGGTGGTCGTAGCCGCGAAAGTCCGTCTGCACATGGCGGACGGCAGCCATGCGCCGCGGAAATGTTGGTAGATACATGCCTTGCCTCCTTACAGGTTGAGCGGCTTGCCGTTGTGATACAGCTCGCCGCACAGGTCGATCTTCCCGGCCGAGAGCATCAGCTCCGGCAGATCGCCGCGCGTTGCGGAGATCACCGCGCCGCTCTTGTGAAAGATGAGATATTTGCGCTCGAGGCTGTTCTGGCTGCCGATGTGCAGCGTGTCGGCCACGGTCGTGATGCCGTTGAGGTCGATCTTGTCGGCTGAGAGCGCGATGCTGCTGTCGCCGTTGTTGATGGCGGCGACGATGGCCGCCGCGTTCACGCCGTCGGCATCGGTCACGAGCGCGATGCGTGCGCCCTGATCGCTCACGGTCTGCTCGAGCGCGGCGACATTGCCCTCGGCCGACGTCAGGCGTGTCTCCAGGGTGCCGGCGTCGAGGCTCAGCTGTGTGATGCTGCCGTCCGCGCCGTCAATGCGCGCACGGATCGGTGAGAGCAGCCGCGAGAGCGCCGCGGCGTTGAAGTTCTCCGCGCCGAGGTTCGACAGCGTGTACTGCAGCGCCTCCAGCAGCCGCGGCACGGTCTCCTCCAGCGCCGTGAGCCGCTGCTCGACGGTCTCCTGACCGGTTCGCTCCGGCAGGGAAAGCTCCAGCGGGGAATAGTCCGTCATGCGTCGTCATCCCCTCCGCCGTGCTGTGATATATCTGCGCGCAGCACGGCGATCGCCCGCACGAGAAACTGCGGCAGCGGCGCGCCGAGCGCACCGGCGTTTTCGACCACACTGCCGAGCTCCGTCAGCAAATACCACGCCGTCACGAGCGGGCACAGCAGCACGTCATAGTGTGCGCCCAGTCCCGGCACACTGCCGAGCAGCGCCCGCAGCGCGAAGTCCAGCAGCGCCGCCACCAGCACGCCCGCCACGCTGCCCGCCTTGTGCCACAGTCCCTCGCGGGCGCAGCGGCTGCTCCACGTGCCTGCGCGCAGAGCGGCAGCGCTGCCGGTGGCATAGTCGAGCAGCATGGCCAGAAACCAAGCGGCCGCAAGCCACCCGGTCCAGCCCCAGAACGCCGTCAGCGCTGCGGCGGCCGCCGAGACCGCCGCTTTGATCGTTGTGAGTCTGTCCATTTACGTCTCCTTTTGTTCGTCCAGCATTCGCTGGCACACGATCATCGTGCGCAGCATATCCTCCGACACGTCGAGCTTTCCGTCCGTGTTTCCCTGCAGTGCGCCGCGGTCGATGAGCCGCTGCGCGTCGGCGCGAGCCCATTGCGGCATCTCCGCCACGGAATCATAGCGTGGCATATCCGGCACCTCCTCCCGATCTTCCTTTGCCATCGCCTCGGCGACGTCGCGCCGAAAGCCGTCCATCGTGCAGCCGGTGTGATACTGCTGCCACAGCAGCTCGGGGTCTGCGTGGTTGCTTGCCACGCCGCGCCGGTGTCCCTCGGCGTGCCCGATGATGACGCCATCCTGTGCCGGGTCAAGTTCGTACTGCTTGCACAGCGCGGCGAACAGCTCCACAGCCGTGTGGTATGTGCCCGCGATCTGCTCCGCTCCCTCGCTGCGTGTCATGCCCGCGCTCGGCTCGGTCATCTCTACCCCGATGTGCGTAGAATTGGCGCTCCCGCCGCAGTGCCAGCCGCGCATCTCCCACGGCAGCGTCTGATACACCGTGCCGTCCGCCTGCGCGAACGCGTGCACGCAGACAGACACGCCGCCCGGCTGATACTGGTTAAAGCTGCGCGCAAACACCGCCGCCGATGGCTGCGGCGTTCCGACACTGTGCAGCATGATGCCGCGCGGCGTCAGCGGTGCGCCCGCCTGATAGCACTTGTTTTGCGTCACAAACGCCGGAATGATCTGCATTCCATCTCCTCCTTATTCGATCGGTTCGTCGAGCGTGATGATCAGGTTCTCGCCCTTGCCCATTGCGCTCACACGAAAATACGCCGCAGAGGCGGGCACATTGCTCGCTGCTTCCGTCACCTGAAACGTCATGGCCGTGGTGCTCTCCGGGATGCTGCTCGGGAAATACACACTGACGTCGATCTTGTTTGCCGGAATGACGGTTTTAAGCAGCTGGAATGTGCTGTCATACCATCCAACGCGGCAATACGCTTCCGCCTTCGAGAACACGATCCCCTCACCGGCGATGCGGTAAACGTGCTTCGTCACATTGCCGGGCAGCGGAATGAATCCGCTTGTCACAAATCCGCTGCCACTCTGCGCGTTTCCGGACGATGATAGGTTGTATCCATTCTGATACGGCATGGACGCGCCGCTGCTGTCAACAGCCGTGGGTACAAGGTTTGTGTACGTCACAGGCTTTGACGCGGTCGCCGTGATGGTGATGTCCCCAGTCACGCGCGCGATGGACACCACGCCGGTCGCGGCATTGTACGCTGTCGCCGTGATGTCCGTACCGCCCATGCTGACCGTGACGGTGTCGAAGGTGTACCCGTTTTTCGGTGTCAGCGTGGTCGTGTATGCCGCGCCGTCTTCGACGGCGGTCGCGGCGTTGCTGCCGGTGCAGCCGGTGAGCATTGCCTTGACGGCGCGCATGATCACCGCGAAATCGAACGACAGCGTGCGGTCGTAGCCCGCGCCGTAGCAGAACGAATAGATTTTTTTGTCTGCCGGATTGATGACGTTGACGGTGAAGGCCGTGTCGGTCACGCCCGGTGCTTTGCTGTGGGTCGTCTCCTCGCCGAATTCGATCTGGTTGCTGTCCAGCCGGTTGTTATCGCCCACCTCGTTCGTCCGGTAGTAGTTGGCGGACGGGCAGCAGATGCGCAGCGCTGCCATCTGCTGCGTCGGCGGGTCGGACTGGGAAACGTTGTCCGGCACAACGTAGATCCTGGATGTCTTGAAGTTGTGCAGATGCCCATGGAAATTCCCGTAGCAGACAGCACCGTTTTTCCCCGTGAAGGAGACCGTCTTGCCGCCGATCGTGACGCTGCCGCCGTCCAGATACGCCTTGAGCACCTTGCCGCCCGCCCGCGCGCTGCCCCAGTCCAGCGGGTAGTGTCCGAGGATCACAAAGCCCCACGCCGCGCTGTCCGCTTTGCTGCCGAGGTCGGCAAGCGTCTGCGCGAACCACAGCAGCTGTGCCTCCGAGAGCGCGTCGGCCGCGGTTTCTCCGCCGGTGATCTCGCCCTCGACGGTGTTGAGATTGATGATGCGCAGCTTCTTTCCGGGAAGATCCCGGTAGCAGTATCCGGCCTCCGCGCTGCCGTAGACCGCGCCCGTGTTGTAGTCGGAAAAATACTTCCGGATCAGCGCCGCGCCGTACAGATTCGTGAGGCTTCCGGTCTCGGCTGCGAAGTATTCGCCCGTGTCGTGGTTTCCAGGCGTCCAGAGCTGCGGGATGCCGCGCAGGCCCTCCTCGATCCAGCGGTGAAACTCCCTGCACTGCGCCTCGAACTGCGCCGCCGTGGTCGTCCTGTACCCGAAGGTGAGATCGCCCAAAAACGCCGCGAAATCCAGCGGCGTCACGTGCGACAGCGCCTTGATCGCACGGCAGGCGTCCATGTTTCCGGCCTCGATGTTTGCCTTCCAGCCCGTGGTTTCGTCGGTTGCGTGGTGCGCATCAGCGACCGTCACAAAGACGATGCTCGACGCAGTCTTCACGGCCTGCACCTTCTGTGCCAGCGTGAGCACGCCGTCCTTGACGTAGTCCGGGATGTCAGCGTGGGCGATCTGATCGCCGCCCGGGATGCTGCGCACCGCCGCGCCCATCTGCGCGATCCTGTACGTTTCCGCACCGCCTGTTTTCTCGCGGATGGCGTCGGCGATGTCCTGCACGGCGGCTTCTTCGTAGAGCTTTTTCATCAGTAGCTCACCTCCGTGCCGTCGGCGATCGTCACGGTCTGCGCCGTGCTGCCGTCGTACATAACCGTCGTGCCGCCGATGCGGATCGTCAGCGCCTTCGGGTTCGGCAGCGCGGCGGGTGCGATGTTCTGCGTCATCAGCTCGATCCTGACCGGGACATCCCAGACATCGCCGGTCGTTTTCGCCTGAAGCTTGACGGCGCAGAACGTGTGCCGCTCGGAATCGGCCACAAGCGACGAGAATGTGAGGATGCCGTTCGTCGCACCCTGATAGAGCATCAGAAAGTGCTCGCCTTGAAACGAAAGCTGCGCATAGACGCGGTGCGTCGGGTTTGCGCTGACGTAGGCGTACAGCTCGGCCGGCGTCATGTCGGCCGTCGTGCCGGACAGATCGCCGCCGACGTGGATGATCCGCGTCTGCTGCGCCATGCCGTCGAGCTTTTTCTTGTCCGCTGCCGACATCAGACCGGCTGCCGCCGGCGTTGCCTCCGCTTGTCCGGATTTTTGGTCCCACGCTGCCGCCCGCTCCGCCGTGATGCCGTCGAGCACGGCCTTGTTCGCGTGCCGGTGGCGCATGGCGGAGTTCATGGCGATCTGGTGGCTCTGTCCCGGCGACGGGACGGCAGCGCCGTTCGTGCGCTGGTGCCACTTCGCATATTCGTCGAGTGCGGCGTTAAACAGCGCCATGCTGTCGGCGTAGTGTGCGGTCTCGTGCGCGGCGTAGTCGCACATGGCAATGACGTAGTACACGTACAGCCGGTCAAACGGTGCCGGCACGAGCAGCGGTGTGCCGCGCTCGGTGTCCGCGTCATAGGTCACGCACTGCTCGGGCGCTGCGTCGAGGATGCGCATCTGGATCATGTGCTCGCACTCGTTGAGCCACTGGATCTTCGCCGCGTCGTCCCATGCGTTCGGGCAGATCGCGTCGATGCGCGTGAGCGCCTGCTGAAGCGTCGCCATGCTCAGAGCCCCAGCGCACCGCTCTCGGCGGCAAAGCGGGCGGTCTCGCGCTCGATGAGCGCGCCGGTGCGCGCGTCCTGCGCCTCACCCTGCGCGAGCACGAGGGCAAAGCGGCGCGCGATCGTCACGTCCTCGCCGCGCGGGATGCGCACGGTCTCACCGTTGACGGTCACGATCTTATCCTCCTTGTAGCTGCCGTTGTCACGAAACAGGTGCACGGTCACGGGCTCGCTCAGCCAGGCCTCGGCGGCGCGGTCGGTCATTTTTCTGGTTGCCATAGTGTATTCCTCCTTGTGTGAATGCGTGCCTCCCGCCGCAAGGCGGGAGGCACGGGG
>OHRV01000254.1_pt1 | contig 10634 bp, 14 predicted proteins | sample 1578511 | NCBI WGS metagenome assembly OHRV01 (sample SAMEA3879546, study PRJEB24766) | human gut metagenome | biome: human-associated habitat; feature: feces | place: USA | collected 1985/1987
CTACTATGAGCGCATTATCTAACGTCCACGCATCCACTCTCTTGAATACGTCCTTGCGGAGCGGGACGTACTACCTCGCTCTTTTCCTCACCGACCCGACGGCATCCGGCACGGGTACGGAGGTATCCGGCGGCGGATACGCGAGAAAGATTATCAACTTTAGCGCGCCGTCCCTCGTGTCCGGCAAAGAACAGGTTTCCAACTCCGCGCCCGTTGACTTCGGAACTCTGACGGCAGACCTCGGCACGGTGGCCTATTGGGGCATCTATGACGCGCTGACGGCGGGCAATTTGCTTTGGTACGGCTCCTTTACCCGGAGCAAGAACGTACTCAACGGCGACGCTATCACGGTATCGGCGGGGGCTATCGTTTGCACTCTGGCATAACGAGGAGGCGAGCAAATGTATAACCGCACTCCGTACAATAAGACGACGTACAACCGAACAACGTCCATTGTGTTCGAGTGGCTCGCCACGGCGAACGCGGAGACGGATACCTCGGCGACGCTGAAAATCATTCGATACCTCGACGGCTCGGCGGCGGCGGTCGCTACCGCGTCCGGCGTGTTCGTCCGCGTCCTCCTCCCCTCCGCGCTCGCGGAGGCGGAGGCCGGGAGCGTCGGCGACTATATCCGCACTCTCTTTTTCTCCGCGCTTGCGGAGGCCGTAGCAACGGCGAGCGGTACGGGCGTTTCGACCTACGGCTCCGTCACTATGGTAATTGAGGGCGTGAACATGGTCGCCGGAGACGAGCTTATTATCGACACGGAGCACATGACCGTAACGCTCAACGGCGCGAACATCATCGACCGCGTGAGCGACGATAGCGCATTTTTCAAGCTCCAACCGGGCGAGAACGATATTATCGTCGAGGGCGGCACGACCGCAGACGTTAAAATCTTGTGGAAAGATAGGTGGTTATAATGGCAAAGCCGCAGATTTTCAACCGCGATATGAAGCGGCTCGCCTACCTCGACAACGCGCTCGCCGTCGGCTACGGCCTCGAGACTAATTCCCTATGGACGGCGACCTTTACGCTCCCGGCGGACGACCCGAAAAACGCCTATTGTACGCCGCTGAACTTCGTCGAGATTTTCGACGGAGACGAGCGTATCGACCTTTTCCGCATCATCGGGGAGGATATGGAGCGGAGCAACGGCGCGACTCGCTATTATGATTGCGAGCACGTCCTCGCTACGCTCCTCTCCGACGTTCTCTTTCAGTATCATCAATGCGGCGGCTCCGGCGTAAAGACTGCCGACGTTCTCAATTACATTCTCGCCCGGCAGACCCGGCAAAACTGGAAACTCGGGGCTTGCGATTTCAAACGCTATTTTGAATATAATTGGGAAAACTCGACGCTCCTCGCGGCGCTCTTTGCCGTGCCGGAGTGCTTCGATAGTGAATACCTTTGGTCGTGGGATACGACCGTCTATCCGTGGACGCTCTCGCTCACCGTGCCGGCGGAGGCGCTCAAAAGCGAAATCCGATACGCAAAGAATATGACGAACATCAAAAAGACGACGGACGCGACCAGTATCGCAAACCGCGTCTATGCGCTCGGATACGGCGAGGGTGTAAACCAACTGACGATAGAGTCGGCGAACGGCGGCGTTCCATACGTCGAGGACGCTTTAAGCATCGAGCGTTACGGCTTGTGTTCGACTATCCTCGTAGACTCGCGGTATCAAGTGGCGGAAAACCTCAAGGCATACGCCGAGCAGATACTCGCCGGGCTCAAGGAGCCGTATGTGAGCTATGAAATCGGCGCTATCGACCTCCACCGGCTGACCGGCGACAAGTTCTCAAAGTTCCGCCCGGGCGAAATCGTCCGCGTCGTGGACGAGGCCGACGGAATTAACCTCCGTACCCGCATCGTCCGCGTTGAGAAAGCGGATGCAGAGGGCGACCCGGGAAACGTCACGGTAACGATTGCCAACAAGACGCAGGATATAGCGGGCAGTATTTCCGACTTGCAGAGCCGCGCCCTCATTTCCGAGACATACGCACAGGGCGCGACCAACCAACAAATCTATAATTTCTCGGATAACGCCGACGCAACGCATCCGGCGAAACTGCAACTCTATATCTCCGACTCGGTGGTACGCATTAACAAAATGCTCCTCAATATCGAGTTCGAGGCGTTCCGGGCGTATGAGAAAGCTATCGGCGGCGGCGGTGGACAAACGACCTCCTCCGGCGGCGGACAGACAACGAGCTCCGGCGGCGGACAGACAACGAGCTCCGGCGGCGGCTCTACGACCTCCTCCGGCGGCGGGCAGACCTCCGGCGGAACGGCGCTCGAGTCCTCGAACGTGCTCCCGAGTGAGACGAACGGACAGGCCGTGCATAACCACGGCATTTCTCAACACGCCCGCCTTGCAACGACCAGCGACGGGAAAACCGTTGACGGATACGAGACGTTCATTTGGTCGGGCGCGCATACGCATCCGTCGCACACGCACAGGATTTCCGCACATACACACGAGGTCTACGACCATACGCACACGGTAAGGGCGCACACGCATACGGTGAAAGACCATACCCACACCGTAAAAGACCATACCCACGCTATCGAGTTCGGCATCTACGAGGGACAACGAGCCTCGAAAGCGACTATCAAGGTAGACGGCAAAGAGATACCCGCGCCGTCCTCGTATAGCAATATCGACATTGTGAAGTATCTCGCCACGGACTCGAGCGGGAAGATACGCCGTAACTCGTGGCACTCGATAGAGATACTACCCGACAACATGAGTCGTATCGTGGGCGCGGTATTCGCTCAAACATTCTGTAATTCTCGCGGCGGCGGGGACTACTAAAAGGAGGAAAGAATATGTCCGAATTAGTGACAATGTACCCGGCGCAAGCCAACTCCCCGGAGACTTCGCTCTCCGGCGCGCTGACGGCGGCGGGTACGACCGTAAACGTCGTTGACGGCTCCGTACTGCCGGAGGCTCCGAACTTGCTCACGATTGGAGCGGACGGCTCCACGGCGGAAACGGTGCTTATGACCGCAAAGAACGGGAACGTGCTCACCGTCACGCGAGCGCAGAACGGCACGACCGCCCGGGCATGGTCGGCGGGCGACGTTATCGCCCGATATTTCACGGCGGCAGACCAAACCGCCATGCAGGAAAATATTAAGAAGCTCAACGAGGGCAAGGCCGAGAAAGCCGCCTCCCCGACGGCGGGCAACTTTGCCGGGCTCGATGCAAGCGGCAATCCGACCGACTCCGGCAAAAAGCCGGGCGACTTCGCCGCCGCGAGCCATACCCACACAGGCAAGGCGGACAAAGTAAAGAGCGCCACGGCGGGACACTTCGCCGGGCTCGACTCCTCCGGCAATCTGACCGACAGCGGCAAAAAGCCGGGCGACTTTGCCAACGCCTCCCACGCTCACGCGGGATACGCCGAGGTAAAGATTTTCTCCGGCGTGTCCGTCGCCGCCTCTGCATGGGTGAGCGATAGCACATACGCGGCGTATCCCTATGCCGCCTCTATCGCCTGCCCCGGCGTGACGGCGAGCCACGTCCCCGAGGTCGTGTTCGGTGCGACAGAGGCCGCGAGCGGAAACTTTGCGCCGGTCGCTCTCTCCGGGAGCGGGACGGTCAAAATCTACGCCGCGACAAAGCCGACGGCGGCTATCACGGTGCAGAGCATTACTTGTATTAAGGCGGTGAGTTAAAAATGATTGGTAGAACAAACGCAGTCAGCAAGCCCGGAGTCGAGCTCTCCCTCGTGGTATCCGTTACGAGCGGAGCGGCGGTCACGGCGACAAAGGGCTCGAAAACGGTAAACGGCACGGCGGCGGGCGGCTCGTGCGTCCTCTCCTTGCCGGAGGCCGGTACATGGAGTGTAAAGGCTACACTCAACGGGCAAACGTCCGACACGAAAAGCGTCTCCGTCGTCGATAGCTACGCGGTGGCGCTGACGTTCTTTTCCGCGACGATTACCGTCAACGTAGACTCCGGCGCATCCGTCACGCTGAAAAAGGGCGGGACGACAATCGCCACAAAGACGAGCAACGGGACGGCGGTTTTCACCGTCACGGAGACGGGGGCGTACACGGTCACGGCAACAAAGAACGGGCAGACGACGAGCGGCTCGGTCAATGTCGTGTCCTCCACGACCTCCTACTCGCTGACGCTCTCTTTCGTAAGCTCTACGCTCAACAATAACGAGTGGAGCGTTATCAAGTCCGTTTCCGACGCGGGACAGGGCGCGAACTATTGGAGCATCGGCGACCGAAAGGCGGTCACGCTTAACGGCACGGTCGGAAAGCTCTCACTCTCGAATGTCACGACCTACGCTTTCATTATCGGCTTTAACCATAACGCAAGCGTCGAGGGTACAAACCGTATCCATTTCCAACTTGCAAAGACCGCCCTAACCGGCGGTACGGACGTTTGCCTCTGCGACAGCTCCTATAACTCGAACGTTTCGACAACCGGCTATTTCTCCATGAACAGCAGTCGAACGAACTCCGGCGGCTGGGCGAGCTCGCAAATGCGTACAAACATTTGCGGGACGAGCCTCTCGAGCTATTCCGGGACGATTATCGCAGTCATTCCGGCGGCGCTCCGTGCCGTCCTCAAGTCCGTTACCAAGTACACGGACAACACCGGCGGCGGAAGTACGGCGGCGAGCGCAGTCACGGCGACAACGGATTACTTTTTCCTCCTCTCGGAGTACGAGGTTTTCGGTAGCATTTCCTACGCAAATAGCAACGAGTCGAGCAAACAAGCACAGTACGCCTATTATTCCGCCGGGAACAGCAAAATCAAGTACAAGCACGACGGAACGAGTACCGCCGCTCGTTGGTGGCTCCGTTCCCCGCGTGCGAGCTACTCCGGCATTTTCGTGGTTGTGTACGCCGGCGGCACAGTCAGCTACGGCTACGCGCACGATTCCCTCGGCTTCGCGCCCGGCTTTTGCGTATAATTCGGAAATCGAGACTTGCGCCCTCAATGGGCGCATAGTCGGCGAGGAGGAAAGAAAATGTCCGTACCAAAATCAAGACGCGGCGAAAGCCCGGCGGAGTATATCAACCTCGCCCGCGAGATTTATGTATTCACATATAACCGCGTCCGCATCCTGCCGAAAAGCTACACCTTTTATTTTTCCTTGCCGCTCTACAACGCGGCGCGAGAGGCTTATCGCATGATAAAGACGGCAAACCTCATTTACGTTGACGAGAAATCTCCAGAGGAGATACGCCGCCGGAACATCCAACGGCGGAAAGAGTATTACGAGACGGCACAGGGTTATTATAACTCAATGCTCGACGTGCTCGACCTCGCGTATATGACCGTCAACCATGAGAAGATACCGCCGAACGTCCTCAAAGAGTGGGTAAAGCTCATTACGGACGAACTCTCGCAAATCTCTAAAATCAAACGGAGCGATAAGGCGCGAGCTTAATCCTCCGCGTGATTAGGTTATATTCCGCATCGCCGCTAATTGGTGGCTCCGTTCCCCGAATGCGAGCAACTCCAACAATTTCGTGAATGTGAACACCGACGGCACAGTCAACAACAACAACGCGAACAATTCCCTCGGCTTCGCGCCCGGATTTTATATCGACACGGGGCAGACCGAATAACTCCTCACGGAGCGAAAGCAGTCCCCATATAAAAGGGGAATATAACCTCTCTGACGGCCTCGCGCCGTCGGACAAACATATACCGCGATACGGTTAGCCGGACGCTCCTTGCATGGGTGCGGAGTGCGTGTTTTCCGTGCTTTCATGGCTCGCCGTTACGCATTTTAGACAACACGCCGAGAAAGAAATGTACGAGGTATTTTTATTTTATGAACAGCGCAGAACGACGCGAGGCACGGTATCAGCGTCGCAAGGCCGCACGAATGAAAAAGAAAGCCGCCGCGCTCCGGGAGTACGGAGATTTCGAGACGGTTTTCTCATTCGAGCGGCTCTATGAGAGCTACCGCGCCTCCGTCCGTGGCGTTGGGTGGAAAGCGAGCACACAGCGATACAAAGCCGCCTCGCTTGCCAACGTCACAAAGACACACGAGGAATTGATAGCCGGGAGATACCGCTCCAAGGGCTTTTACGAGTTCGATATTGTGGAGCGGGGAAAGCCGAGGCATATTCGGAGCGTCCATATCTCCGAGCGCGTCGTACAACGGTGCTTGTGCGATTACTGCCTCGTGCCGATGCTCTCCCGGTCATTCATTTACGACAACGGAGCGAGCTTGCGCGGCAAAGGGTACGATTTCGCCGTATCCCGGGTGACGCACTTTCTCGCGGAGCATTACAGAAAACACGGGCGGGAGGGCTACGTCCTCGTATTCGATTTTTCAAAGTATTTCGATACGGCACAGCATGAGCCCGTTTTTCGAGAGTTCGAGCGGAGCGGCATCGACGACCGCCTCGTCGCGCTCTCGAAATATTTTATTCAGAACTTCGGCGACGTGGGGCTCGGCCTCGGGAGCCAAGTCTCACAGATTGCCGCGCTCGCCCTGCCGAACAGGATAGACCACTATATCAAGGACGTGCTCGGCATGAAGTATTACGCTCGCTATATGGACGACGGGTGTATCATCAGCGAGTCAAAGGCAGAGCTCGAGATTTGCCTCCGGGAGCTCCGGCGGCTATGCGCCGAGCACGGTATCCGCCTCAATCCGAAAAAGACGCAGATTATCAAGCTCACGCGCGGCTTTACATTCGTCAAGGTGCGCTTTCGGTATGGCGCAAACGGGAAAGTCGTCCGCCGGGCAACGTACAAGGGTATCCGGCACATGAGGAAAAAGCTACGCATTTTCCGGCGTTGGGTGGACTCCGGCAGAATGACGGCGGCGGACGTGGAAACGTCCCTCGTGTCATGGCGGGGACACATGAAAAGATTTCACTCGTACCACATGGAGCAGAGCGTCGAGCGGCTCTATCGTGAATTATTCAAGGGAGGGTAAGCTATGGAATATGTCGTTTATCGGCGTTTTAAGGCCGAGGGCATCGACGGAGCCTTTAACCTCCGATACGGTACGACCGTAACGGAGCGGGACGGCTTTCTCTTTGCCGCTGACGGGCGGAAGATTTGCGCCGCAACGTCTGAAAACGGATGGGAGCATTTCAGACCAAACACGCCGGAGGGCGCGTATCGTCAAAAGATGCTCGACGGCCTCTATCACTATTACGGCAAGCACGAGGGCGCGTCGGACTTCGACCCGGAGAAATGGGCGGGGGCGGAAAATCTGTATTGGAAAAACCTCCTCCGTACGATGAACACGCAGGAACTCGAGGAGTTTTATAAAAAGCGGCTCGGAGAGCTGCCGAAAATGGAGGGATAACGTATGTATGCTATCAAAAGCGGCGGAAAGGTCGTCGGCTACTCCGATACCGTTGTCTATGTCCGCCTACACGAAAACGGGTGCTATGTCCCGTGCGACGAGGCGGAGGCCGAGGGCTTTTGCATCAAGACGGCAATCGACCGCAAGGACGAGGAGACGGGCGAGACGACGACATATCTCGAGGACTTCGTTTACGCTTTCGCCGACGGCGGACTCCTCGGTATCGAGCCGGTCGGCTCCGTGGAAAATGTGAGCGGTACGCTCATGCTCGCCGAGAACGATAAAGTTCTCGATATTCTGTTAGGGGGTGCGGCGGAATGATTACCGTTGAAAAGGCGAAAAAGCTCCGGGCAATCATCGAGCGGGCAGTCGCCGCGCTCGAGCTCGACAACGAGGCCGCGCTTGAGTGCGTCGAGCTTTTCCCGGCATGGGAGAACGGCAAGGCGTACACCGTCGAGACAAGAGTACAATACGGCGGAAAGCTCTATCGTTGCGTACAAGCGCACACGTCACAAAGCGACTGGACTCCGCCGGTCGCCGCTTCTCTTTGGAGCGGCGTAACGGTAGACCCGGCAACCGGCTATGACGAATGGAAACAGCCGACCGGCGCTCACGACGCATACAAAAAGGGCGACCGCGTTCTCTTTAACGGCTCCGTGTATGAGAGCCTTATCGACGGAAACGCATACTCCCCGACGGCGTACCCGGCGGGGTGGAAGCTCATCGAATGAGCGCGGCGGTCTACACGGTCGAGCTCGACGGCAAAATCATAGCGCGGCGGGAGTCTCTCTTGTGGGTGAGGCTTGACGCTCCCGGCCTCTATGTCGTATGCACGGAGGCGGAGGGCGAGGGCGTTATCGTTGACGGGGAGATTTACCACGTTCGGGGGTGTCCCGTATTGCCGGGAAAGCAGACCGTTAAACTCGATTATTACGAATTATAACGGAGGTTAAGAATGGACTATGTAGGAGCGATTATCGGAGTCCTCGGGACTATCCTCGGCGGCGTGTTAAGCTATGCCGCTTTTCATAGGAACTCGAAAAAGGACAGCGAGAGCGAGGGCAAAGAGGCCGGAACAATGTTGACCGAAATCGGGTACATTAAAGGCGGCATCGACCGTATCGAGCGCAAGCAGGACGCACAGGACGCGCGCTATATCGGCATGGCGGAGCGTATGTCGGCGGTGGAGAGCTCGGCAAAGTCGGCGCATCATCGTATCGACAGGCTCGAGGGGCGCGAGGTGCGGGAGGACGGATAATGTCCGCCCGCAAAGGCGCGGCGCGGCGGCGGAAGTTCAAAAAATGGGCGCTCGAGGTATGGAGCTTTGCAAAGGGGTATCTCTCCTTTTCAAAGCTCCTCGTTTATGCCGTCCTCTATATCGACTACAAATCGACCATGACGACGCTCGACCTCTGCCGGATTTCCGTAGCCAACAACTACACCGGCTCGCTCCCGTATTTGACCGCCCTTATCGCCTTTTTACAGGCCGCGACCGCTACCGTGCTCTCGTTCTCGCTCAATAAGAGCAAGGCCGAGAACACGACCGGCGGAATTACATACGACACGGCAACAAAACGAGATTGCTAAAGGAGGTAGCAAAATGAAAGAAATCATCGTAAAGCGGCTCGGCGCTCTCTTGAGCGTAAAGAGCCTCGTCACGCTCTTGCTCTCCGGGGTATTCGCGTACCTCGCCATTACCGGGCAGACGAGCCAAGAGTTTATGACGGTCTACACGGTCGTTATCGCGTTCTATTTCGGGACGCAGACGCAGAAAATCAGCGACGCGGTAGAAAAGACCACAAAGGAGGGCTAAACCGTGACGGAGCAACAGGTACGCGAGCTCGTCGTATCGACGGCGAGGGAGTGGCTCGGGAAGAACGAGCGGGACGGCTCTCACCGGGAAATTATCGACCTTTACAACGCACACAAGCCGCTCGCCCGGGGATACGCCGTCAAGTACACGGACGCATGGTGCGCGACGTTCGTCTCCGCCGTCGCTATCAAATGCGGACTCTCGGACATTATGCCGCTCGAGTGCGGGTGCGAGGCTATGATTTCCCTCTATCGCTCTCATGCGGTGAGCCGCTGGGAGGAGGACGAGAGCATCACGCCACAGCCCGGCGACGTGGTTTTCTATGACTGGCAGGACTCCGGCTCCGGCGACGACCGGGGAGCCGCCGACCATGTGGGCATTGTATCCAGCGTGAGCGGGCGCGTCCTCAAGGTCATTGAGGGCAATTTCTCGAATAGCGTCAAGGAGCGGACGCTCGAGGTAAACGGAAAGTATCTCCGGGGCTTCGGCCTCCCGGCGTACTACACCAAAACGGACAACAAGGAGGATTTCGACATGGATATTAACGAGGCAAGAAAGCAACTGACCTCTTGCGCCGATACCGGCGACACGCCCTCCGCATGGGCGAAAGAGGCGGCGGAATACTGCAAGCGCAAGGGCATTTTCAACGGCGACGGAGCCGGTAATTTCGGCTGGCAACAGCCGATTACCCGCGAGGCCGTCGCTTGCATCATCTACCGCGCACTCGAGGCGGCGGGCGCTCTCGGCAATCTTTCCGACGTATAATCGTGCAGAAAAAGCGGGCGGGGCTCTATGGCCTCGCCCGCTTTTTTGTTACGCTTTTAGTGCTTTATGTGCGTTATTTCTCCTTTAATGCACGTATATAGCTTTTTTGCTCCGATTGCCGCATACTTGAACATGAGATAAAGGCCGTAGAACAGGCCGTAAAGCATCCATCCGCAAGCCAACACGGAATACCAACAGAAATAGAAACAGCCGACGAGCACCAAAACGAAAAGGAAGTACCCACGATCACGCCCAAAGAGCCGGAGGCCGACTCCGAGCCGGAAACCGCTCATTGACTTTAGGCGCTTCGAGAAGCTGACAAACATAGCTCACCGCCTCCCGCTTTTTGCTTTCAGATACGGGACGAGTCCCCATGCGACCAACGCGCCGCCGATTACAAGGCCGCACAAAAAAGCGGGGATATTATTTTGCACGGCAAGAGACACGGCGGAAAACAGGAACAGAACACCGACGACAATCTTTACGAGCATAGCGGCCTTTGACTGCCGCATACCCGTAACGCGCTCGCGCTCGTCTGCCTCTGCCTTGCGCTCCTCCGCCTTGCGAGCTTTTTCTCTATCCGCCTGCTCGGACTTCTGTTTATCTACACAACGCTTGCAGACATAGCGGCGGGACTCGGGATAATAAGCGCCTCCATCGTTCGCGTCGAACTGCCTCCCGCACTTCACGCAAGTAACAATATGCTTTTTCATGGTATGAGTAACTCCCTCCTATTTTTTCGGTCT
>OHRV01000255.1_pt1 | contig 10632 bp, 10 predicted proteins | sample 1578511 | NCBI WGS metagenome assembly OHRV01 (sample SAMEA3879546, study PRJEB24766) | human gut metagenome | biome: human-associated habitat; feature: feces | place: USA | collected 1985/1987
CGGCGTCAGCGCCATTCCATTCCAGAGAATGAGCCGGACACGCACCGACATCAAGAAGCTGACCACCATCTCGGTGCCGCAGATGATAACCAGCGACCGAACCAACGAGGCCATCATGCTCCGGCTCAACACCGAGACCAGCAAGCGCCTCGAGCACAACATGAAGCGAGCCCTCGGCCTCTAAGCCAGAGCCCACCAGAACGCCGCACAGCGCGTCCACAGCCGCACCCGACACCGAGCCCGGCCCACACCGCCAGACGCGCACAGAGCGCGCCACAGCGCCGCGCAGACGCCTCCACGGCCACGCGCAGCGCCGCAAGGTACTGTGACGGGCCCCTCTGGCCTGCGGTGCTGGCGAGCCCAAAAAACGCGCAGCCGGGAAAAATTTTTTTCGGGCCGTTTCGTTTCGCCCGAGCGGCAGAAAGGAGGGAACGCCATGCCGAACCCAACCAACAACAAGCTCGTCGACAGCAAGACCATCGCGGCCCTGTTCGACATGACGCCCCGCCGAGTGCAGCAGCTCACCAAGGATGGCGTCATCGCCGCGGTCAAGGAAGGCAACGCCAACCGCTATGACCTGCTGCCGACGATCCGGAGGTACATCCGATACCTGACGGCCAAGGCCAACGGCCGGGAGCCGTCGAAGAAGGACAGTGAGATCGAGGGCCGACGTCTGGAGGCTGAGGCTGACCTCAAGCGCAGCAAGGCAGACATCGCCGCCCTCCAGCTCAGTGAGCTCGAGGGCACCATGCACCGCAGCGAGGACGTCGAGGCTGTGATGACCGACCTCGTCTACAATATCAGGTCGATGCTCGTGGCTCTGCCGGGCCGTCTGGCCGTCGACGTCACCGGCGCAGCAACACCCGCCGAGGCGTCTGAGATCATCCGCACAGAGGTCTACAAGATCCTGACGGAGCTGGCCGGTTATAAATACGATCCCGAGGTGTACGCCCGGCGAGTAAGGGATCGGGAAGGCTGGAGCGAGCAGCTCGCCGATGACGCGGACGACTAAAAAAGCCGCCGCGAAGCTCAATACCGCCATCGCCGGAGCGGTCAAACGCTTCGCCCCGCCTGAGAGCCTGACCGTGGACGAGTGGGCCGACAAGCACCGCCGCCTCTCCCCGGAAAGCTCAGCCGAGGCCGGCCCGTGGCGTACCAAGCGCACCCCGTACCTCGAGGAGCCCATGCGGGCCTTTACGGATCCGAAGGTGCACAAAATAGTCATGGTGGCCGCCTCTCAGGTCGGCAAGTCTGAGCTCGAGCTCAACATCATCGGCTACATCATCGACCAAGACCCCGGCAGCATCCTCTACGTCCACCCGACCATCGACGACGCCCGGAAGTTCAGCCGCCTCCGCGTGGCCCCTATGATCCGCGACAGCAAGCCCCTGAAGGCGAAGGTGCACGACGTCAAGGCCAAGGACAGTGGCAACACAATCCTCCAGAAGTCGTTCCCGGGCGGGATGCTCACCCTGACCGGCTCCAACAGCGCCTCGGCTCTGGCCTCCACGCCTGCCCGCTATATCATCGGCGACGAGCGCGACCGCTGGGCGACCAGCGCCGGCACCGAGGGCGACCCGTGGGCGCTAGCCGAAGCACGTCAGGCCACATTCTACAACGCCAAGGCGGTCGAGGTCTCAACCCCGACCATCAAGGGCAACAGCAACATCGAAACGAGTTTTTACCAAGGCACGCAGGAACGCTGGTGCCACCGCTGCCCCGAGTGCGGGGAGTACAGCGAGATCGTGTTCGACAATATCCACTTCGACCCGGAGGTCAAGAGGATCCGCGGGAAAAAGTCGTGGAGCCTCAAGAGCGGCGTCTCGTGGAGCTGCCCGGCCTGCGGCTGCCTGATCCCCGAGGACGTCATGCGAAAGCAGCCGGCCAAGTGGATCGCCGACAACCCGGACGCCTACAAGAAGGGCGTCCGTTCTTTTTGGCTCAATGCCTTCTCGAGCCCGTGGACTCCGTGGGAGAAGATCATCCTCAAGTTCCTCGACGCCAAGGATGACCCGCAGCGCCTCAAGGTCGTCTACAACACCCTGCTCGGCCAACTGTGGGAAGATCGCGGCGACCTCGAGGACGAGGACACAATGCTCGCCCGCCGTGAGGACTACGGCACCCGCCCGGACGGCACCCCTGTGGAGCTGCCTGACGGCGTGCTCGTGCTGACCTGCGGCGTCGACACTCAGGACAACCGCCTCGAATACGAGGTAGTCGGTCACGGGAAGTACGGCGAGACGTGGGGCGTCGTCAAGGGCTACATCATGGGCCGGCCAGACACCCCGGAGGTCTGGCAGCAGCTCGATGACGTGGTCGACCACGTCTACAAGTTCAAAAACGGCCGCGGCCTGAAGATCTCCATCACCTGCGTCGACTCCGGCGGCCACTTCACCCAAGAGGTCTATGAGGCGTGCCGGGCCCGCGTCGGCAAGCGCGTCTTTGCCATCAAGGGCAAGGGCGGCGACGGCATCCCCTTCGTCTCGCCCCCGAGCAAGGTGCCGATCCGCGACAACAAGCGGATCACCTGCTGGCTCTACACCATCGGCGTCGACGCCGGCAAGGCGACGATCATGGCTAATCTGAAGGTGCAGGAGCCCGGGCCAAAATACTGCCATTTCAACCGGCACCCCGACGCCGGTTATGACCTCAATTTCTTCAACGGGCTCCTCTCCGAGAAGCTGGTGCTCACGCGCACGCGCCGCGGCGACCGCTGGGCGTGGGAGAAGCTGCCCGGGCACAACCGCAACGAGGCCCTCGACTGCCGCGACTACGCCAACGCCGGCCTCAAGATCATCAACCCCGACATGGACGCCATCGAGCGCCGCCTGCAAGGGCTGGAGGAAAAAACGAAGGCCCCGCAGCAGCGACGGCAGCGGCAACGGCACAACCGGGCCGACGCCTTCGACGACTGGTAAGGAGGACAGACCACAATGAGAAAGACCCGCGAACAAATCGAGTACCAGCTCTCCATCAAGAGGAACCGGCTGGAGCTCTACCTGAAGCGAGAGGCCGAGATGCTGGACGGAGGCGTCCAGAGCTACGGCATCGGCTCGCGCAATCTGGCCCGCTACAACACCGACCTCGGATCCATCCGGGCCGCCATCAAACAGCTCGAGGCAGACATCGAAGCCCTCGAGGCCGCACTGAACGGCGAGAAGCCGCGAAAAGCTGTGGGAGTAGTGCCCCGAGACTGGTGAAAGAAGCCCCGAAAGGGGCTTTTTTCATAGGCCGACGCCGGGAGTTTTCGCGCCTTTTCTCCCGACTCGGCCATCTTCACCATGAAGGAGGTGAGCACCATCAGCAAAAGAAAAAGCAGAAGCCGCCCACAGAACAGGCGGCAGCAGCCGCGCCCTGTGAATAAGGGCTACGGCGACGCCGGCGCGAGCTGGCACAAGAAGGCGACCAAGGGCTTCAGAGCTATGAGCGGCAGCCCGAAGGAGGACATCGACGCCAACAACTACACCCTGCGGCAGCGTGCCCGGATGCTTTACATGGCGGCCCCGATCGCCACCTCTGCCATCCGCACCAACCGCACCAACGTCGTCGGCATCGGCCTCCAACTCAAGAGTCGGATCGACCGCGAGGCGCTCGGCATGACGCAGGAGGCCGCCGACGCATGGCAGGCTCAGGCCGAGCGTGAGTTCGCTCTCTGGTCTGAGAACAAAAGGGCGTGCGACGCCACCGGCGTCAACAACTTCGCAGCCATGCAGCAGCTCGCACTCTCCTCGTGGCTGGTCAGCGGCGACGTGTTCGCCGTCGTGAAGCAGTACGAGCCGACGCCGCTCACGCCCTACTCGCTACGCCTGCACCTGATCGAGGCTGACCGAGTCGCCACGCCAACGACCTCCGGCATCATCACCCCGATGCTGCTGACCACCGGCAAGGCGGCCAACGGCAACACCATCTACGACGGCGTCGAGGTGAACGGCGACGGCCAGATCGAGGCGTACCACATCCGCAGCACCTACCCCTTCGAGCTCGGCAGCACGACGACAACGTGGGCCCGTGTTCAGGCATACGGCGAGCGGACTGGCCTGCCGAACATCCTGCACGTCATGGAGAGCGAGCGCCCGGATCAATACCGCGGCGTCAGCTATCTCGCGCAGGTCATCGAGCCCCTGCTCCAGCTTCGCCGCTACACCGAGAGCGAGCTGACTGCGGCGGTCGTCGAGTCGTTTTTCACGGCCTTCATCAAGACCGAGGCAGGCGCCGGCGACAACCCGTTCAACGAGGTCGGGAGCAGCCTGCCGGAGGTGAGCCGGGATCCTAACGAGTACGAGATGGGCCCCGGCCAGATCAACATCATGGAGCCCGGCGAGGACGTGACCTTTGCAGACCCCAAGCGGCCGGCCAGTGGCTTCAACACCTTCCTGCGCGCCATCTGTGAACAGGTGGGCGCCGCGCTCGAGATCCCGGCCGACCTTCTGCTCAAGAGCTTCAACAGCTCGTACAGCGCCAGCCGTGCCGCCCTGATGGAGGCGTGGAAGGCGTTCCGCATGAGGCGCAAGTGGTTTGTCGATGACTTCTGCACGCCGGTATATGAGATCTGGCTCTCTGAAGCCGTCGCCCGCGGCCGCATCAGCGCCCCGGGCTTCTTCGCAGATCCGGCGATCCGCGCCGCATACCTCGGCGCCGAGTGGATCGGCCCCTCTCAGGGACAGCTCGACCCGACGAAGGAGATCACGGCCGAGATCCTCGCCATCGGCGAAGGCATCACGACCAGAGAGCAGGCGACCATCCGACTCAACGGCGGTCAGTGGGACGCCAACGTCGACCAGCTCACTCGGGAAAACGAGAAGCTGCGCGCAGCGCAGGGGCAGGTCGACCAGAGCACAGCGGCCAGCGGCACGATCTCCGCAGCTATGCGGGAGGCAATCGTCGCCGAGGCCATCAAAAGCATCAAGGAAGGAGACAAGCATGAGAACGCATAACACTCCCCGGCTCTGCGCCGGGCCTCAGACTGCGGGCACGCCGATCAAGTTCTGGAACGTCGCCAGCATCGGCGACGACGAGGGCGAGATCACCCTCTACGGCGACGTCGTGAGCCGTCAGCCTGTGGACTGGTGGACGGGCGAGCCCGAGCCCGGCCTCTACATCGCGCCCGAGAGCTTCATGGAGGATCTCGCGGCCGTCAAGGGCAAGAGCAATATCACCATCAAGATCAATAGCTGCGGCGGCGACCTCTACACCGGCATCGCCATCCACAACGCCATCAAGGGCCTGACCGGCCACAAGGTCGTCGTCGTGGAAGGCATCGCGGCCAGCGCGGCCAGTGTCATCGCCTGCGCAGGTGACGAGGTGCAGGTCTATCCCGGCAGCATGGTGATGATCCACGGCGTCGCCGGGCTGCTCTACGACTACTACACCCTCGCAGACCTGAAGAAGCTCCAGAAGGACTTCGACGCGAGCGAGCGGGCCATCGCGGAGATCTACCACGCCAAGACCGGCCTCGAGGTCGACCAGCTCCGCAGCATGATGACCCGCGAGACGTGGATGGTCGGGCAGGAGGCCATTGACAACGGCTTTGCCGACACCCTGCTCACAGACGAAGGCCCCGACGTCACCCTGAGCGCCGACAAGAAGGTGCTCCTCGTCGCCGGCATCCGGCACGACGTCAAGGGCTTCAGACACATCCCGGGGACGATCCCCATCGACAACAGCATCCACGCCGCCCCTGCGGCTGGAAATAAACACGCGGCCGCCAAGAACGACGGCCCCAAGAAGGAGGACAACAAGACCATGACCCTCGAAGAAATGAGAGCACAGCACCCCGACGTCGTGGCTCAGATCGAGCAGCAGGCGGCCGAAACTGCCAGAACGCAGGAACGCGCCCGCATCGAGGCCATCGACAGCATCGCCGCAAGTGTGGGCGACGCGCAGCTCGTCAGGGACGCCAAGTACGGCGAGACCCCCTGCACCGCTGAGCAGCTCGCGCTCAAGGCTATGCAGAAGCAGGCGGCCCTCGGTGCCAAGCACCTGAAGGACGCCAAGGCTGACAACGACGAGTCCGGCGCTGCCGGCGTCGGCGCTGCCCCTAACGGCGGCGAGGAAGGCAGCGAAAACGACGACAAGGCAAAGGTGGACGCCATCGTCGGCCTCTACAACTCCACCAAGTCTCAGAACGGAGGTAAGAAGTAATGAGCAAGAGACTGGACGAAAACCTCGGCAGCGTCGGCTATGACGGTCTGATTGTTGCCAACGAGCCCGTCGCTGACGTGTTCACCGTGACCATCCGCAAGGAGGCCACCGCCGCAGCCACCTATAAGCGCGGCACCGTGCTGGCCCTGTCTGCCGGCACCGCCGACGACGGCAAGCTGGTGATCCTCGGCTCCACCGCGACCACCAACGAAACCCTGACCGCCAACTGCATCCTCGCCGAGGACGTGGAAGTCGGCACCACCGCGGACGTGACCGTGCTGGCCTACCGCACCGGCCACTTCGCCCGCAACAAGCTGGCCGTCGCAAGCGGCTACACCCTGAAGGCGACCGACGAGGAGGAGCTGCGCAAGGCCGGCATCCTGCTCTCCGACGCCATCGAATACTAAGAGAAGGAGGACAACAAAATGCCTTTTAACTTCTACGACACCCACACGCTGCTCATGGCCGTGCAGCAGCTCACCCCTGCTGCGACCTTCCTGCGTGACCGCTACTTCCCCACCAACGACGCGAGCGACATCTTCGCCACCGACGACGTGCTCGTCGAGTTCCGTGACGGCAGCAAGAAGCTGGCGCCCTTCGTGGCCCCTCGCAAGGGCGGCGTCACCGTCCTGCGCGCCGGCTACAATATGGAACGCTACACCCCGCCCTTCGTGGCTCCACGTCGCGTCCTGACCCTCGACGAGCTGCGCAAGCGCGGCTTCGGCGAGGCTCTCTACTCTCAGCTCACCCCTGAGCAGCGCCAGCAGACCCTCATCCTGCGCGACGCTGACGAGCTGGGCGAGCTCATCACCAACCGCGAAGAAGCGATGGCCGCCGAGACCATGCTGACCAATGGCTGCGTGATGAAGCACATCGCCGACGACGTCGACAAGGCCGACGAGATGGAGATCCGTTTCTACTCCGAGGCCAGCAACCCCGCGACCTACACCCCGACGGCCAAGTGGGACGCCACCGGCGGCAAGATCCTGAAGGATCTGGAGGCCATGATCCGTATGCTGACCAAGCGCGGCCTCCGCGCTTCTGATCTGGTCTGCTCCCCGGACGTGGCTGACACCATCATCAACGACGCGGCCGTGCAGAAGCTCCTCGACAACCGCCGCATCGAGATCGGCAACGTGGAGCCTGAGCTGCTGCCTGACGGCGCTGCCATCGTGGCCCGCCTGAACGTCCTCGGCCGCATCATCAGCGTCATCTCCTACGACCTGACCTACACCGACGACGAGGGCAACGACAAGCTCTACATCCCGTCCGGCAAGTGCGTCCTCACCGCTCCCGGCGCTGGCCGCACCGCCTACGGCGCCGTCTCTCAGGTCGAGCAGAGCGACGGCGAGTTCCACACCTACGCCGGCCGCCGCGTGCCGAAGTATGTGAGCAGCGCCGAAGGCAACAGCCGCACGCTGACCATCTCCAGCCGCCCGCTGATGATCCCCAACAACAAGAACCCGTTCATCGTTGCGGACGTCCTGACGGACTGAGCGCAGCAGAAAGGAGCAGAGCATGATCCAGATCATCAAGGGCACCTTCGGCTACTATAACGGCCGCAAGGTGATCCCCATCACTGAAGCAGACGGCCCTCAGAAGTTCGACGACGAGCTGGAGGCCCGTCTGGTGAAGGAAGGCGTCGCCAAGTACATCGGCGAGCTGGGCGAGACTGCCGAGCAGCCCGCACCCGCTCCCGGCGACGACGCCGACGAGCCTGCCAGCACCAACACCGCGGCCGACGAGGCCCCTGAGTACAACGAGGACATGAAGCTCGACGAGCTGAAGGAAGTGGCCACGCGCTATGGCGTGGACGCCTCTGCTATGCGCAAGAAGGCCGACGTCATCGCTGCCATCGAGGCCACCAAGGCCGAGCAGCCTGATGACGGTGCCGACGACGAGGAGCCCCCTCAGATCGGCGCCGCCGATCCCGTCTGATGGCCTTCAGCTTCAAGGCGATGGTCGAGGCTGACCGTCGGCGCACGTTTCTCAATCTCGACGAGTTCGGTGAGAAGCACACCGTCGAAGGCAAAGCCATCGCCGCCGTGCTGGACGACAACGCCCTGAAGGAACGCCAAGGGGGGCAAGAGCTGAGCGTCGCGGAGTCCTCTCTGCTGCTTTACGCAGCGGTCGAGGATCTGCCCGCTCGGCGCCCGGCGGGCGAAGGGCTCAACGTCGACGGCCGCGAGTACATCGTCAACGACTGGAGTGAGGACATGGGGATCGCCACCGTGGCCCTCGGCCAGACTGTCACCATGTAGGAGGTGCCCCATGTCCATCGTCAACAGCATCGAAACCGTCCGGGACTGGCTGACCGCCGAGGTCTGCCCTCTGGTCAAGCTGAAGCTCCCCGACGACAACGCAACGGACGCCTCCTACCCATACAAGCTGGTAAACCCGGCCGCGTTCTCGCTTTTCGTACCATCGAAGGACAGGACGCCCCCGAACATCGCCGCGCCGATCCCGTCGGTCTGCGTGCAGATCGTTCAGGGCGACGACGACCTGCTCCAGAGTGCCCGAGACATCAAGATCCGGCTCTGCTTCTCAGCGTGGGATCCCGGCTACCACGGGCCCGACATCTTCAAGCCGAAGGGCGACGGCAGCGGCACCTACATCCAGCAATACAACGAGGCGGCGGCCTCCTACTTCGTGAAGAACGGAGAGGGCTGGCGTGACGCATGGAATTTTGTGGACACAGCTCTCCGGCTGATTGAAAACGCCGAGTACCTCGGCGACCTCCGCGTCATCAAGGAGAAGGGCATCACCTTCGGCCCCGTCACGGAGCAAGACGCCGTCCCCGACTTCTACCCGTACTGGTTTGCATGGGCTGAGTTCTCCGTCGAGGAGACCCTGACCCGCAACCCGAAAAGCTACCAACACCTGCTTTAAGGGCAGCCGCTCGGCTGCTCTAATTTCATGCAAAGGAGGATAAGCAGATGGCAAACGAATACCTCTACGGCGCCTACGGCCACATCAGCGAGACCGTGGCACAGAGCGCCGTGCAGGCGGGCACCACGCCGGTCTATATCGGCACGGCACCCGTCAACCTCGTGCGCGGCTTCGGCGAGGCCGGCATCATCAACGCGCCGATCAAGATCACCAGTCTGGTCGACGCTCAGAAGAAGATCGGCTACTCGTCCGACTGGGGCACCTTTACCCTGTGCGAGGCCGTGTACGCGCATTTCAACAACACCCTCGGGAACATCGGCCCGATCTACGTCATCAATGTGCTCGACCCCTCCGCGGGCAAGCACCGCAAGGAGGCGGCCACCACCAAGGCCCTCACCTTCACCGGCGGGCGCGCCGAGTTCGCCAGCGACAAGATCATCCTCGACACCCTGACCATCGCAAAGAATGACAGCGGCAACTACGTCGAGGGCACCGACTACGCTGTGGACTATAACTTCACCAAGGGCACGGTCATCATCACCAGCCTGAAGGACGACGCGCAGCTCGCCGGCAGCCTGACGGCCAGCTTCAGCGAGGTGGACGACTCTGAGATCGCAGACAGCGACATCATCGGCGGCGTCACCTCCTCCGGCGAGTACAGCGGCCTGAGCGCGATCGCGCTGCTCTATCCCGAGCAGTTCGCGGTCTGCAATCTGATCGCGGCCCCCGGCTGGAGTCACAGCCCTGCCGTCTACAACGCCATGCTGACGACCTGCAAGAAGATCAACGGCCACTGGGACGCCTTCGTCGTGGCCGACCTGCCCCTCGTGGACAGCACCGCGCAGGCGGTCGACACGATCACCAAGGCGATCGCATGGAAGAAGGCCAACGCCTTCACCGGCGAGCGTTCTAAGGTCTACTGGCCGCAGGCTGTGGACAACCTCGGCAACGTGTTCCACCTGAGCACGCTGGCCGTGGTCGAGCTCATGCGCGCCGACTTCAGCCACAACAGCGTCCCGATGGAGACCTGCGGCAACAAGGCGATCCCCGTCATCAAGCAGTATTTCGGCGCCAACGCGAAAAACCGCGGCTTCGACCAGCAGAGCGGCAAGGAGCTGACGCAGAACGGCATCAGCACCGCCGTGGCATGGGGCGGCGAATGGGTACTGTGGGGCGACCATACGGCTGCCTACACCTACGGCGCAGACGTGGATCCCCGCGCGATCTTCGACGTCTCCATGCGGATGCTCATGCACATCACCAACGACTTCCAGCGCGAGTGGAGCCCGGAGATCGACGAGCCCATGACCCGCGCGCTGAAGGATCGCATCATCAACCGCGAGCAGGAGAAGCTCGACGGCTATGTCAGCATGGGCGCGCTGCTCGGATCCCCTGTGATCCTGTTCCTCGAGAGCGAGAACAGCACCACCGACGTGATGAATGGCGACTTCCGCTGGGACATCGCCGTCACCCCGACCCCGCCCCTCAAGTCTGCGAGCGTCTACGTCGCCTACACCGACGCGGGCTTCTCCGTCTACTACGAAGGAGGTGACGAGTAATGGCAAACCTGTGGCTCGACCTGAAGGGCCCCATCCTCGCCGA
>OHRV01000257.1_pt1 | contig 10620 bp, 10 predicted proteins | sample 1578511 | NCBI WGS metagenome assembly OHRV01 (sample SAMEA3879546, study PRJEB24766) | human gut metagenome | biome: human-associated habitat; feature: feces | place: USA | collected 1985/1987
CCCAGCACGCCGCTGCCGCCCGCCAGGCAAAAAATAATCCACCCCAGACGAACAATGGTAGGGTCAATGTTAAAATACTCCGCTATGCCGCCGCACACGCCGCAAAGCTTTTTATCACTGTCGGATTTATGCAGCCGTTTCCCGTTGTATGCCATGGTTTCTCCTCCTTTCGGGTTCAGTCCCCGATATAAATATGCATGGCTTCCTTGACTTCCTTTACCGTCTCGTTGCCAATCTTATTTGCCTTTTCGCTGCCGGTTAGGATAATATCCCGTACCTCCTCGCGGTGGGCTTCGTAGTAGGCGCGTCTCTCGCGGAACGGATCCAGCAGGTCATTGAGAGCGGCAGCCAGCGCCTTTTTGCACGCTACGCAGCCGATCGCGCCCTTTTTGCAGCTTTCGCAGATATTTTCGTGCTCGCCGCCGTTAAAGACCTTGTGGTACTTGCTCACCACGCAGATCTCGGGGTGACCCGGATCGTCCTTTTTGATGCGGGTCGCGTCGGTCACGGCGCTCATCACCTTCTTGCGCACCTCATCAGCAGAGTCGCTTAAATAGATGGCGTTGCCCAGACTCTTGCCCATCTTGGCATTGCCGTCCAGCCCCATCAGACGGGGGCAGTCGGAAAGCAGCATATCCGGCTCCACCAGTGTTTCGCCGTACAGCTCGTTAAACCGCCGCACGATCTTGCGGGTCATCTCCATATGCGGCTTCTGGTCCTCGCCTACCGGCACCAGATTTGCCTTGCAGAAGGTGATATCCGCCGATTGGCTGACCGGATAGCCCAAAAAGCCGTAGGTCATATCGCTGTAGCCGTAGTTCGCCGCCTCGGTTTTGATGGTGGGATTGTGCCGCAGGGCATTTACCGTTACCAGCATGGAATAAAAGACCGTCAACTCCCCAATGGAAGGAATTCTGCTCTGCTGCACCAGCGTTACCTTGTTGGGATCCAGCCCGACAGACAGGTTATCCATCGCCACCTCGTAGATGCTGTGCTCCAGCAGGGACGGGTTTTCAAAATGGGTGGTCAGCGCCTGAATATCCGCCAGCAAAATAAAACTTTCATATTCGTCCTGCAGTTTGACACGGTTCTGTAGGCTGCCGACATAGTGCCCCAAATGCAGCTTGCCGGTGGTGCGGTCGCCGGTCAGGATTCTTTTCTTTTCGGACATGGTATCTCGTCCCCTCTCAGTTCAAATGCTTCTGCCCTTTATCATAGCAGGGTACGGCGCTTTTTGCAATGACTTTCTGCGGCACGCCCCTTTCACACTACCCCTGCCGGGAATATCTCCTTGGGAAGTTCTGCTTATTATCCGGTTCGCGCCGTAGGTTTCACCGCTCCTCTCCGCCGCCATGGGCAAAGGGTACCGGTACGCGGCGGAGCCGCCGGCGCGGGCTTCGCCCGCGTATCCCCGCAAAGCGGGGATCGCCTGCGGCGCGATCCTCCCCCCTCTGCAAAGCCCCGCCAAAGAATAAAGCCTTTCCCCATGCAAAAAGTCCCTCCCTCGACGGGAAGGACTTCGGGTTGCTTTTCAGGTCTTAGCCCCAGACATTGGGCTGCTGATGGTTGGGATTGTAGGTCACAGTCACGGGTCCCATCTCCTCACCGGGGCGCAGGAGGCGCGCCATCACCACGAACCGCTGGTTATCGGTATTACCGTAGAAGCGGGTGCAGGTGGAAAGGGTCAGCAGCTTATCGCCGGAATTCACATCAACATTGAAGGTGTGGCGGGAGCGGCTCTGCGCACCGGCAATCACGCCGTCAATATTGCCCTCTGCGTTAATGTACCAGTCCGTGCCCTCGGTGTAGAAGCAGGCAAAGATCACAAACGCCATATCCTCACTGGGGGTAGAATAATAAATGTAGGGGTATTGCTCCGCCCAACTGGTGTAGTGGTAGCTCAGCAGCGATTCAAACATCTGCTGGCCGGCATAGTAGGTGGAAGGGGCGGCATTCCAGCGGCAGTTCTTCCAGTTGTGCCCGTAAATAACATTGTTTCCGGAAATGGTATCGCCGGTGCCGAACTGCGTCGCGGTCTGCGTCCACAGCACGCCGTAGTAGCTCTGGTTGCGATCCAGTCCGCGGTGCAGGTAGTAGTGATCTTCGCTGGAATTCTGCAAAACAGGGTAATTGATATTTGTCCCGGGGATCTTCAGCCATGCCTTGACATCGCTGTTCAGCGACTGGTAATAGCCGATATTGGCAGAGCCGGTATTACCGGTATAAACACTCGCCTTAAAATTGCCGCCGGTTCTGGTGGCGGAAAGCGGCCGTCCGCCGCTGCTCAGCTTACCGCCGCTTGCGGGCAGCTCGGTGCTGTCCTTGGTGGAGGTATTGGTGGTTTGGGCGTTCTTCTTTGCCTCCGCCGCAGCCTTTGCCGCAGCAGCCGCTTCCTCCGCCGCCTTTTTCAGCGCAGCTTCCGCCTTCTCTGAGGCGACATTCACATAGGCGGTCAGGTCTGCTTCGGCAGCGGTACGGCTCTCCCGCGTCGCCTGTTCCACGCCCTCCCACTGCTCGGTCTGGCGGGTTTCCGCCGTAGCCAGTGCATCGGCAAGGGCGGTTTCGGCACGGGCGGTCACAATACCGTTTACCCCCACGCCGATGACTGCACAAACCGCAACCGTTGCAACTGCCGTAGTCACTCTTCTGCGGCGATATTTTTTAGCCCGACGGGCTTTTGTCTCTTTGGTACTTTCTGCCATAATGGTCTCCTTTTTTTCGGGTCTATTACCTTGTTCCGGCATCTCTGCCGGCATCTAGTGCCAGTATAGCATACTTTTTCCTCTTTGCAAAGGTCTTTCCTGCATTGGCTGCATTTCCCATAGCCTCTGCCCACCGCAGAGTTCGGGACGCAGCCCTCGCCGCCCGCAGGGCGGCTTCTGCGGGCAAAGCCCGCAGCGGCGGCTTCGCCGCCGGGGCTGCGCCCCGCATTTCCGCTCTCCGGTTCTCTATCCCGGGCAAAAAGCACCTGCTTCATCACGGCAGATGCTCTCTTTTTGTTCATATTCCGGTTCCTTAGTATTCCTCCATCGGCTTGCCGTTCATGCCTGCCGCAATCTTTTTCTCGGTATCCTCCAGCATCTCCTGCCGCAGCGCCGTCAGATAAGAGGAAAACGCTGCCTTATCCCACCCATAGGTACGGTTCAGCTCATACTCCTCCGGCACCCACGTCTCCAGCGGCGATTCATTGTGCTGAATGACTGCCTCAAAATTATCGATCGCCTTGTAGAGCCTTGCCTCCACAGTCTCCCGCGCCGCCATCTCCTCATAAAGGGCGTGCATCTCCGCGGCATAAGGCTGCGGCAGCGTTGCCACCCAATCGCGCAGCAGCACTTCCTCGGTCTGCTCATTCGCCTCGGTCTTGCGAAAAGATGGGATATCCCCCGTAAACGCCTCGCCAAGGTCGTGAATCAACAGCATTTTTATCACCTTGTCCATATCTGTCCCGGGAAACTCGTCCCGCAGAAAATATGCCATCAACGCCGCACGCCAGCTGTGCTCCGCCACACTCTCCCGTCTTCCGCCTTCGGTGTAGCAGTGACGGGTAGTGTCCTTCAGGCGGTCAGCCACCGCCAGCGTTTCCAATAGTCTTCTCGGTTCCATATCCTGACCTCCTACAGCAGCTTTTCATATAATCTGAACCACTTCAGTCCGTACTTACCATATCCCAAATCCACCGTGTCAATATGCCGAAAGCCACAGCTTTCATACAGCCTTATCGCCGGCATGTTGATGTCGTGAACGTCCAGCCGCAGCGCGTTTTTGCCCATGGCGGCGGCATATTCCGCGGCATGCTCCAGCAGCGCCTTCCCCACGCCGTGTCCGGCGTATTCCGGCAGCACCGCAAAGGTGTAGATGGTCAGTTGCTCCTCCTCCGCCAGCGCACGCTGCCATCGGGCGGAGCGCGCCGCAGGCTCCTGTTCCTCCCGCAGCATCATCGTCCCGACAATCTTTCCCCCGTCCTCTGCCACGAACAATTCTCCGGCAGCCTCTCCTTCCTCGGCGTCCTTCCGGGTGGGATACTCGCCCTTCTCCCAGCCGGGATAGTTTTCCCCCGCCTGCAACGTGTCACACACAGCATCGTACAGCGCAGCCACCATCGAAAGATCCTGCTTTGTTGCTTTTCTTACCCGCATCTCGGTCTCTTTCCCACTCCTTTTTGCGCTTCTTGTTCCATTGTAGCCCTTTCGCCCACCCGCTGCAAGACCTTTTGTGCCAGACTGCTTGCCACCCCGCCCCAAACCCGCTATAATAGTATAGTTAAGGACTGATCGGCATACCCCGCCTACCTGCGGCGGGCTCGGCGGCTGCGCCGCCGGTTCCGGCTGCGCCGGAACGCCCTGCGGGCGCTTTGGCATACCCCGCTCATTTCACCCCTCCCGGAGGTTCTCAATGCGAGTAGCGTTTTACACCCTTGGCTGCAAGGTCAATCAATATGAAACTGAGGTGCTTTCGGCGCGTTTTGCCGCAGAAGGCTTTGACGTCGTCCCCGGACATGACCCGGGCTGCGACGTCTATGTGGTCGGAAGCTGCACCGTCACCGCCGAGGGCGACCGCAAAACCCGGCAGGCGGTGCGCCGCTTCCGGCGGGAAAATCCCGATGCCATCGTGGTGCTGACCGGCTGCTATCCGCAGGCGTTCCCCACAGAGGCTGCCGCTGTCACCGAAGCCGATATCGTCACCGGTGCCCTGGGCCGCGCCGCCCTGCCGCAGATGGTGCGGGATTTCTCCCTCGACCGTCAGCGCATTGTCAGTATTCCGCAGCACGAAAAGGGCGAGACCTTTGAAGCCTGCTCCGCCGCCGATTTTGGCGTGCGTACCCGTGCCTTTCTTAAAATTCAGGACGGCTGCGATAACTGGTGCAGCTACTGCATCATTCCCGCCGCACGCGGGCCGGTGCGCAGCAAGCCGATGCCGGAGCTTCAAGCAGAGCTTGCCGCGCTTGCGCAGAACGGCTACCGTGAGATCGTCCTCACCGGCATCAATCTTTCCAATTATGGCAGGGAATGGGGGCTGCACCTCTCCGACGCGGTTTTAACTGCCGCCGCCACCGAGGGGGTCGAGCGGGTGCGTCTCGGCTCCATCGAGCCGGATCTGCTGACCCCGCAGGAGATCTACCGTTTGGCGGAGGGCTGTCGCGGCAAGCTCTGCCCGCAGTTTCACCTTTCGCTGCAAAGCGGCTGTGACGCCACCCTGCGCCGCATGAACCGCCACTATGATACTGCCGGATACCGCGCCGTTGCTGAAGCGGTGCGGCAGGCATTCCCCGGCGCCGCCCTTACCACCGATATGATGGTCGGCTTTGCCGGCGAGACCGAGGAGGATCACCGCCAGTCTCTCGCATTCGCACGGGAGATTGGCTTTGCCAAGATCCACGCCTTTGCCTACAGCCGGCGTGCCGGTACCCGTGCCGCACTTATGCCGGATCAGGTACCGCAGGCGGAAAAAAAGCGCCGCTGTGCCGAGCTGATTGCGGTCGCCGCTGAGCTGCGGAAAACTGCCCTGACCGCCATGCTGGGGCAGGTACAGCCTGTCCTTTTTGAAAGCCGCGGGCAGCAGGGCTGCACCGGCTACACCCCCAACTACACCCCCGTCACTGTCTTTGACCCTGCCGCCCGTCCCGGCGAGATCCGCCCGGTGCTGCTCACTGCCATCGCTGCCGACGCCGACAGCTGCGAGGGAATTCTCACTGATTGATTTCCGGAGAACTTTTCCTCTCTCCGTTGGGTTTTGTTTATAATACCGCTTCGGTGCAGCCCTCACTATCGGGGTTCCTGCTCATCGGATAATGCGCCCGCAGGGCAGCCGCCAACGGCGGCTCTGCGGCTTCGCCGCAGGCTCCGTCCAAAGGACGGAGCGCCCTGCGGGCACTTTCCCAGCTTTTTCTCTCACCTAATGTCCCGAAAGGAGCCACCCCATGACACTTCTCTACCTCATCACCGCCGTATTCACCATGCTGTCGCTGGTTTTCAGCGTCCGGCGGGTGCCCCGCTTTGTCACGGTGCTGCAATCAGTTGCCTTTGCCTGCTCCGTCGCTCTGTTTCTCTATTCCCTCACAAAATAAAGGAGTCCCTATGATACTTCGTCCCGCTTTTCCCGATGATCTCGATATCGTCGAAAGCTACTACACCGAGCTGCTCACCCACGAAGCCGCCACCGGTCACAGCACCACCAACTGGTCGCTGGGGGTCTACCCCACCCGCCAAACCGCCGCCGACGCCCTTTCCTGCGATACCCTTTGGGTGCTGGAGCGGGAGGGAGCGGTGGTTGCCAGTGTCATTCTCAATCACCGTCAAGACGACTTTTACACCCGAATTGACTGGCAATATCCCGCCCAGCCGGAGCAGGTGCTGGTCGTCCATACCCTCTGCATTCCACCATCCCTTGCCGGTCAAGGACTGGGAAAAGCCTGCGTTTCCCTTATCAAGCAGCAGGCTGCCGCCATGGGCTGCACTGTGATCCGGTTGGATACTTGGGCAGGCAACCTGCCCGCCGCCACCCTATACCAAAAATGCGGCTTTTCGCTCTGCGGACGCGCCGAAGTGCTTTTTCAGGGCAAAATACCGGAGGAGCTCGTTTTCCTCGAATATAAAATCTGATCTGATCCGGAGATAAAATCAAAATGCCTGTTCTTATCGATAGCGTTACCCCCCATACCCCCGCGGCAAAAGCCGGTATCCATGCCGGCGACCGGCTCCTCACCATCAACGGCAATGTCATTCGCGACGTGCTGGATTACCGCTTCTACATGATCGACACCGCCCTCACCGTCGAGGTGGAGCGGAAGGACAAGCTCCTCTCCTTCCACATTAAAAAGGCGGAATATGACGAGCTGGGTCTGGAATTTACCGATTATCTCATGGATCGGCAGCACCACTGCGCCAATAAATGCGTGTTCTGCTTTGTCGATCAGCTTCCCAAGGGTATGCGGGAAACCCTCTATTTCAAGGACGACGATGACCGCCTCTCCTTCCTCCATGGGAACTACGTCACCCTGACCAACCTGCACGACGAGGACATTGACCGCCTTCTCACCATGCATATCTCGCCCGTGAACGTCTCGGTTCATACCACCAACCCCGAACTGCGCGTGAAGATGATGAAAAACAAACGCGCAGGGGAGGTTCTGAAGTACCTTCCGAAACTTGCCGAGGGCGGCATTGCGCTCTGTACCCAGATCGTCCTTTGCAAGAACCTCAACGACGGGAAAGAACTGGACCGTACCATGCACGACCTCGTGAAACTTTATCCCGCCCTCCGCTCCTGCGCCATCGTACCGGTCGGGCTGACCAAATTCCGCGAAAAGCTCTACCCGCTCGAAATGTTCGACCGGCAGGGCGCGGCGCAGGTCATTGCGCAGGTCGACGCGTTCGGCGCGGAGTGTAAGGAGAAATACGGCACGAGACTGTTCTATTGCGCGGACGAGCTTTACCTCAAGGCGGGGCTGCCCCTGCCCGAGGACGACTATTACGAGGAGTACTCCCAGATTCAGAACGGCGTGGGGATGATAACGTCCCTTGAAACCGAATTCCGAACCGAGCTGAAGTATCTGGACGAATATACCGAGGGCTTCAGGCCGCCGAGACGGGTCTCGATCGTTACGGGCGTTGCGGCGTATGACGAGATCAAATCGGTTGCCGACCGCCTGTGTGAACGGGTCGACGGACTGAGCGTGACCGTGTACAAAATCATCAATCACTTTTTCGGGGAGTCGGTGACCGTTGCGGGACTGCTCACGGGCAAGGATGTTGCCGAACAGCTGGCGGGGCACGACCTCGGGGACGAATTGCTTTTCCCGCGCGTCATGCTCCGCGCCGACGGTGATCTGTTCCTCGACGATACCACCCCCGCGTGGCTCTCCGAGCGGCTCGGCGTTCCCGCAAAGCCCTCGGGCGGCGATGCACCCGAACTGATTCATGCCATCCTCGGCACACACCCCCAACCATGAAAGGACGGTGACAGTATGTCAAAACCCATTATCGCGATTGTCGGCAGACCGAATGTCGGCAAGAGCACGTTGTTCAATAAACTCATCGGCGAGCGGCGCTCCATCGTGGAGGATACGCCCGGCGTGACCCGCGACCGCATTTACGGCGAAACCGAATGGCGCGGCAGAAAACTGGTTCTGATCGACACGGGCGGAATCGAGCCGAAAACCGACGACGTGATCCTTTCGCAGATGAAACTGCAGGCGCAGGTCGCAATCGACACGGCGGACGTGATCGTGTTCCTCTGCGACGTGCGCGCGGGGCTGACCGCTGCGGACCGCGACATTGCGGTCATGCTCAAGAAGAGCGGCAAGCCGATTGTGCTGGCGACCAACAAATGCGACAGCGTGGGCGGCGCGCCGATGGAATACTATGAATTCTACGAATTGGGCTTCGATCACGACCCGATTCAGCTGTCGAGTCTCCACGGGAGCGGCTCGGGCGACCTTCTGGACGCCTGCCTTGACGCGCTCGGCGATTGGCAGGACGAGGAGGAGACGGATGACAGCATCCGCGTGGCGGTCATCGGCAAGCCGAACGCGGGGAAGTCCTCCATCATCAACCGCATGGTGGGGGAGAACCGCCTGATCGTTTCGGATATCGCGGGCACTACGCGCGACGCGGTGGATACGGCGGTGAAGAATCAATACGGGTCCTATACGTTTATTGACACGGCGGGCATCCGGCGGCAGTCGAAAATCGAGGATCGCATCGAGCATTTCAGCGTTCTGCGGGCACACACGGCGGTGGAGCGTGCGGATGTCTGCCTGCTTCTGATCGACGCAACGGCGGGCATTACCGAGCAGGACGAAAAGATTGCGGGGATCGCGCACGAGGCTGGCAAGGGCGTGATCATTGTGGTCAACAAGTGGGACGCGGTGGAGAAGGACAACGCGACGGTGAACGAGTTCACAAACAAGATCCGCACCGCGCTGGCGTATATGCCCTATGCGCCGATCTTCTTTGTCTCGGCAAAGACGGGACAGCGTGTGGAACAGTTGTTTGAGAAGATCAACGAGGTGTTTGCGCAGGCGACCCGCCGCGTGACGACGGGAATGCTCAACGACATTCTCAGCGACGCGATGATCCGCGTTCAGCCGCCGTCGGACAAGGGCAGACGGCTGAAAATTTACTACATGACGCAGGTTTCGGTTGCGCCGCCGACCTTTGTCATCTTCTGCAACAATGTGGAGCTGTTCCACTTTTCGTATCAGCGCTTCATCGAGAACTGCCTGCGCGAGACGTTCGGATTCGTCGGAACGCCGATCAAGCTGATTATCCGCATGAAGGGCGAGGAGGTCTGAAATGTTTATTGACCAGACAAAAATTTACCTGAAGGCGGGCGACGGCGGAAACGGCGCGGTCTCCTTCCGCCGCGAGAAGTATGTGGCAGCGGGCGGACCGGACGGCGGCGACGGCGGGCGCGGCGGCAGTGTGATCTTCCGCGTTGACACGGGCGCAAATACGCTGCTTGCCTTCCGCTACAAGCACAAATTTGAGGCGGAGCGCGGCGGCGACGGCTCGGGCGCGAAGTTTCACGGTGCGAACGGCGAGGATCGCGTAATCTTAGTTCCCCCGGGGACGGTGATCCGTGACGCGGAAAGCGGGAAGGTCATTCACGATATGTCCGAAGAGGACGGCGCGGACTACGTTGCCTGTCGCGGTGGGCGCGGCGGATGGGGCAACCGCCACTTTGCAACCTCCACGCGGCAAGTCCCGATGTTTGCGAAGAACGGGACGAAGGGCGAGGAGCGCGAGGTGATTCTGGAGCTGAAAATGCTTGCGGATGTGGGGATCATCGGCTACCCGAGCGTGGGCAAGTCCTCGCTTTTGGCGCGGATCAGCTCTGCAAAGCCGAAGATTGCGGACTATCATTTCACCACACTGTCCCCGAATCTCGGGGTGGTGCGGGTTGCGGGGGAGCGCGGCTTTGTTGCCGCCGACATCCCGGGGCTGATTGAGGGCGCTGCCGAGGGCGCGGGCTTGGGGCACGCGTTCCTGCGGCACATCGACCGTTGCCGGCTGCTCTGGCACTTGGTGGACATCTCCTGCTTTGAGGGGCGCGATCCGATCGACGAGGTGGAGATGATCAACGCGGAGTTGGACAAGTACAGCCCCGAACTTGCGGATCGTCCCCAGCTGTTGGTTGCGAACAAGGTGGACGCGCTCGATCGCGAAGCGGTGGATATTCCCGCGTTTGAGCATTTCGCCGAGGTGAACGGATGGGAGTTGTTCTACATTTCCGCCGCGACGGGTGAGGGCGTGGACGCGCTTCTGCGGCGGACGGCGGAGCTGTTGGAGACGCTGCCCCCGATGAAGGTTTACGAGCGGGAGTACGCGCCCGAGGACGCGTATGTCGGCGGCGGGAAGGAAACGACCATTCGCCGTGAGAACGACACGTTCTACGTGGAGGGTGAGTGGCTTCTGAATCTGATGGGGCAGATCAATTTTGACGACTACGAGTCGCTGAACTTCTTCCAACGCGTTCTCCGCCGCAGCGGCGTTTTCGACGCGCTCGAGGAAAAGGGCTGTCGCGACGGTCACACCGTCTCCATCTACGACTTCGAGTTTGAATATGTGAAGTGAGGAAGAAGGGGAGGAAGACCTTGGAGGGAGAGAGCCCCCTCTTGAA
>OHRV01000259.1_pt1 | contig 10587 bp, 5 predicted proteins | sample 1578511 | NCBI WGS metagenome assembly OHRV01 (sample SAMEA3879546, study PRJEB24766) | human gut metagenome | biome: human-associated habitat; feature: feces | place: USA | collected 1985/1987
CAGCGGCCCGGAATTCCCCAAGGAACTGGATCGTATCCTGGGCATTACCGAGGGCATCATGCGTTCCATGATCGTCTGCAAGGGCGAGTAAGGGAGGCAGTTTTATGCTCAACAAAATTTTCATCATGGGTCGTCTGACCCGGGACCCTGAGCTGCGCCGTACCCAGAGCGGTACCGCCGTCACCAGCTTCTCCCTGGCCGTGGACCGGGACTTTAAGTCCCAGAGCGGCGAGAAGGAGACCGATTTCATCGATGTGGTGGCCTGGCGCAGCACGGCCGAGTTCGTGGCCAAATACTTCACCAAGGGCCGTATGGCCGTGGTGGAGGGCCGGCTTCAGATCCGTGACTGGAAAGACCGCGAAGGCAACAACCGCAGAAGTGCGGAGGTGATTGCCGACAACGTCTATTTCGGCGATTCCAAGCGGGACGGTGCTCCCACCGGCGGTAATTTCTCCGCTCCCCCTGCTTACAGCGCACCCACCGGCGGCTATTCCGCTCCCGTGGGCGGCAGCTCCGACTTTGCCGAAATCGACGAGGAGGACGGCGACCTGCCGTTCTGAGTACCCCAGGTACACCTAATTCTATAAAGGAGGAATTCTTCCATGGCTATGGAACGCGAAAATAGAGCCCCCCGGGGCGCCGGCCGCAAGCGCAAGAAGGTTTGCCAGTTCTGCGTTGACAAGTGCGAGTATATCGATTACAAGGATGCCGCCAAGCTGCGCCGCTTCATTTCTGAGCGGTCCAAGATCCTGCCCCGCAGGACCACCGGCACCTGCGCCATGCATCAGCGTCAGCTGACCGAGGCCATCAAGCGGGCCCGTCAGATCGCTCTGCTGCCCTTCGTCACCGAGTAAGTTTTTTTACTCCGTAAGGGCCTCGCAAGTTACAGGAAAGAACTCCCTCTGCGTTTACCGCAGAGGGAGTTTTTTGCGCACAGGGGTGGGGCAGAGTCCCAGCCCATGCATTTAGACCTGTAGGGGCGGACGACTCTGTCCGCCCGATATCCTGCGGGAATAACTATGGAAAAGGAGGAATGCTTCATGATGGATCATATCGTGCGGCCGGGGAGGGGCCGCAGCTGCTGACCCTCCCGTAAATCGCGTCATTTGGCGCAATATAATGGAGGAAAAGTACATGATAGAAAACATTGTCATCCGAGAGGCCGTCACGGAGGAGGAACGGTCCCTGTTCTGGGAGCGGCTTCGGGCCTATTTCTGCCGGGATATTTTCCCGGACCCGGAGGACGAGGACCGGCCGTATTTTCTGGGAGACGACTACCGCCGGACCATGGAGAGCCTTCGCACCCGGCCGGTCCATCCGGTCCATTGGCTGGTGTTTTCCCGGAACGGGCAGGATGTGGGCTTTGCCCTGGCGGCGGTGTTCACCGGCGAGGACGGCAAATGCTTCGTTCTGGAGTTCTGCGTGCTGCCGGAGCACCGGGGCGGCGGAATGGGCACGGCCTGCGCCCGGACGCTGCTGAACTGGGCCCGGGAACAGGGGGCCGGATACGCGGAGCTGAACTGTACCACACCGCCGCGGCAGCGCTTCTGGGGCCGACTGGGCTTTGTGGCCAACGGGGCCGATGAGTGGGGTGTGCCGCTGATGCTGCTGCCGCCCCGGGAGCACCGGCCCATCACCGTGGAGCGGCTGACCGACCCGACAGACTGGCAGCTTGGGAAGCTGGAAAACGGCTATCGCCAGGACATTGGAGAGGAACCCCTGACGGAGGAGCAGCAGGAGCGGCTGACCCAGGCCATCCGGGAGGGGAGGATCACCTTCCTGGTGGCCAGGCGGGATGGCCGGGCTGTGGGCATGTGCTCGGTGGCGGAGATATTCTCCACCTTTGCCTGCGGACCGGTTGGTCAGCTGGAGGATTTCTATGTGGAGCCGGTATTCCGCCGCAGGGGCGTGGCCCGGCAGCTGGTGCAGGCCGCCCAGGCACTGTGCCGGGAGCGGAGCATCGCCAGCCTGACGGTATGCTGCGCACCCTGTGATGAGGCCATGCACCGGGCCCTGGGGTTCACTGCGCCTCTGGGCCGGACGCTGGCCTGGCTGCCGGAAGAATAACGCAAAGAACGCCCCGGCCAAAACTGGCCGGGGCGTCCCGCTATATCCCGTTATATCCCGGCCTGTCCCGGCGCTATATCCGGCGGTGATGGCCGCTTACCACAGGCCCGCCAGAGCGTATGCCGCCAGCGACACCAGCCAGGCCACGCCGCACTGCATGGCCACCACACCCAGCGTTTTCAGCGAGGAATCCAGCTCCCGCCGGATGGTGGCCACCGCCGCCACGCAGGGGGTGTACAGCAGGGTGAACACCAGGAAGCTCAGGGCGGACCGGGTGGTGAACAGGCCGGAGATGGCCCCGCCGCCCAGCAGCACCCCCAGGGTGCTGACCACGGACTCCTTGGCAATGAAGCCGGAGATCAGCGACGTGGCGCAGCGCCAGTCACCGAAGCCCATGGGTGCGAAGATCGGGGCGATGACCTGGCCGATCAGGGCCAGCAGACTGCCGGAGCTGTCGGACACCACGTTGAGCCGGGTGTCGAAGCTCTGGAGGAACCAGATGACGATGGTGGCCCAGAAGATCACCGTGAACGCCCGCTGGAGGAAATCCTTGGCCTTTTCCCACAGCAGCAGGGCCACGCTTCTGGCGCTGGGCAGCCGGTAGTTGGGCAGCTCCATGACAAAGGGCACAGGCTTTCCGCGGAAGGCGGTCTTGTTCATGATCAGGGCCGCCGCAATGCCGATGGCGATGCCCAGCACATACAGGCCGATCATCACCAGAGCCCGGTAGCGGGGGAAGAAGGCTGCCGTAAAAAAGCCATAGATGGAGATCTTGGCCGAGCAGCTCATGTACGGCGTCAGCAAAATGGTCATTTTCCGGTCCCGGTCCGAGGATACCGTGCGGGTGGCCATGATGGCGGGAACGGAGCAGCCGAAGCCGATGAGCATGGGCACGATGCTGCGGCCGGACAGGCCGATCCTGCGCAGGGGCTTGTCCATGACGAAGGCCACCCGGGCCATGTAGCCGGTGTCCTCCAGAATGGACAGGAAGAAAAACAGCGTCACGATGATCGGCAGGAACACGAGCACGCTGCCGACGCCGGCAAACACACCGTCAATAATGAGGCTGTGCACGACGGGGTTGATGCCGTAGGCCGTGAGCGCCGCGTCCACGACGCCGGTCAGCGCGTCGATGCCGAGCTGCAGCAGGTCGGACAGCCACTTGCCGACGACGTTGAAGGTGAGATAAAACGTGAGCAGCATGACGAGCAGAAATGTCGGCATGGCGGTATATTTGCCCGTGAGGATGCGGTCGATCTTCATCGAGCGCGCGTGCTCCTTGCTCTCGTGGCACTTGACCACGGAAGCGGCCACAACGGCCTCGATGAACGTATAGCGCATATCGGCCAGCGCCGCGTTGCGGTCGAGCCCGGTCTCGTTTTCCATCTGCACGATGCAGTGCTCGAGCAGCTCGCGCTCGTTCTCGTCGAGATCGAGCACCTGCGCCAGATCATCGCCGCCCTCAATGAGCTTGGCCGCGCAAAAGCGCGCCGGCACGCCGATGCGGTCGGCATGGTCGGCGATGATGTGCACGACCGCATGGATGCAGCGGTGCACGGCGGAATCGTCCGAGCAGAAGTCCGTCACCTTCGGCAGCGTGCGGCTGCGCGCGACGCTCAGCGCCTGATCCACGAGCTCGGACACGCCCTCCCCCTTCGCCGCCGAGATCGGCACGACGGGGATGCCCAGCGCATCGCTCATCTTCTGCACGTCGATCGCGCCGCCGTTGGCGCGCACCTCGTCCATCATGTTCAGCGCCAGCACCATCGGCACGCGCAGCTCAAGCAGCTGCAGCGTGAGATAGAGGTTGCGCTCGATGTTCGTGGCGTCAACGATGTTGATGATGCCGTCCGGCTTTTCATTGATGATGAAATCGCGCGAGACGATCTCCTCCTGCGTGTACGGACGCAGCGAGTAAATGCCCGGCAGGTCGACGACGGAGCAGCCCTTCTCATCGCGCATCTCGCCCATTTTCTGGTCGACGGTCACGCCCGGGAAATTGCCCACGTGCTGGTTCGAGCCCGTGAGGGCGTTGAACAGCGTCGTCTTGCCACAGTTCTGGTTGCCGACAAGTGCAAAGATCATGCCGACACCCCCTCGACCTCGATCTTCTCCGCCTCTTCGATGCGCAGCGTCAGCTCGTACCCGCGCACGCGGATCTCGATCGGGTCGCCCATCGGCGCCACCTTTTGCAGCGTGACGCGTGTGCGGGGCGTGAGCCCCATGTCCAGCAGGCGGCAGCGCAGCGGGCCGTCCCCACCGACCGCCGTGATGACGCCTGAAGAACCGATTTTCAGTTTATCCAATGTCATTGCTTTTGCCTTTCCGTATAGATTGCATTCCCTTTACGATAAAATAGGTGTAGCACGCGGCAGCGGGGTTTGTCAAGTATATGACAGGAATTTCCGCACTTTTTACGGAATTTTCGCGAAAAAATGTGTGTGCGCCAACCAAAAGTCCCGTTTTGGGGCTTTGGGGGTTGTGCGCCCGCGCCGTGATTACGGCGTTTCGCCTTCTGCGGGCGTTTGCACCGTTTCTGGCTTCACCGTTTCAGCCGGCTGCGCGCTGGGTGCAGGGGAAGCGCTCGGCTCCTCGGGCGAAGAGCTGGGCTCCTCGGGTGAGGCACTGGGCTCGACCGGAGCGCTCGGCGCACTCGGTACATCCGGTGCATCCGGCTCATCCGGCTCGTCCGGCGTCAGCGGGAGCACCTGCATCATGTACTCCGCCATCATCATCGCAAACTGCTCGCGCGTCGCCGCGCCCTGCGGATCGAGCAGCGCCTCGCGGCCGACTGCGACACCGGAGATCAGGCCCTCGGCGACCGCCCATGTCATGGGCTCCTTCGCGAAATTGGAAACCTTGCCCATGTCTGCAAAGGCCGACAGATCACCATACACATTCATGTCACAGCCCTTGAACGCTGCGTACTCATACAGGATCTTTGCGACCTGCTCGCGCGTTGCATCGCCGTCCGGGTCAAACTTGCCGTCGCCGATGCCGGCCACGATCTTGTTCTCCGCCGCCCAGATCACCGCGTTGGTGTACCATCTGTTGTCCGCAACGTCACGGAACGGATTCTCCCCGGTGACGGCGGGCTCGCCCTCGAGCGTATAAAGGATCTTGACGATCATTGCGCGGGAAAGCTTGGTCATGGGCTCAAAGGTCGTCGCGCTCGTGCCGAAGAAGAGCTTGTGCGCAACGACATAGTCGATCGCGCCGTGTGACCAGTAGTCGGTCGACGGCATGTCGCTGAAGATGTGGCCCGGGCAATGCTGATCGCCGGAGCACGGGATGCGCAGCGGATCCTGCCGCTCACAGACCGTGCAGTAGACGCCGACATAGTGGTGCCTTGCCGGGATGCGCTTCGAACCTTCCAGCGTCGTGCCGCACACAGCGCAGACGATGCCGCCCGCCGTGCCATCCTCCGTGCAGGTCGCCGGAACGATCTCCGTCGCCTTCGGCGTATGCGGCTTCATCGGAACCTCTGTCTGCGCAACGAGCGTCTCGCCGCAGACGGAGCAGTGCTTGCCTTCCGTCAGGCCGGTCTGCGTGCAGGTCGCATCCTTCGCCGGGTCGATCACTTCCTTGTGGCCGAGCGCCGGGATGCTCTCGTACATGATGTTGCCGTTTTCACAGGTGTAGGTACGCACGCCGTTCTCGGTGCAGGTCGGCTCCTTGGTCACGACGCCATCGTCCCACGTATCGTTGAACTCTGCGCTCATCTTTGCGATGCGCGCGCTCAGCCACGTGTTGAGATCCTTGACGGTGTCGCCGTAGGTCGTTCCGTCGGGCCAGAAGTGATTGTCCGAGCTCGGCTTGCCGACGCGGACCAGCGGCCACTGGCGGTAGTTCATCGCGGCGCTGGCCGAGATGTGATCGTAATACCCCTGAACCTTACCGTTGTCGCCGACAAGCGCCTGCGCCTGTGCAAGGAAGGTGTTGTGATAGTAGTTGTTCACCGCAGCGCGGAAGCCGGGGATCTGGGTGAGTGCCTGGACAAGATAGCGGCCATTGATGAAGGTGTTGTCCGACGTGATCACGCCGGACCAGCCGCCGCCGCCGGTCAGCTCCATGTCCCAGACAGGGCCGGCGTACATGAGGCCGTCCACGTCCTTATAGAAGAAGAACGAGGAGTAGAACGCATCGGAGTTGCCGGAAAGGTACTGGATCAGGTAAGCCTGAACCAGCGAGTTCAGATCGCAGTACTCATAGTAGTACTTGCCGGTCTGCGCGTTGTAGCCGGTATAGTTGCCGTCGGCATCCTGCGCGTAGACGGCGTCTTCAAACTCCTGATAGTACTCGCTGATGTAGGCCATAGCGTCCTTGCCGCACCACTCGGGGCTCTTGACATTCATCGCGGAGCCCTTGCCGGTGATGAAGCCGCTGGCCTCGTCATACTTCGGATTGTAGCTGTCGTCGAGCTTCGTGCCGTTGAGCTCCAGCAGGTAGCCGCCGGTGATGTTCTCCGGCTCGGTCAGGCCGGTGGTGTACTGGTAAGTCTGGCCGTACTTGTTCTCGGCCAGTGCCGTGGAAGCGTTCTCACCGTAGCCGGGGTTGCACGCCTCGTAGGCTTTTTCCATGTCAGTGATATTGACGCCCGTCTTGTTGACGGAGTTTTTCTCACTGACGAGGTATGTGCCGCGATACACGCCGTCGTAGTACAGATCCACCCAGTCGGTGCTGGCCGTGTACGGCATGCCGAGCGACTTGGCAAGATCCTTGAACATCTTGTCGCGCATGAGCGTTGCGTCGTGGGAGCCGGCGAGCAGGGTCCAGGTCTTGATCTTCTCGCCGCAGGCGATCAGGTCGGACTTGCCGTCGAGTTTGATCTGGTAGGACTTCTTCTCGGCGTTGGTGAAGGTGGTGTTGCCGCGCGCCTTGAGCTGCGTGAGCGCACCGTCATACACGGTCTTGCCGTCCTTGTCTACGACGAGCAGCTTGCCGGTCGCGATGTTGGACTTGCTGGCATCGACAAAGTCTCTGCCCTGTGTGGCCGGATCGTCACTCGTGATGTAGAGCGCGTTGATATTGGCCGACTGTGCAATGTGCACGACCGCAGCCTTCTGGCCGTTGACGAGAACCGCAAGATCATACAGGCCGTCCTGCGCATCCGCCAGCTTGGTGACGTTCACGGCAGCACCGTCGAGCGTCTGCGTGCCCTTCGTGCCCTGCAGCTCGATCTTGAGTGCGTCGCTGTTCTGCGTCGTGACCGTCAGGGCGAGCTTGCTCAGCTTCGCACTGGCCGGCAGGAACAGATACTGATCCGCACCGGACTGCATGCCGGAGATCGTCTGTCCATCGACCGTCGCACAGATGTCCTTGAACTGTTCGGACGGCGCGAACTGGTCGGCGTTGAGTGTCGTTGCGCTGATAACACTGGAATAATGCTGAGAATTGAACCATGTGTCGCCGACCTTCGTGCAGCCGTATACGCGGAAGCTGTACGCCGTCGACGGGTTCAGGCCCGTGGCCACGCAGCTGGTCTGCGAGGTCACTTCCAAGGCCTCCCAGGTATTTCCGCCGTCGCTGCTGATCTCCACGCGGTAGTTCTCAGCACCGGGAGCCGGATTCCAGCCGACGGTCAGACGCTTCTGACCGACATCCGTCACCGCAACACCGGAGACGACCGGCGGAACGATCTCATACTGTGCGGACACGATGCCATAGTAATCGCCCATGCCGCGGATCGTCACGACGCCATAGCCGACCTTGGTGTTGTTGGAATAGGAAACATAGCCGTCAACACCCGCGTCGCTGGTCTTGACTGTCAGCTTCTGTCCCTCGTAGGTGGCCTCCACATAGCACGGTGTGCTGCCGCCCTTATAGGTGGCCGGCCATGTCTTGACCGTTGCCTTGGAGATGTCCCTGCCCACGAAGCCGCACTTCGTGCAGACATGGTTGTCATCCCACTTATGGCCCTCCGGCCAGAGAGATGCACTGTGATGGACGGCGCCGCAGGTCTTGCAGGTGGTCTCCAGCCAACCGTACTTCGTGCAGGTACGGGTGTCGACCGTCTCGGTCACGTGGGCGATGCCGTCGTCGCCGAAGTGGTACATCTTCTCGCCGATCTGCTGCCAGCCGGTGACATAGTCGCCGGCCAGGAAGTACATCTGCTTTTCGGTGCCCTCGACGGTCATCCAGCCGGTGTACTGCGCGTCCTTGACGTCGATCAGCTTGCCGCAGACCGCACAGGCAGACTTGCCATTCTGGTAGGTCGTCAGCTGGTGGCCCTTCGAGCAGCGGGACTGCAGCGTCGTGGAATCGACCACACGGCCGTCCTTGCTGTCGTAAGCGGTGATCGTCATTTCCTTGCCGTTGGCCGTGACGTACAGGATCAGGCCCGCGTAGTCCTGCTCTTTGTACGCGAACGAGAAATCGGAGCTCATCGCATAGTTGACGTTTTTGGACTTCTCGCCCAGATCGCCGCAAATGAAATAGGTCACGCCGTTTTCGGTAACAGCCGCGCCGTCCTTGGCCATGATGCGCGCATAAGAGTGGTCATGGCCGGAGAAGACCACGTCGATGCCGGCAGCCTCTGCCGCGGCCGGGATCAGCTCATGGAACCGCTCGCTGCCGCCCTTGGCGTTCGTGTAATACGGCGGCTGGTGGATGGACAGGACCTTCCACATGCAGGTGCTCTGCGCCGCGTCCTGCTTGAGCCATTCGCAGGCTGCGCTCAGGTCGGCGCCGTTGTTGATGACGGCGACGTAGACATCGCCATACTCCATGGAGTAGTAGTCCTTGCTCGGGAGCTGGAGGATGCTGCTGGCGGTCCTTCCGCTGAAATCGCCGTAGTACTCATGGTTGCCGAGCGTGTGGATGAAGTCCACGTTCGGGAACGTGTGGTTAAACGCCTCCTGCATCTCGGCCCACATGGCGTAGTTGGTGCCGTTGTCGACATAGTCGCCCGTCTGGAGGCCGAAATCGACCTGCTTGTCCTTGACGAGATCGCCGAGCGCGTCGAGGATCGCGATGCTCTCGGCATCCGCCTCACGGTCACCGGACATCTGCGTGTCGCCCATGACGACGAAGGCCGTGGTGTCCTGCTGCGCCGCGTTCGTGCGGAAGGTGTGCAGTTCGGACCATGTGCTGCCGTCGCCGACCTGGAACTCATAGTCCGTGCCGGCCGTCAGGCCCGTAAGCTGAATGGTGTTGATATAAGCCGCATCCTTGGAGGTGGAGAAACCGGTGAGCGTAGAGGTGCCATCGGCCGTCTGCCAGGCATCCGTGCCCTTGACGCGGTACTGCACGACCGCCTTGCCGCCCGTGCTGAGGCCGGACAGCCAGCTGATGTTCTGGTTCGTGCTGCTGCCCTGAACGGCATTGAGATGGACGGCGGTATACTCCGTGCCGGCGGCGTCCGCCAGAACGGTGACCTTCGTCGCCTCGGCGACGCCCTTCGGACCGACAGCCGTGAGCACGCAGACCGTGCCGGCGTCCTTGGTCTTCATGGCATCGGTCTCGAGCAGGCCGTTGGCATCGGTCTTGCCGATCTCCGCGCCGTCGAGCGACACGGTCACACCGGCGGCGGGACTGCCGTCCTTTTCATAGACCGCGATCACGCTGGACATGCCGACCGCCTGCGGGCCGGGCTGGATGCTGTAGTATGCCGACAGCGGCAGACGCACCGCCGCCTGGGCCGCCGTATAGGCCTCGCCGTTCGCTGCGGTGAGCGCGATGTTGGACACCGTGTACGTGAACTGGTTGACCGTCGTGTCCAGACCGGCGTCGATCTGGAAGGTCAATGTGGCCAGCTCGCCCTCGACCGGGGCCGCCGACTCAAGGTGCAGCGTCAGCATGGCTTTCTTAAAGCCGGTCTTGGTATACACCAGTTTGCCGGTCACACCGTTGGCATAGGTCACCGTCGGCTGACCGATGTCATCGTTGAGGTTGAGCATCGTGATGTCCGCGGAGCGGATCTTGCCGTCCGCCGCGACCGTCAGCGTATAGTCGCTGCCGAGCGGGACGAAGTCCGAGCCGCTGACACTGACCGTGGCCGTGTCCTGCATATCGCCGGCAACGACAAAGGCCGTGGTCTTTTCGACCGTGTTGCCGAACGCATCGGACACGGAGACCGTCATGGTGTGCTTGCCGTTCTGGAGCGTCAGACGCACGGTCGCATTCGTGTCGGAATTGTCCGACGGGAGCTCCTCGCCGTCGATCTTGATGACCGTTGCCTTGGCATTGATGCCGGAGCGGTTCTGACCGTCCACATCGTCATACGAGGCGACCGCTTCGATCGAGTTGGAGTTAATGACGGTGGAGCCGTCGTCCGCGAGCGTCTGGCCGTTGACCGTCATGTCGTGGATGACCGGGTTGTCCAGGTCATCGAGGTTTGTGCCATAGACGGCGCGATAGTTATCGAAGTAGATGGTGCCGTTGCGCCGCCCAGCGCCCGCATGTCCCATCATATCGTCGACCTTTGCTGGCTGATAGGACAGCCAGAACACACCTGCGCCGGGGATGATGCTCAGCGGGTGCTCATCATTCTGATATTGCCAAATGTCTTGAATATTTGCC
>OHRV01000261.1_pt1 | contig 10579 bp, 7 predicted proteins | sample 1578511 | NCBI WGS metagenome assembly OHRV01 (sample SAMEA3879546, study PRJEB24766) | human gut metagenome | biome: human-associated habitat; feature: feces | place: USA | collected 1985/1987
CCACATCGCCAGATTTCGCCGGGGGGTTGACATCAAAGTGCGTATCCAGTACCACTAAAAGCATATCGGTTTTCACGGGAGCAAGATTCATGATTCGTCACGTTCGTTTCGCTGGTCTACTACTACTAAACGCATCAACTGTGCGCGGTAGACCGGTGGACGACACTCAGAACTGAATCGTCTTCCTGTTAAGACTAAGAACCCGCGCCTTGGCGCGGGTTTTTTTATGCTCGTAGCGAGGCGGCCAAAGCGAACAAGGATCTAAACCATGAGCCAGCAGCAAGTCGTAATTTTCGATACCACCTTACGTGACGGTGAACAGGCATTGCAGGCAAGCCTGAGTGTGAAAGAGAAGCTGCAGATCGCCCTGGCGCTGGAGCGTATGGGTGTTGATGTGATGGAAGTCGGTTTTCCGGTCTCGTCACCGGGCGATTTTGAGTCCGTACAGACCATCGCCCGCCAGGTAAAAAACAGCCGTGTCTGCGCTCTGGCGCGCTGCGTAGAGAAAGATATTGATGTCGCCGCAGAGTCGCTGAAAGTGGCTGAAGCGTTCCGCATTCACACCTTTATCGCCACCTCGCCAATGCATATCGCCACCAAGCTGCGCAGCACGCTGGATGAGGTGATTGAGCGCGCCATCTATATGGTGAAACGTGCGCGTAACTATACCGATGATGTGGAGTTTTCCTGTGAAGATGCCGGGCGTACGCCGATTGAGGATCTGGCGCGCGTCGTCGAAGCGGCAATCAATGCCGGGGCGAAAACCATCAATATCCCGGATACCGTGGGCTACACCATGCCCTTCGAGTTCGCCAATATCATTACCGGCCTGTATGACCGTGTTCCAAACATTGATAAAGCCATTATTTCTGTCCACACCCATGATGACTTAGGCCTGGCCGTCGGTAATTCGATTGCCGCCGTGCATGCCGGCGCGCGCCAGGTAGAAGGCGCGATGAACGGCATCGGCGAACGTGCCGGTAACTGTTCACTGGAAGAGGTGATCATGGCGATCAAAGTGCGCAAAGACATTATGAATGTGCACACCCGCATCAATCATCAGGAGATCTGGCGCACCAGCCAGACCGTGGCGCAGATCTGCAATATGCCGATCCCGGCCAACAAAGCGATCGTCGGCACCGGCGCCTTCGCCCACTCCTCCGGCATCCACCAGGATGGCGTGCTGAAAAACCGCGAAAACTACGAAATCATGACGCCAGAGTCGATCGGCCTGAATCAGGTGCAGCTGAACCTGACTTCACGCTCCGGTCGCGCAGCGGTCAAACACCGTATGGAAGAGATGGGCTATCAGGAGAGTGACTACAACCTGGATAACCTGTACGACGCCTTCCTGAAGCTGGCGGATAAAAAGGGTCAGGTCTTTGATTACGATCTGGAAGCGCTGGCCTTTATCAACAAACAGCAGGAAGAGCCGGAGCATTTCCGCCTGGAGTACTTCAATGTGCAGTCCGGCTCCAACGATATCGCCACCGCCTCGGTGAAACTGGCCTGCGGCGAGGAGATCAAAGCCGAAGCCGCCAATGGCAACGGGCCGGTCGATGCCGTCTACCAGGCGATTAACCGCGTCACCGAGTATGACATCGAGCTGGTGAAATACAGCCTGACCGCGAAAGGCCACGGTAAAGATGCGCTGGGCCAGGTTGATATCGTCGTCAATTACAACAACCGCCGCTTCCACGGCATCGGCCTGGCAACAGATATCGTTGAGTCCTCCGTCAAAGCGATGGTCAACGTGCTGAACACCATCTGGCGCGCCGCCGAAGTGGAAAAAGAGTTGCAACGTAAAGCGCAGAACAAAGAAAACAACAAGGAAACCGTGTGATGTCGAAGAGTTACCATATTGCCGTGCTGCCGGGCGACGGCATTGGCCCGGAAGTGATGGCGCAAGCCCTGAAAGTACTGGAAGCCGTGCGTAGCCGTTTCGCGATGCGTATTACCACCAGCCATTACGACGTTGGCGGTATCGCCATTGACCGTCATGGCAATCCGCTGCCGCAGGCAACGGTCGAAGGCTGCGAGCAGGCCGATGCGATTCTGTTTGGCTCCGTCGGCGGCCCGAAATGGGAAAACCTGCCGCCAGCGCAGCAGCCGGAGCGCGGCGCGCTGCTGCCGCTGCGTAAACACTTCAAGCTGTTCAGCAACCTGCGCCCTGCCAAACTCTATGCGGGCCTGGAAGCCTTCTGCCCGCTGCGCGAAGATATCGCCGCCAACGGTTTCGATATCCTGTGCGTACGCGAACTGACCGGCGGCATCTACTTCGGTCAACCTAAAGGGCGCGAAGGCAGCGGCCAGCATGAGAAAGCTTACGACACCGAAATTTATCACCGCTTTGAGATCGAGCGCATCGCGCGTATCGCTTTCGAGTCGGCGCGCAAACGCGGCAAAAAAGTCCACTCCATCGATAAAGCCAACGTGCTGCAAACTTCGCTGCTGTGGCGCGAAATCGTCAATGAGATCGCGGGCGAATACCCGGACATTGAGCTGTCGCATATGTATATCGATAACGCCACCATGCAGCTGATTAAAGATCCGTCCCAGTTCGACGTGCTGCTCTGCTCCAACCTGTTCGGCGATATCCTCTCCGACGAGTGCGCGATGATCACCGGCTCAATGGGCATGCTGCCCTCTGCCAGCCTGAATGAGCAGGGATTTGGCCTGTATGAACCGGCGGGCGGCTCCGCGCCGGATATCGCGGGAAAAAATATTGCCAACCCGATCGCGCAGATCCTCTCGCTGGCGCTGCTGCTGCGCTACAGCCTGAATGCAGACGAGGCGGCAACGGCGATTGAACAGGCCATTAACCGGGCTTTAGAAGAGGGCGTGCGCACCGGCGATTTAGCGCGTGGCGCGTCCGCAGTCAGTACCGATGAGATGGGCGATATCATCGCTCGTTATGTCGCAGAAGGGGTGTAATCATGGCTAAGAGTTTGTACGAAAAGTTATTTGACGCCCATGTGGTCTATGAAGCGCCGAACGAGACCCCGCTGCTCTATATCGACCGCCATCTGGTGCATGAAGTGACCTCGCCGCAGGCGTTTGATGGCCTGCGCGCGCACAATCGTCCGGTGCGTCAGCCGGGCAAAACCTTCGCCACGATGGATCACAACGTCTCGACGCAGACCAAAGATATCAACGCCTCCGGCGAGATGGCGCGTATTCAGATGCAGGAGCTGATTAAGAACTGCAACGAATTTGGCGTCGAGCTGTATGACCTGAACCACCCCTATCAGGGCATCGTGCACGTGATGGGTCCGGAACAGGGCATCACCCTGCCGGGGATGACCATCGTCTGCGGCGACTCCCACACCGCCACGCACGGCGCGTTTGGCGCGCTGGCGTTCGGCATCGGCACTTCAGAAGTGGAACATGTGCTGGCGACGCAGACCCTGAAGCAGGGGCGCGCCAAAACCATGAAGATTGAAGTTAACGGCACCGCTGCGCCGGGCATCACCGCCAAAGATATTGTGCTGGCGATTATTGGCAAAACCGGCAGCGCTGGCGGCACCGGTCACGTGGTGGAGTTCTGCGGCGACGCGATCCGCGCGCTCAGCATGGAAGGCCGCATGACGCTGTGCAATATGGCGATTGAGATGGGTGCGAAAGCGGGCCTGGTCGCGCCGGATGAGACCACCTTTAACTACGTGCAGGGTCGCCTGCATGCGCCGAAGGGCAAAGATTTCGACGAAGCGGTCGCTTACTGGAAGACGCTGCATACCGATGAAGGCGCCCACTTTGACCGCGTTGTCACCCTGCAGGCAGAAGATATCGCCCCGCAGGTCACCTGGGGCACTAACCCAGGCCAGGTGATCTCGGTCACCGAGATCATCCCCGATCCGGCCTCCTTCGCCGATCCGGTCGAGCGTGCCTCGGCGGAAAAAGCGCTGGTCTATATGGGACTGAAACCGGGCGTACCGCTGACCGACGTGGCGATCGACAAAGTCTTTATCGGCTCCTGCACCAACTCGCGCATTGAAGATTTACGCGCAGCCGCGGCAATTGCCAAAGGGCGTAAAGTGGCGCCGGGCGTGCAGGCGCTGGTGGTTCCTGGCTCCGGCCCGGTGAAAGCGCAGGCGGAAGCGGAAGGGCTGGATAAGATCTTTATCGAAGCCGGTTTTGAGTGGCGTCTGCCGGGCTGCTCGATGTGCCTGGCGATGAACAACGACCGCCTGAATCCGGGCGAGCGCTGCGCCTCCACCAGCAACCGTAACTTTGAAGGCCGTCAGGGCCGCGGCGGACGCACCCATCTGGTCAGCCCGGCCATGGCCGCCGCTGCGGCAGTAACCGGTCGTTTCGCTGATATTCGTCATTTGCAGGCTTAAGGAGATCACCATGGCAGAGAAATTTACCCAACATACCGGGCTGGTGGTTCCGCTGGATGCCGCTAACGTCGATACCGACGCCATTATCCCGAAGCAGTTTTTGCAGAAGGTGACGCGCACCGGTTTTGGCGCGCATCTGTTTAACGACTGGCGTTTCCTCGACGATAAGGGCGAACAGCCGAACCCGGAGTTCGTACTCAACTTTCCTGAGTACAAAGGCGCGTCGATTTTGCTGGCGCGGGAGAACTTTGGCTGTGGCTCCTCGCGCGAGCACGCGCCGTGGGCGCTGACGGATTACGGCTTTAAAGTAGTGATTGCGCCGAGCTTTGCCGACATCTTCTATGGCAACAGCTTTAACAACCAGCTGCTGCCGGTGACGCTGAGCGACGAAGAGGTGGATGAGCTGTTTGCGCTGGTACAGAGCAGCCCGGGCATTACCTTTGAAGTGGATCTGCAGGCGCAGGTGGTTAAGGCGGGTGGGAAATCCTACAGCTTTACGCTCGACGCCTTCCGCCGCCACTGCATGCTGAACGGGCTGGACAGCATTGGCCTGACGCTGCAACACGACGATGCCATTGCCGCTTACGAAGCAAAACAACCCGCGTTTATGGGTTGATAACCTGATGCCGATTGCCGGAGGGTTATCCGGCAATCGGCACGGTGCAGGTTTGTTTGCCGGATGGCGCTAACGCTTATCCGGCCTACTCTTCACATTTGCATTGTTACCCGTAGGCCGGATAAGGCAACGCCGCCATCCGGCAATTGAACCGCCGCACCGCGCCTTACACATCCTTTACCCGGCTGGTGAGCAGCAGCGTCACTACCGACAGCCCGGCAATTCCCCAATAGACCGAACCGTGACCAAAACTTTGCGCCAGCGCGCCCTGAATCACGCCTGCCAGAATCACGCCGGTGGAGATGCTGTTGGTAAACAGCGTCGTCGCTGAACCTGCCCTGCCCGGCATCAAATCCTGGAACCACAGCATGCCGATCCCGGCGACAATACCGATAAACACCGCGTTGAAAAACTGCAACAGCAGCAGCGCCGTCTGGCTATGGAAAAAGAGCAGGCCGATATAGAACAGCACGCCAGCTGCAACGGCGATCAGCATCATCAGCCGCTTACCGAAACGCTTCACGAAATAACCCGCGAGGATCATCGCCGGGATCTCAAGGCCTGCGGCAGTGCCCATCAAAATACCCGCCAGCTTATCCGGTAGCCCCAGCTCAAGGCTTATCCACAGTGGCATATCGATGATGTACATGGTGTTGCAGGTCCACATCAGCGTCGAGGCGATAAACAGCATGCGCACATTGCTGTCGCGCCAGCCGCTTACCTGCGTGACGGCCACATCAGCGGGCTGCTCAACCCGCGGCACCGACGGCAGCCAGAAGGCGATCAGCACCAGGCTGACAATAAACAGCCCGGCGGCGATAGAGAACATGGCGACAAAGCCATAATTGAGCGCCAGCATAAACGCCAGCGGCGGCCCGATAACCCACGCCAGCGAGAGCTGCGCGCGCATGATCGAACTGAACATCACCACTTCCCGCGCTGAGCTGTCGGCGTACTCACGCGCCAGCGCGAAAAGCTGCGGCATCGCGGTGCTGGCAAGCGAAGCCAGCAGCACGCCGCAGGTGATTAAGGTCAGATAGTGACGGTTAAACGCAAACAGCAGCGCGTTACCCACCGCCATCAGGCAGCAGAAGAGGATCAGCTTGCGCCGGTCGCCCTGGCTGTCGGATCGTTTTGCCAGCGCAAGGCTGACAAGGATCCCGGCAATGGCGTTGACGGTATAGAACAGCCCGATCCAGAAGGGCTCTGCGCCCACTTCGCGGCTGAGAAACAGGCTCAGCGTCGGGGCCTGTACCGCACCGGCGACGCCCATCATAAAGGCGACGATCATAAACGCGACGTAGACGCCATTCATGCGGCGTCCCATCGTCATCAACCAGAGCATGGCATTTCCTTGTTGAAAGCGGAAAACAGCGACGCAAGCTTAAACGAAAAAAGCCAGCAAAAACATTTTGCTGGCGGGTGCATTCGCACTTAATACTCAGTCACACATGATTCGGGCGAGTCAGTTTTTCCACACGCGTCGTCATTCCCCACTCCGCTATGCGCCTCCTCGCTTTCATCGCAGAGAAGTATCGGCTTAATATAGGGATAAATAAATTGCTGAGTTTTTGCCGGGAGTTCCTCTTTTATGTCCTCTGGTCGCCTGCAACAACAGTTCATCCGTCTGTGGCAATGCTGCGATGGAAAATCTCAGGAAACCACGCTCAACGAGCTGGCGGAGCTGCTTAACTGCTCCCGCCGCCATATGCGCACCCTGCTCAACACCATGCAGACGCGCGGCTGGCTCACCTGGGAAGCGGAAGCCGGGCGCGGTAAACGCTCGCGCCTCACCTTCCTCTACACCGGCCTGGCGTTGCAACAGCAGCGGGCGGAAGATCTGCTTGAGCAGGATCGCATCGACCAGCTGGTACAACTGGTCGGCGATAAAGCCGCGGTGCGCCAGATGCTGGTGTCGCATCTCGGCCGCAGTTTTCGCCAGGGGCGGCACATCCTGCGCGTGCTCTACTACCGCCCACTGCGCAATCTGCTGCCCGGCTCGCCGCTGCGCCGCTCCGAAACCCATATGGCGCGGCAAATCTTCAGCACCCTGACGCGGATAAATGAGGAAAACGGGGAACTGGAAGCCGATATTGCTCACCACTGGAAAGCGATCTCTCCCCTGCACTGGCGCTTCTACTTACGCCCCGGCATCCACTTTCACCACGGCCGCGAGCTGGAGATGGCGGATGTTATCGCCTCCCTGCGGCGTGCCAGCGCCCTGCCGCTCTACTCCCATATCCGCGATATCGTTTCGCCGACGCCGTGGACCCTCGACATTCACCTCTCGCAGCCCGACAGTTGGCTGCCGTGGCTGATGGGCCATGTGCCGGCGATGATCCTGCCGCAGGAGTGGGAGACGCTGGCGAACTTTGCCAGCCAGCCGATTGGCACCGGCCCTTACGCGGTGATGCGCAATACCCGCAACCAGCTAAAGATCCACGCCTTTGAGGATTACTTCGGCTTTCGCGCGTTGATTGATGAAGTGAACGTCTGGGTGCTACCGGATGTCGGGGATGAGACCACCTGCGGCCTGACGCTCGAAGGGCCAACCGAGGGCGAAAAAGCGGTGGAGAGCCGTCTCGAAGAGGGCTGCTACTATCTGTTGTTTGACGCACGCTCCAGCCGCGGCGCGAACCCGGCGGTGCGCGAGTGGGTAAGCCGGATCCTTTCGCCAACCAATCTGCTGTGGCACGCCAGCGAACAGAACCAGCGCTACTGGTTTCCCGCCTACGGATTGCTGCCGCGCTGGCACCACGCGCGCCCCGGCAGTGGTGAAAAGCCCGCCGGGCTGGAGACGCTGACGCTCACCTTCTACCGCGAGCATAACGAGCACCAGGCGATTGCCCACACCATGAGTACGCTGCTGGCAGAGCACGGCGTTAAGTTGCTGATTCAGGAGGTCGATTACGATGAGTGGCATCGCGGCGAAACAGAGAGCGATATCTGGCTTAACAGCGCCAACTTTACGCTGCCGCTCGACTTCTCGGTCTTCGCCAACCTCTATGAGGTGCCGCTGCTGCAACACTGCATCCCGCGCGACTGGCAGGCGGACGCCGCGCGCTGGCGCGCCGGGGAGATGAACCTGGCGATGTGGTCACAGCAGTTGCTGGCGAGTAAAGCGATTGTGCCGCTGATCCACCACTGGCTTCGCATTCAGGGGCAGCGCACCATGCGCGGGCTGCGCATGAATACTCTCGGCTGGTTTGACTTTAAATCGGCCTGGTTTGCGCCGCCGGATCCGTAATGCTTTCAGATTGTTTACCAAATCATTACAATAGCGCCGTTCTCAACGGGGTGCTGCGCTTCACGCGCGTGCTGAGAAAATACCCGTCGAACCTGATCCGGATAACGCCGGCGAAGGGATTTGAGGCTGACTCAAAATCCTTTGCCTCCCCATATACTGAGGTGCAAAGTGTTGAAAAAATTGCTTCCCCTGCTGGCGCTGGTCGCCGCGCCGGTCTTTGCCAAACCCGTCCTGACTGTTTACACCTACGATTCGTTCTCCGCCGATTGGGGCCCAGGCCCGGTAGTGAAAAAGGCTTTTGAGGCCGATTGCGGCTGCGAGCTAAAATTCGTCGCCCTGGAAGATGGCGTCTCGCTGCTAAATCGTCTGCGTATGGAAGGCAAAAACAGCAAAGCCGATGTTGTGCTGGGACTCGATAACAACCTGTTGGCAGCAGCGGCGCAGAGCAACCTGTTCGCCAAAAGCGGCGTTCCGGCCAGCGCGGTCAGCGTTCCGGGCGGCTGGGATAACGACACTTTCGTGCCTTACGACTACGGCTACTTCGCCTTCGTGTATGACAAAAACAAGCCCGCCGAAAAGCCTGAAGGAGCTGGTTGAGAGCCCGCAACAATGGCGCGTGATCTATGAAGATCCGCGCACCAGTACCCCGGGACTCGGCCTGCTGCTGTGGATGCAAAAGGTCTATGGCGATAAAGCGCCGGAGGCCTGGCAGAAGCTGGCGGCGAAAACCGTCACCGTCACCAAGGGCTGGAGCGAAGCCTACGGTCTGTTCCTGAAAGGCGAAAGCGACCTGGTGCTGAGCTACACCACCTCGCCGGCCTACCACATCATCGAAGAGAAGAAAGATAACTATGCCGCGGCGGACTTCGCCGAAGGCCACTATCTGCAGGTTGAAGTCGCCGCGCGTACCGCCGCCAGCAAGCAGCCGGAGCTGGCGGAGAAATTCCTCAAGTTTATGGTCTCGCCGGGCTTCCAGAACGCCATTCCTGGCGGCAACTGGATGTATCCGGTCACCCCGGTCACACTGCCGGCCGGTTTCGCTACGCTGGTCAAGCCGCAAACCACGCTGCAGTTCACTCCGCAGCAGGTCGCCGCTGAACGTCAAAACTGGATTGGTTCATGGCAACGCGCCGTCAGCCGCTAAGCGTAAGCTGGCTTCTGCCCGGCGCGACTGCCGCAGGTTTACTCGCGGCGGTGGCGCTGGCCGCTTTTCTGGCATTATGGCTGGAAGCGCCGCAGGCGCCCTGGCGGGCGATCCTCAGCGATAGCTATCTCTGGCACGTCGTACGTTTCTCATTCTGGCAGGCGTTTCTGTCAGCGCTGTTCTCCGTCGCGCCGGCGATATTCCTCGCCCGCGCGCTGTATCGCCGCCGCTTCCCGGGGCGTACTTTACTGCTGCGTCTGTGCGCGATGACCCTGATCCTACCGGTACTGGTCGCGGTGTTTGGTATCCTCAGCGTCTATGGCCGCCAGGGCTGGCTGGCTGCGCTTTTCAACGCCCTCGGCTGGCAGTGGGATTTCTCGCCTTACGGGTTACAGGGCATTCTGCTAGCCCACATATTCTTTAATATGCCGATGGCCACCCGCCTGCTGCTGCAGGCGCTTGAAAACATTCCCGGCGAACAGCGGCAAATCGCCGCCCAGCTTGGCATGCGCGGCTTCGCATTTTTCCGCCTCGTTGAATGGCCGTGGCTGCGTCGGCAGATCCCGCCGGTAGCCGCGCTCATCTTTATGCTGTGCTTCGCAAGCTTCGCCACCGTACTGTCGCTCGGCGGCGGACCGCGGGCGACCACCATCGAACTGGCTATCTATCAGGCGCTGAGCTTTGATTACGATCCGGCGCGGGCGGCGCTGCTGGCGTTGATCCAAATGATTTGCTGCCTTGGACTGGTCCTGCTGAGCCAGCGGCTGAGCAAAACGGTGGCGATTGGCGCCAGTCAGGTACAAGGCTGGCGCGATCCCAACGACCGTCTGCGTAGCCGCTTATGCGACTACGCGCTTATCACCGTCGCTCTGCTGCTGCTGTTGCCGCCGCTGCTGGCGGTGATTGTCGATGGCCTGAACGTCAATCTACCGAAGGTGCTGAGCCAGCCCGCGCTATGGCAGGCGCTGTGGACTTCGCTGCGTATCGCTATCGCCGCCGGTCTGCTTAGCGTCATCCTGACCATGATGCTGCTGTGGAGCAGCCGTGAACTGCGCGCCCGTAACCTGCCGCTGGCCGGGCAAACGCTGGAGCTCAGCGGCATGTTAATCCTCGCCATGCCGGGGATTGTGCTGGCCACCGGCTTCTTCCTGCTGCTCAATAACAGCATTGGTCTCCCGGAATCCGCCGACGGCATTGTCATTTTCACCAACGCCCTGATGGCGATCCCTTAT
>OHRV01000263.1_pt1 | contig 10536 bp, 9 predicted proteins | sample 1578511 | NCBI WGS metagenome assembly OHRV01 (sample SAMEA3879546, study PRJEB24766) | human gut metagenome | biome: human-associated habitat; feature: feces | place: USA | collected 1985/1987
CCCGTGTCCGGCGGGGGGTCCGGCGTTTTGGCTCCGCGCTGGCGGCCAGGAGAGTCGCTACCATGGCCGCCTTCTGCTCCGGGGTATCCCGGACGCCCTGGAGGGACAGAACCGTTTTTGTCACTTCCCGCGCCTCATGGCGCTGACCGTCCCCATCGATCCAGGCGGGGGCCGTGGTCTGGTACTCGTCCAGCTTCAGGTCCTTGGTGCTGAGGGCCGCAACAGCGCAGCCCATAAAAATCGCCATTGCGGTTATGATGGCCGCAATCAATAGAGGTTTCTTAACTTTCATAATCCGTTTCCTTTCCGCAGGCCGATGACCGGAGGCGGACAGGATGTTTTCCAGAAGAGCGTCTTTCTCCTTCTGCGTCAAAGCGACGGATTCAAACGCTTCCTGAATGTTCTGTTTTTTCATTCCAAATCACCGCCTAACATGGATTTCAGTTGTTTTCGGGCACGGGCAAGCCGGGTGCGGACCGTTGGCTGGGGACAGCGTAAGAATCTCGCGATCTCCGCCGTGGTATAGCCCTCGTAATAGTAGAGATACACACCGTTTTGTAGTCCCGGGGCAGGCTGAGAATTGCCTCCAGCACCGGATTTTCCTTGGGGCCAAGGTCCCCCGCAATGTCCGCGTGGTCGTCCAGGTCCTCGTCCTTTCGGTAGAACCTCTTCAGCTGGTCCTTGCACAGGTTGGACGCCGTCACGACGAGCCACGCCTTTTCGTGCCGTGGGTTTTCGAAGGTCTTCCCGGAAGCGATGAGCCGCAGGAAGGTCTCCTGGACCATGTCCTCCGCCTCCGGCTTGTTTTTCATAAAGGAATAGCAGATACAGTAGACCGTATCGACCTGACGATGATAGATTTCCGTGATCTCTTTGTCCGTACGCAACAAAGAAGCCATGGTCACCACCTCCTCTCATCCAAGATACGACTGAAACGGGACGGATGTTTCAGGGAATGCAAAAAAGGCAGGGGCGGCAATCTGACGCCCGCCGGGTAACGAAATTGAGCAATCGTTTTTCTGCTCAGTTTCATTACGCCGCGCGCGGCAGATTACCGCCCCTACATAAGAATTCTGCTTAATCCCAGAGACAGCTCCAGTTCTTAACGAAGTACTCCACGCCGGAGTAGACGGTGGTCACCAGGATCACCCCCTGGCACGCCAGGTTCAGCCAGTGGGGAATGCCGAACAGCATCAGGCAGATGCACACCATGGTGCTGGCGGTCTTTACCTTGCCGGACCAGCCTGCGGCGATGACCCGGCCCTTTTCCACGGCGATGAGCCGCATGCCGGACACGGCGAACTCCCGCAGCAGCACTGCGGCCAGCACCCAGCCCACCATATCGCCGGTTTCCACGAACCAGCACAGGGCCGCCATCACCAGGCACTTGTCCGCCAGGGGATCGGCAAACTTGCCGAAGTCCGACACCTGGTTATAATGCCGGGCAATGTACCCGTCCAGCAGGTCCGTCAGGCAGGCCACGATGTAGATGGCCAGGGCCACATAGCGGCTGCCGGGAAAGCCCCAGTAGGCCACCACCAGAAACACCGGGATCAGGAACACCCGGAGCAGGGTCAGTTTGTTGGCTGTGTTCATAGGCATGGTTCATTCCTCCGTTCGTTCACCGGTAAGCTCGCCGTCCATGGCGCCGGTGATGCGCACACGGACAAAGTCCCCCGCCTCCACGGGGCTGTCGGATGTGAAGTAAATGCTGCCGTCGATGCCGGGGCTCTCGGCATAGCTGCGGCCCACATAGCTCATGGACTGGCCGTCCCAGCCGTCGCACAGCACCTCCACGGTGTCGCCCATGCGGCTGTCGTTGAACTGGTCCATGACCTGGGCCTGGATCTCCATCACCAGCTCCGCCCGGTGCCGGGCCTCGTCGGCGTCCACCCGGTTGAGCATTTTCGCCGCCGGGGTCCCCTCCTCCGGGGAGTAGGCAAAGGCCCCCACCCGCTGGAGCTTCTGCTCCCCCAGGAAGTCGCACAGTTCCTCAAAGGCGGCCTCGTCCTCGTAGGGCAGGCCGGTGATGAGGCTGGTGCGCAGCACCACGCCGGGGATGCGGCGGCGCAGGCCGGCAAACAGGGCCTCCAGCCCGGCCTTGGTCTCCCGCCGGCGCATGGCCTTCAGCACGGTATCGTTGCAGTGCTGGATGGGGATGTCCAGGTAGTTGCAGATCTTCTCCTCCCCGGCGATGGTGTCAATCAACTCGTCGGACAGGTTGTCAGGGTAGAGATAGTGCAGCCGGATCCAGTGGAAGGGCAGCCTGCACAGAGCCCGCAGCAGCTCCGGCAGCTTCCGCTCCCCGTACAGGTCCATGCCGTAGCGGGTAATATCCTGGGCGATGACGATGCACTCCTGCACGCCGTCGTCCGCCAGGGCCTGGGCCTCCTGCAAAATGTCCTCCATCCGGCGGGAGCGGTAGTTGCCCCGCAGGGAGGGAATCACGCAATAGGCGCAGCGGTTGCTGCATCCCTCGGCGATGCGGAGATAGGCGTACTGCCGGGGAGTGGACAGCACCCGGGGCAGCTCCTCCACAGGGCCGTTGATATCCGCAAAGTGGCGGCACTCCTGGCCGTTCATCACCTGCTCCAGGGCAGGCACGATGTCGCCGAAGCAGCCGGTGCCCATGATGCCGTCGATCTCCGGCAGCTCATCCAGGATATCGGCCTGATACCGCTGGCTCAGGCAGCCGGTGACGAGAATCTTCTGAATTTCCCCGGCGTCCTTCAGCTGGGCGGCGGAGAGGATGGTGTCGATGGCCTCGCTTTTGGCGCTGTCGATAAAGCCGCAGGTGTTGATGACCACCACGTCGCTGCCGGGGCAGTCCTCCTGGACGGTGATGCCGGCCTGGAGACACAGGGCCATCATCTGCTCGGTGTTCACCCGGTTCTTGTCGCAGCCCAGGGATATGAATGATACGTTCATGCTCTGTTTCCTCTGATTATTCGGGTATTGAATGCTGCCGGGGTGTCTCCGGCAGGTGACTGCTTTCGCCGCCAGCGGGAGCTCATTCCTCCATGTCCCGGTCCAGCCGGGCCAGGGCGGGGCGGATATCCTGCCATTGGAAGCCCCGGCGCTGAAGCGCGGCGGACAGCCGCTGGAGCGTGGCCCGGTCCGGCGTCTTGCCCCGGAGCTTGGCGGCCAAAAATTTGTCGATGGCCTCCTCCGGGTCCGGCAGCTGGGCCAGGGCATCCTCCCACAGGTCCCGGGGCACCCCCCGGCGCTGGAGCTCCTGGCGGACGCGGCCGGGGCCGTAGCCCATGGCGGCGTAGTGCCGGGCGATGACCCCGGCATAGGCGGCGTCGTCCACCGCGCCCAGGTCCGCCAGCCACTGGGCAGTCTCCTGGGCCTCTTGGGGGTCGGCCCCCTTCTTCACCAGCCGGTCCGACAGCTCCTTCCGGGACAGCATCCGGCCTGCGGCCAGCTCTGCCGCCCGCTGGCGGGTCTGGGACCGGGCGGCGGCCCGGCGCAGCTCCTCCAGCACATCCTCCGTCAGCTCCTGGCCCGGCCGCAGGCCAAACCGCAGCAGCTCCTCCGGTGTGATGCGCAGCAGGTCGCCGCCGGTGAGATACACCAGCACCCGGTCCTTTTTATGCAGGGACGGCTGGATGCGCTCAATCCGCGTCATCGTCGAAGTCGTCGGCGGACACGTCCACCGCCCGGCCGGCTGCCTTGGCGGCAATCTTGGACTGACTGCTCATCAGCTTATGAAAGTCCCGGCGGATGGCGGCCTCCAGCTTGTCGGCCTCGTCGGGGTGGTCCCGGAAATACTGCTTGGCGGCGTCGCGGCCCTGTCCCAGGCGGATATCCCCCATGTTGAACCAGGAACCGCTTTTCTGGACCAGGTCCAGCTTCACGCCCAGGTCCAGCATCTCGCCCAGGCGGCTGATGCCCTCGCCGTACATGATGTCAAACTCCGCTTCCCGGAAGGGGGGCGCCACCTTATTCTTCACCACCTTGGCCCGGGTGCGGTTGCCGATGATCTCGCCGCCGGACTTCAGGGCCTCGATGCGCCGCACGTCGATGCGGACGGAGGCATAGAACTTCAGGGCCCGGCCGCCGGTAGTGACCTCGGGGTTGCCGTACATCACGCCCACCTTCTCCCGCAGCTGGTTGATGAAGATGACGATGCTGTTGGTTTTGGCGATGACGCCGGTGAGCTTGCGCAGAGCCTGGCTCATCAGCCGGGCGTGCAGGCCCACGAAGCTGTCGCCCATCTCGCCCTCGATCTCGGCCCGGGGCACCAGGGCAGCCACGGAGTCCACCACCACCACGTCGATGGCGCCGGAGCGGACCAGGGCCTCGGTGATCTCCAGGGCCTGCTCGCCGGTGTCCGGCTGGGAGATGAGCATATCCTCGATCCGAACCCCCAGCGCCCGGGCATAGGTGGGGTCCAGGGCGTGCTCGGCATCCACAAAGGCCACCTCGCCGCCCAGCTTCTGGGCCTGGGCCAGAATGTGCAGGGCCAGAGTGGTCTTACCGGAGGACTCCGGTCCGTAGATCTCGATGATGCGGCCACGGGGCACGCCGCCGATGCCCAGGGCCAGGTCCAGGGCCAGGGAGCCGGTGGGGATGGCCTCCACGTTGGTCTCGGCGTTTTCGCCGTAGCGCATGATGGAGCCCTTGCCGTACATCTTCTCGATCTGCTGCATGGCCGTCTCCAGGGCCTTTTTTTTGTCGGAACCCGCAGGGACTGCGGCGGACGTATCCTTTTTCGCTGCCATTTTCGTCTCCTCCTCTAATTGATTGCCATAATGCTATCACAAATACTGTCCGGAAAAGCGGACAGTCAGATCTCCTGATACAGGGCTCCCAGCACCACCCGGGGAATGCCCGCCGGGTCCGGGAGAATTTCCAGGTCGCCAAAGCCCACGCTGCGCATAAGCCGCAGCACGTCGTCGGCCTGGCCGATGCCCACCTCAAAATAGAGCCGGGAGCCGGGATGCAGCACCGCAGGCCAATGCCGCAGGATGGCCCGGTAGAAGTCCAGCCCGTCGGCGCCTCCGTCCAGGGCCATATGGGGCTCATAATCCCGGACGGAGGGGTCCAGCCCCGGCAGGTCGCCGGTGGGAATATAGGGGGGATTGCTGACGATGCAGTCAAAGTCCCCCAGCCGCTGGAGCGGCGGGTGCAGGGCGTCCAGCTGCATGGCCGTCACCCGGCCCGTCAGGCCGTTGCGGCGGATATTCTGGCGGCAGATGCGCAGGGCCCCGTCGCTGAGCTCCCCCAGCACCACCCGAGCGTCCTTCACTTGGCTGGCAATGGCCAGACCCAGGCACCCGGATCCGGCGCACAGATCCAGCACCCGGGGGCCGTCCTGCTGCGCCAGCCAGTCAATGGCGGCCTCGGCCAGGGTCTCGGTGTCGGGCCGGGGGATCAGTACGCTTTCGGAGATGTCCAGGGGCAGGCCGTAGAACTCCCACTCGCCGATAAGGTATGCCACCGGCTCCCCGGCCAGACGGCGGCGGGCCAGGGCCCAGGCCGCCTCCTCCACCTCCGGGGACGCGTACAGCGCGCCGTCCCGCAGCAGCCGGGCCTTATCCTTTCCGGCGGCGAAGCACACCAGCTCCCGGGCCTCCAGGGTGGCGGCCTCGATGCCCGCCTGCCGCAGCTGACGCCGGATATCCAGTGTCAGATCGTTGTATGTAGTAGCCATCCGGTCCTCCCGCCGTCATACGGCATACAATCTGCTCCAAAATGCGGTGCAGCGCATTTTGGAAGGCACTTACCACTTGTCCTTTCCCTGCTCCTCCGGGAGCACCAGCTTCAGGGCCTCAATGGCCACCTCCAGCATGGAGTCGTCCGGCTCGTTGGTGGTGAAATTCTGAAGCCACATGCCCGGGGCGGACAGAATACGGGTGACGGCGTTGTCGTGGCGGCCCACAAAGCGGTTGAACTCATAGGTGACGCCCACCACCGGGATCAGCAGCAGCAGGTGCATGCCCACCCGGACCCACAGATTCTGCCAGTTCACATAGCTGAACACGATGCTGCTGCACAGAATGGACACCACGATCACCACGAACAGAAAGCTGGTGCCGCAGCGGGGATGGTGCTTGGGCTGGATGCGGGCGTTTTCCACCGTCAGCGGCAGCCCCGCCTCATAGCAGAAGATGGTCTTATGCTCCGCCCCGTGATAGCAGAACACCCGGCGCACGTCCTTCTGCCTGGAGCAGAGGATCAGATATCCCAGGAAGATCACGATCTTCACCGCCCCCTCGATGAGGTTGTGGACGGCGGCGTGGCGGGCATGGAACAGCCCGGCAATAAACGTGGGCAGCAGCATGAACAGCAGCAGCGTCAGCCCCAGGGACAGAAGCACCGACACCCACACCAGCGCCGACTGGAGCTTTTCCGCCGGAATGTGGGCCTCCAGCCATTGGTCCAGCTTGGAGGGCTGGGTATTTTCATCGTCGGGATAGTAATCGGCGGAGAACATCAGGGCTTTGACGCCCCGGACCATGGAGTCCAGAAACGTGACGGCCCCCCGAATGATGGGCCAGCCCAGGATGGGGTACTTGTCCTTGACCAGGGTCAGCTCCTCCACCCGGGTCACCAGGCCCTCCGGCGAGCGGACCACAATGGCCTGCTTCTCCGGCCCGCGCATAAGGATGCCCTCGATCAGGGCCTGGCCACCGATGGACGTGCGGAATTGGTTGTTTTTTTCCATGGGGAATGGGTTCCTTTCCTGTTTGAACAGTATAACACAGCGCCCGCCGGAATGCAACAGGCGTTCGATTTTTTTATAGCTCCTCCCCGGCGATGGGCAGGCGGATGGTGACGATGGCACCGCCGCCGTCGGCATTGCCGATGTCGAAGGCGCCGCCGTGGCGCTGGACGATCTCGTCGCACACGGCCAGGCCGATGCCGCTGCCCCGGGCCCTGGAGGACCCCTTATAGAACTTCTGCTTCACAAAGGGCAGCTCCGCCGGAGGAATGCCGGGGCCGTAGTCCCGGATGCGCACCACATAGCACTCCCCCTCCCGGGTCATGTCCACGTCGATGCGCTTGCCTGCCCCGCCGTGCTTGGCGGCGTTGTCCAGCACGTTGCAGAACACCTGCTTCAGCCGCTGAGGGTCGCCGGAGATAGGGTCGGTATACAGCTCCTGCCCGCTGTGGTAGTTCAGCTGGATGCCGTCCTGGCGGAACAGCTCGCGATAGGTATAGATGGCGTCCTCCAGCTCCGCCTGCAGGTCCATTTCCTCCACCTGGAGGGTGAAGCGGCCGTCCTGCATTTTGGAAAATTCCAGCAGCTCCTCCACCATGCCCGTCAGGCGGCGGGCCTCCTTGACAATGATGCGCAGGCCACGGCGCAGCTGGCGGGGGTCGCCGGTCTCATCGCCCAGCAGCGTCTCGCCCCAGCCGCTGATGGCCGTCAGCGGGGTGCGCAGCTCGTGGGACACGGAGGAGATGAACTCCGTCTGTATTTTTTCGCTTTGACTGATCTTCAGGGACATGTTGTTGATGTTGTCCACCAGCTGGCCCAGCTCGTCGGAGTATTTGTTGCTGATCTGGATGCCGTAGCTGCCGGAGGAAATGCGCTTGGCAGCCTCGGACACCTCCGCCACCGGCGTCACCACGTTGTTGATGAAGATCAGGTTGGATACGAAGATCAGAAAGATCACCGCCGCGATGATGGCGGCGATCACCAGCACCGTCAGCCAGAGCTGCTGGTCCATCAGATGGGTGGAGGTGACGTAGCGCATAACGCCCACCACCGCGCCGTTATAGAACAGGGGGCTGGACACGGCCAGAATATTCTCGCCGGTCAGGGGGTCCCGGCCGGTGAATGTGGCGGTTTTGCCGGTTTCCACGGCGCGATTCACATCCATCGTGGCGGGGGTGCTGCCGGCCACGGCCCCTCGGGTGGACAGCTCCACCTGGCGCTTGCCGTTGATAAATTGCAGCTCCACGGTCTTGCCCAGGCTGTCGCTGGTGGCAAAGTCCGCGGTGTACTGGGCGGCCCGGCGATAATACTCGCTGTAGCTGCCCATGCTGTAGGCGCTGAAATAGTCCGCCCCGGATTTTGCCTTGGCCTCCAGGGTGGAGCGGGCCCGGCCATAGAGGTTGGAGCTGATGGTCACAGCGGTGAGAATCCCCATCAGGGCCAGAATGATGACGATGGGCCCCACGCTGCTGGCCAGCCACCGGCGGCGCAGGCCCCGGAGCTTCAGTCGCTTCCCCCCGCCGGGGGTAAACAGCCGCAATCTGTTGTCCGTTTGCGTTCCCATGGTATCAGAAGCCCCACTTATAGCCAAAGCCCCACACCGTGGTGATATAGGTGGGGTTGGTGGCGTTGTCCTCGATCTTCAGCCGCAGACGGCGGACATTGACGTCCACGATCTTCAGCTCGCCGAAATAGTCCCGGCCCCACACCAGGTCCAGGATCTCCTCCCGGGACAGGGCCTTGCCGGGATTTTCCATAAACATCCGCATAATGGAATACTCCACCTGGGTCAGCTTGATGCGCTGGCCGTTTTTCTCCAGGGTGCGGTTGCGGGTGTTCAGCAGGAAGGGGGGCTGGCTGATGGTGCCCGCCGGGGGCTCGTGGCTGGCGCCGCCGCTGCGGATCAGGGCGTCCACCCGGGCGGTAAGCTCCGCCGGGGAGAAGGGCTTGGTCACATAGTCGTCGGCTCCGTTCATCAGGCCCGTGACCTTGTCCATCTCCTGGGACCGGGCCGTCAGCATGATGATGCCGATGCGGGGATTGGTGGCCCGGATGCGGCGGCATACCTCGAAGCCGTCGATGCCCGGCAGCATCACGTCCAGCAGGGCCACCAGGGTGTCCGGATTGGCGTGGAGCTTATCCAGGGCCTCCTCGCCGGTCTCGGCCTCCACCACCTCATAGCCCGCCCGGCGCAGGTTGATGACGATAAAGCTGCGGATGCTGGCTTCATCCTCCAGGACCATTACCTTTCTCATGGATCTGACGTTCCTTTCTTCCGATTTTACGCGCCCCACCGGGCCACGATCAGGTTAAAGCACTGGCGCAGGGTCTCCTCATCCAGGCGGCAGGAGGCGGCGCCGTCCAGCAGCTCACCGGCATAGGTGACGCCGTTCTGGCGGCGCAGGGCAATGCGCCCGCCCATCATGGCGCGCTTTTCCCGGTTGTCGCCGGTAAGGGTATACAGGGCCACCACCGGCTGCCCGCTGCACAGCAGCACCACCTGATTTTCATACGCGCCGTTGTCGGCGGTGGTGTAGGTGATCCCTCCGCTCCATCCGTCCGGCAGGCGGAAATACCACCCGGCGGCCAGATCGTGATACGTTACGGTCAGACTCGCGCTGTCGCCGTCTTTGTCGTAGGAAATCCATTTTACCAGTCCCTTGGCCGCCGCCGTGTTGGCTGTGTCGGCCTTGGCAGGCTGCTCCGGGGCCGGGATCTCGATGCAGCCGTCGCCGTCGATATCCTGGGGCGCCAGCTGCATATAGGGGTGTACGGCGGAGGTCAGGCCGGTAAAGCGGTCCTGGACCACGTTGGTCAGGCCGCCGTTCTCCTGCCAGATCAGCACATCCGTCATGGCCATGCCCTGGCTGTTGACGCCGGTGGCAAATACGGCGGGGGTGCCGTCGGAGAGGCGCCCGGCAACAATGCTGCCCCGGCTCAGCTCCGCCATGGTGCAGCTGAGCACGCTGCTGTAGCTGGCGGAGATCACGTCGTCCTTCCGGACATACAGGCCCGCCACAGGCTGGCCGTCGTTGTCCGAGCGGAACAGCAGCAGGCTCTTGACCCCGTCGCCGTCCAGGTCCGTGACGGTGAAGCGGGTATAGCCGCTTTGCAGCAGCACATAGGGCTCCGGCTGGGGCACATATACGGCCACGGTCTGCACGTCGGCGCTGATGCGCCAGCCCACGATGATCTCCTGGTGGCCGTTGCCGGTCAGGTCCTCATACTGGACGCTGTCGATGGCGGTGCCGCTGCTCTCGATGACGCACAGCTGGTGGTATGACTCGTCCTCCGGCCGGAAAATGAAAATTTTCAGGGGCTTTTCGTCGCCCTGGAGCCGCATGAACACCAGAGCCTCGGACTGACCGTCGTTATTGAGGTCCACCATCTGAACGGACTGGATATTCTCCCCGGCGCTGGGGGCGATGAGCTCATAGCCCTGCTTCTGCAGGTCGTCCAGCTCCTGGGACAGTCCCGCGTATTCCGCCGCCACCCGGGGCAGAGTGAACAGGTCCTCCACCGACGAGCGGAAAATGCACCCCGTCAGCGTCAGCGTCATCGCTGCCGCCAGGGCCAGGGCCGCAGCGCGGCGCAGCAGGTGTTTCATGGGACAGTTCCCTCCCTCCGGTCCGATTTTTTGACGCATATATCATACCACAGCTTTCGCCGCTTGGGTACCCCTGTTTTGTCCGGTGTTACAGAAAATTTACAGTCCCGCAGCCAGGAGTCCCCGGGCGGCAGACTTTTTTTGGCAAATCTGGTTGACTGTCCGCTCGTTCTGTGATATAATCAATTTGCCGGATATTATACGACACTGTGTTCAATAACTCAAAATGACGGCTTATCTGCCGTCCCGGCAACGGAAA
>OHRV01000265.1_pt1 | contig 10496 bp, 10 predicted proteins | sample 1578511 | NCBI WGS metagenome assembly OHRV01 (sample SAMEA3879546, study PRJEB24766) | human gut metagenome | biome: human-associated habitat; feature: feces | place: USA | collected 1985/1987
CGTCCGAACATCAAGACCGTGTACCTCTGCCTTGACAGCGACCAAGCCGGAAGCGGCGCTTGCAGCCGCCTTGCGGAGTTTGTGCCGGAGGGCTTGACCGTTCACCGCCTTGTGCCGCTTTACAAGGACTGGAACGAGGTATTGCAGCACCGGGCAGAAATCGCGGACGGGAAGTATATCCGGGAAGCGATTTACGGCTTGAAAGAGCCGCCGCAGGAAGAAACCGTTGAGATTATCCGCATGAGCGAGGTTGACACGCAAACCGTTGAATGGCTATGGGAGCCGTATATTCCCTTTGGGAAAGTAACCATTGTGCAAGGCAATCCCGGCGAGGGCAAGACCACCTTTGCCCTACGCCTTGCCGCCGCCTGCACCACCGGGGGAACGCTGCCGGGAATGAAGCCCTTGCCGCCATTCCAAGTGATTTACCAGACCGCCGAGGACGGGCTGGGCGATACCGTCAAGCCCCGCTTGATGGAAGCAGAAGCCGACCTTGACCGCGTACTTGTGATTGATGAAGCCAAGCGGGAGCTTACCCTCTCCGACGAGCGCATAGAAAAGGCAATCACGCAGAACGGGGCGCGGCTGATTATCCTTGACCCCATACAGGCGTACATGGGCGAAAAAACCGACATGAACCGGGCAAACGAAGTGCGCCCCATGTTCCGCCGCCTTGCCGATGTTGCCGAGCGTACCGGGTGCGCCGTTATCCTTATCGGACATCTCAACAAAGCTGCCGGAGGGCAGAGCGCATACCGGGGCTTAGGTTCTATCGACTTCCGCGCCGCAGCAAGGAGCGTCCTGCTGATCGGGCGCGTGAAGCGAGAACCGAATGTGCGCGTTATCGTCCATGACAAATCTTCCCTTGCGCCGGAGGGCAAGCCCGTTGCCTTTTGCCTTGACCCGGAAACGGGCTTTTCGTGGATAGGCGAATACGACATCACCGCCGACGAACTGCTGTCCGGCGCGGGCGGCAACAACGCCACCAAAACCGAACAGGCTGAAAGGCTGATACTTGACCTGCTTGCAGACGGGAAAGAGCTTGCCAGCGAGGACATTGTAAAAGCCGCAGCCGAAGCCGGAATATCCGAGAGGACGGTACAGAACGCCAAGCGCAACATGGGCGGCATTTTAGGCGCAAGGCGTGTCGGCGGTCAATGGTACAACTTCATCAAGAAGAAGCAGCCACCCGAACCCGCAAGCTGAAAGTGCAAAACGCAGACCCTTTGCACTTTGCACTTTCGCACTTTCACGATAATTTGCGTCAATAACTCAAAAAAGCACTTGACAAAACGCTTCATGGGGAACAAAGGAGGATATAAAGCCGTTTGTAGACCCCAAATTTCAGAACAATGTCATTCTGACCGGGACGGAGTTCCTTACCATGAACACACGCCCGAAGATACCCGCCAACGCCCGCAACCTGAACGCCTGCGTTATCGGCTCGTCCGGTTCGGGCAAAACAAGGTTCTGGCTGACCCCGCAGCTCCTTCAAGCCCATTCCTCGTATGTGGTGGTAGACCCGAAGGGCGGCACCCTCGACCAGTGCGGGCGGTTTCTGCAACGGGAGAAATACAGGGTGCGGGTGTTCAACAGTATCGACTTTTCAAAATCCATGCACTACAATCCGCTGGCCTATATCAAGACAGAAAGCGATGTTTTGAAATTTGTTACCGCCCTGATCGCCAACACCAAAGGCGACGGCAAGGAGGGCGACGAGTTCTGGACCAAAGCCGAAACCCTTTTGTACTGCGCCCTTGTGGCTTACATCGTGTTTGAGGGGCCGGAGGAAGAACGCAACATGAATACGCTGGTGGAAATGATAAACAGCATGGAAGTCCGGGAGGATGACGAAACCTTCAAAAACGCGGTGGACTATATGTTTGACGGGCTGGAACGCCGCAGCCCCCAGCACTTCGCCGTGAGGCAGTATAAGAAATACAAGCTCGCCAGCGGCAAGACAGCCAAAAGCATTTTGATTTCCTGCGGTGCAAGACTGGCTCCCTTTGATATTCCCCAACTTCGGGAGATCATGTCTTATGACGAACTGGAGCTGGATAAGCTGGGGGATGAAAAATCAGCGCTGTTCTTTCTTATCAGCGACACGGACACCACCTACAACTTTTTGGTTGCCCTCGCTTTTTCGCAGATGTTCAACCTTCTGTGTGAACGGGCTGACAACACCTATGGCGGGCGTCTGCCCTACCATGTGCGGGTGCTGTGGGACGAGGCTGCCAACACCGGGCAGGTGCCGGGGCTGGAAAAGATTGTGGCCGTCATTCGCTCCCGGGAGATCAGCCTGACGCTCTTTTATCAGGCTATGAGCCAGTGCAAGGCATTGTACAAAGACCATTCCGAAACCATCATGGGAAACATGGACAGTATCGTGTTCCTCGGAGGCCGGGAGGCTTCCACCCTAAAGGATATTTCGGAAAACTGGCTGGGCAAGGCCACTATCTCCATGCAGACCGAGGGCCGCAGCCGGGGCCAGTCCGAGAGTTACAGCCAGAATATGCAGCGGCTTGGCCGGGAGCTGATGACCACCAGCGAGATCACCACTATGCCGGGAGACAAGTGTATCTTGCAGCTTCGAGGGCTTCCGCCCTTCTTTTCTCCCAAATACGATTTGAAAAAGCACCCCAACTACAAGTACACAGCCGAGTTTGACAAAAAGAAAAACGCCTTCCACTTGGAAAGCCTGTTCCGCCACCGGCCATTGAGACTAAAGCCGGATGACGAATACACGGTGTACGAGGTGGACGGCTCCGACACAGACGAAGAAGCTGACCTGTTGAATTTCGACGATCTGGACAGCGACGAGTTTGTGTAACTTCGGGCCATGATGGCCCGAAGCGCCGCCAATGTGGGCGGCTTTTTTTGTCCCCAAAACCAACAAACAAAATGGAGGAACGTATATGGAATTTTTCAACTCTGCTATCGACATTCTCAAGATTCTGGTCATGGCGCTGGGCGCTGGTCTGGCGGTGTGGGGCGTCATCAACCTGCTGGAAGGTTACGGGTCCGACAACCCCGCGGCAAATGCTCATGTACGGTAGAGAAGCACAAAGCAAAACAAAGACAGCCAGCCCTGCCACTATTCCGAAGTCAGGGGAACGCAATAGAAAAATTCATAGCTGTGTGCTATACTTAATTAGCATTTGAACATATCAAGCTGACACAGCAATCTCTTTGCTTGCCGTTAATGCGCGTCTACCAATAGTCCGCAGAAAGCAAGAGTAGCGTAAAGGTATAAAAATTTCAAACTTCTTTGTAACGAAATTCCGATTTCTCCGTCTAACCTATGAAGCTGAAGGAGGTGATGACAAGTATGGACTATGAAAAGCTCTATAAAGCCTACTATTTACAGGTATACTCGTATACTATTTCTCTTGCTAAAAATCGTGAGATAGCAGAGGAAATCACGCAGAACACATTCTATAAGGCTGTTTCTACAACATCACAATTCAAAGGTAAGTCAGATGAATTGACATGGCTCTGCTCCATAGCAAAAAATCTTTACCATGATGAAATGCGAAGCCGTCAGCGAGTAGCTGATGTGAGTGAAATCAATGACTTGCCATCAAATGAAAATGTTGAGAACTCAGTTGCAGATTCTGACATGGCGTTCCGCATACACCTCGTTCTTCACCGTTTGGAAGAACCATACAAAGAAGTCTTTCAGCTTCGCGTATTCGGGGAACTATCTTTTTCACAAATCGCTGCAATTTTTGGAAAAACAGAATCATGGGCGAGAGTTACTTATCATCGTGCAAAGCGAAAAATTCAAGAAAGGATGGATGAAAAGCATGAGTAAACAATGCGATATTGTTCGAGATATTCTTCCGCTGTATGTTGACGGTGCTTGCAGCGAAGCAAGCGCAGAGATGGTAAAAGAGCATTTGAACGCCTGTGCTGACTGTAACGCAATTTATCAGAAATTGCTTTCTCACACGAACGAAGATGTTCTTCACGAAGAAAGCGAAAGCGTTATTATGCGCCATGAGGCAAAAGAAAAGCAGAGAGGCAAAAAAAAGATAACGATTGCTGTTCTCGTTTCCATCGCTCTTTGTATCATTGCAATTTTTGCAGCTCTCTTTCTGTTACCTATAAACATTGCTTATGAGCCTGTCAAAATCGACTTCCCATTTGAGGTTGAAGATGTCGAAAGCGTTGAAATGTACCACTATGACGGAGTGCCTGCATCAGCAGAAAAGAAAGTAGTTGTTGCTGAAAATGATATAAAGACCCTGTATGATAAGTTCAAGGGCTTATCCCTAAAAGACAAAACGACTGAGGAAACTGCCGGAGCAGATGTGACCAGCTTTAGATTTAACCTCTCAGATGGAACAAGCTACGATTTGATTTACGCCTGCTATGGAGTTAAAAACGGCGAATTGAAGTCAGCAGCAGGCGGTTTTAAGTATTTCACAAGTGCGGATATCGGCTCTTATTGGAACAATTTGAATACGGAACTTGAAGCAATTCCTATCAATGAGAGTGAATTGCCGTGAGCAGATAGCAAACCCAGCCGAGCCTGTCAACGGTCAAGATGAACGGCGCAAATGCGCCGCCGTTGACAGCCCCGCCCGTCTTTGCTGTTCGGTAATCAAGAGGGCGACAGCACAAGATGCTGCCGCCCTCTGCCATTATTCAGAAAGGGGGATTTTCCATGACCGAACACGAAAAGTATCAAGAACATATCCGGCATACACACGATGCCTTTTGCAAGACTGTTATTCGCCACGCTGCCATAGACGCAGCCCGGAGCATACGGAGCCGCCGCAAGCGGGAAATCTCGCTTGAATATCTGATAGAAGAAAAACACTATCCATTCAGTACCACAGATAAATACTTTGCGGAGCAATCCGGCATGACCAGCTATCCGCTTTTCGTCTGTGGTCAGATGGTGCTTTTGGAAAGCCCAGAGCTTGCCGCAGCCCTGTCCGCACTATCACAGATGGAACAGGAAATCATTTTCTTGTACTACTTCCAACGATTGACGCATAGGGAGATTGGACGGAGATATGGACGGGCTGGCAACACAACCGGGCGGCGTATTCAGATGATTTTACGGCGGCTACGGGCAGAGTTGGAGGGTTTGTCCTATGAGCCAGCTACTTCCCTATGAGACAATCGTTAAGGCAAGCGAGGGCGACCCGGAAGCTGTTGCCGCCGTCCTATCCCATTATGCGGGATATATCCGCTCTTGTGCGAAAATGGACGGACAGATTAACACGGATATGCAGGAGCATATCGTCAGGCAACTGATAGAAAGCCTGTTGAAGTTCCACTTTGACCGCTAAACAGAAAAGTTGTATAATTAGAGCCTGACAAATTAAACTTCAATGAGGGTAGAGCAAATGGAACAGATTATCAATTATAGAGACATACCCACAGATAAAAGGATTGACATATTAAATGCTCTTGAGCGAATAGGTTTTTTTCCGGCATACGGCGGCGTGAAAACAATGCAGCAAATTATGGAAAAGTCAGTTCCAGGTTCAGGCCCACAATTCTATTTCGTTTTCCGTGAAAATGAGTTGATAGGGTACAATTTTCTCATTGGGGACACTAAGAAATATAAAGCGTTCCCATGGCTTGCTATTAGCAATATGGATGAGCAGAAGTTGACTGTTTGTGAAGAACTGATGAAAATACAAATTGCCTTTTTTGAAGAACTCGGAATGCAAAAGATAGCAGATCATTGCGTTAGGATTATGGAAGATTACAGAAAAGGAATTGGAAAGCAGAAAGAAAGCGATTGCAGATAAATTCCATTTGAAAAACGGCTGACAATTTAATACCGCCGCCCATCACAGCGGCAGATAAGCAGTAAATCTTGAAAAGGTTTACTGCTTTTTTTGCGCCCATTTTCAAAAATCTTTGGCAAACCACACCGCCGGATTGTTGTAGGGAGCAGACAGGTAAAACAAAAAAATTTCCGCTGCGTTTGCCAAAACGCCCCCTTTTCACCGTTGTAGTGGTGAACAGCGGGCAGAACACGCCGCCGCAATCGCTATATTGGTGGAGCAAGCCAGTATATCCGCAAACCAGAGCCGCCGAGGAAAGCGGTAGTTTTTTAGAGCAAGATTCTACCACGGTGCCAAAATCCGCATATCTGCGGTTTTGCCCCCTTTGGTAAATCTTGTTGGGGAGTGCCTTCCCCAAACCCTGCTCATGCGCCCTGTCGGGCGAGAAAGGAGGTCAACGCTTGAAGAAAAAATACAACACGCCCCACCGCTGCCATGTGGTCAAAACCCGCATGACCGAGGAAGAATACGCCGACTTTACCGAGCGGCTGAAACACTATGACATGAGCCAAGCCGAATTTATCCGGCAAGCCATTACACGGGCGACCATTCGCCCCATCGTTACCGTTTCCCCGGTCAATGATGAACTGTTGTCCGCCGTTGGCAGGCTGACCGCCGAATACGGAAAAATCGGTGGCAACCTCAATCAGATTGCCCGCGCCCTCAACGAGTACGGCACACCATACAACGCCCTGTCCGTTGAAGTCCGCGCCGCCATTTCTGACCTTGCTGCCTTGAAGTTTGAAGTCCTGCGAAAGGTAGGTGACGCTGTTGGCAACATTCAAACATATCAGCTCTAAAAATGCGGACTATGGCGCAGCCGAGCAGTACCTCACCTTTGAACATGACGAGTTTACCATGAAGCCCACCCTTGATGAAAACGGGCGGCTCATGCTCAGGGAGGACTATCGAATAGCCACGCTGAACTGCGGCGACGAGGATTTTGCCGTTGCCTGTATGCGCTCCAATCTCCGCTATGGGAAGAACCAGAAGCGGGAAGATGTAAAAAGCCACCACTACATTATCAGCTTTGACCCACGGGACGCGGTGGACAACGGTTTGACCGTAGACCGGGCGCAGGCGTTGGGCGAGGAATTTTGCCGGAAGCAGTTTCCCGGACACCAAGCCATTGTCTGCACCCACCCGGACGGACACAACCACAGCGGCAATATCCATGTGCATATCGTTATCAATTCTCTGCGGATAGAGGAAGTTCCGTTCCTGCCTTACATGGACAGACCGGCAGACACCCGCGCCGGGTGCAAACACCGCTGCACAGACGCGACGATGGAATACTTCAAAGCCGAAGTCATGGAGCTGTGCCACCGGGAAAATCTCTATCAAATCGACCTTTTGCATGGCAGCAAAAACCGCATTACCGAGCGTGAGTATTGGGCGCAGCGGAAAGGGCAGGCAAAGCTGGACAAGGAAGCTGCCGCCTTGCCAGCCGAGGAGCAGCCAGCCAAGCCCACGAAGTTTGAAACAGACAAGGAAAAATTGCGGCAGGCCATACGCACCGCGCTGTCCTCTGCCGCAAGCTATGGCGAGTTCACCGCCGTTCTCTTGCAACAGGGCGTGACTGTCAAGGAGAGCCGAGGGCGGCTATCCTACCTCACGCCGGACAGGACAAAGCCCATTACCGCCCGCAAGCTGGGAGATGATTTTGACCGCGCTGCCGTTCTTGCCCTTTTGGAACAGAATGCCCACAGAGCCGCCGAGCAGACCGCAACCGTACCCGAATACCCCCGCAACATAAGGGAGCGTTTGCAGGGTAAAAAAGCTGTCCAAACCACCCCGGAAAAGGACGGTATTCAGCGCATGGTTGACCGGGCGGCAAAACGAGCGGAGGGAAAAGGCGTGGGCTATGACCGCTGGGCGGCAGTCCACAATCTGAAACAAATGGCGGCTACCGTTGCCGCCTACGGGCAGTACGGCTATTCGCCGGAGGAGCTGAACGCAGCCCTTGTATCCACCAATGCGGATTTACAGGACAGCACCGCCAAGCTGAAAGCCCTAGACGCTGCTATCCGGGAGAAAAAGGAGCTTCAGACACAGGTGCTTGCCTATGCCAAGACCAAGCCTGCCCGTGACGGTCTGAAAGCGCAGAAAACGGAAAAAGCCCGCAGCGCCTACCGGGAACGGCACGAAAGCGATTTTATCATAGCGGACGCAGCCACCCGTTATTTTCGGGCGCATGGCGTTTCCAAGCTGCCAAGCCATAAAGCCCTGCAAGCGGAAATCGAGCAGCTTACCGCCGAAAAGAACGCCCATTACAACGAATACCGGGAGAAAAAAGCCCGTGTCAAGGAGCTGCATACCGTGAAAAGCAATCTTTCTCAAATCCTGCAAGGCGAGAAAGACAGAGAGAAAAAGCACAAACATGAGCGTTAAAAACCGCCCCGAAACGATACCAAAACGGGGATATGCCCTGCACCCTATCCGCAATACTGCCCACCTTTGAAACGGGGCGCACAGCGCAGGAAATCCCCGAAAATGACACCGAGAAACTACATTTTTACCGACCTATCCGCTTATACCAGCGGAAACGGCAGAAAGGAGCGAGAAATGCCACGCATGAGCAAAAAGCGGCGGTTGGAATGGAGCTTTTTCCTCAACCACCGAAACCGTATTACCTACAATGACCTTTGCCGGGGCTGCACACACGGCTGCAAGCAGAGCTTCCGGGCGATTATCGTCCTCTGCCCCCGGTATTTCTCTAAGAGATGGAAACACAGGGAGGACACCGCCAATGGCAGATAACCGCAAATATTACTACCTCAAACTGAAAGAAAACTTCTTCGACAGCGATTCCATTGTGCTGTTGGAGGACATGAAAGACGGGATTTTGTATTCCAATATCCTCTTGAAGCTGTACTTAAAATCGCTGAAAAATGGCGGCAGATTGCAGCTTGACGAGCATATCCCCTATACCGCCCAGATGATAGCCACGCTGACCCGTCACCAAATCGGGACGGTGGAACGGGCATTAGCCATCTTCCAGCAGTTAGGGCTTGTGGAGCAGCTTGACTGCGGGCTGCTTTATATGACCGACATTGAGCTGATGATTGGTCAATCCTCTACCGAAGCGGAACGGAAACGCGCCGCAAGGCTTGAAAATAAGGCACTTTTGCCGCCGCGGACAAATGGCGGACATTTGTCCGACATTCGTCCACCAGAGATAGAGATAAAGAAAGAGATAGATATAGAGTTAGAAAAAGAGGGAGAGTTAAAGGGACAAGCCCTCGCCCGCAGCTATGGCAGATATGAGAATGTATTTCTGACTGATACGGAGCTTTCCGAACTGCAAGCGGAGCTGCCCGAAAAATGGGCGTACTACATTGAGCGGCTTTCCGGCTATATCGCGTCCACGGGCAAGAAATATAAAAACCACGCCGCCACTATCCGCAGATGGGCGGCAGACGATACCGCAAAGGCTGCCCCGAAACAGGGCATACCCGAATACACCTGCAAGGAGGGCGAGAGCTTATGAGTAATCTGTTTACAGAACGAGTTTTGAATATGGCGGCTGTTACCCCACAGCCGGAGGACTACACGGGCGAGGACGGACTGCTTTACTGCGGCAAGTGTCACACTCCGAAAGAAGCCTACTTCCCGGAAAAGCAAGCCGCCCTGTTTGGGCGTGACCGCCACCCGGCAGAATGTGACTGCCAGAAAGCCCAGCGTTTGGAGCGTGAAGCCGCCGAACAGCGCAGAAAGCACCTTGACACCGTGGAGGACTTGAAGCGCCGGGGATTTACCAATCCTACCATGCAGGAATGGACTTTCGCCAACGACAACGGGAAATGCCCGCAAATGGAGATTGCACACTTCTATGTGGAGCATTGGGAAACCATGCGCGAGGAAAATATCGGCTATCTGCTATGGGGCAAGGTCGGCACAGGAAAAAGCTATTTTGCCGGGTGTATCGCTAATGCCCTCATGGAGCAGGAAGTCGCTGTCCGCATGACGAACTTCTCTGCGATTTTGAATGACCTGACCGCCAGCTTTGAGGGGCGCAACGAGTATATCGAGCGTCTTTGCCGTTTTCCTCTGCTTATCATTGATGATTTTGGAATGGAGCGCGGCACAGAGTACGGTTTAGAACAGGTCTACAATGTGATTGACAGCCGCTACCGCAGCCGCAAGCCCTTAATCGTTACCACCAATCTGACATTGGACAGCCTGCAAAATCCGCTGGACACCGCCCATGCCCATGACAAGCATTCCGAGGATTCCCACCACCAGCAGTACCCAGGCAGAGGAACGATTCTCCTCTGCTTTGGCTCCACTGTTCATATAAGTAAGTCCACCCTGGGCGGAAGCTGTTTTCAGCAGTTCTCCGGGATTGACTTTCTCCGATGCTTCTTCTGTCTCCGGCATCAGGAATTCATCTACCGCAGCCTCTTCCTCAGCAGCATTTTCCGTCCGCTCTTTTTCCTGCTGTTCCAGAAATACCCGGGCAATCGTCTTCGCCTGTTTTTCCTCTTTTGCATCTACAAACAGTTCATAGACCTGCTCCGCCTCATCGAAGGAAAGTTTGCTCTTGCGGATCCCATTGTATGTAAGGAAGTCTTTCAGTTTCTCCATTTCGTCCTGTTCACCGAACAGCACGGAAGTCCAGTCCGTCAGTTCTTCCTCGCTTACCAGCGTTTCTCCGCAATCGGGACATACGGTGATTCCTTCCCG
>OHRV01000266.1_pt1 | contig 10488 bp, 4 predicted proteins | sample 1578511 | NCBI WGS metagenome assembly OHRV01 (sample SAMEA3879546, study PRJEB24766) | human gut metagenome | biome: human-associated habitat; feature: feces | place: USA | collected 1985/1987
GCATCCACCATCACCTGGTTTCATTTCCATGCAGATCAACTACTATCACCGAGGGTGTCGTATATCGTCCATCTAAGCCTATCCATCGGCATTACCATTCTCCTCACAATATCTTTTCTCACTCTTTGCTGGTATCTGCTTGTTACAGTATTCAACAAAGGCCGGAAGTTGACGATGAAAACGCGATTTTTAGTGGCCAGCCTCTGCCTTGTAGGCATATTGCTCCTTCAAGACACATTTGGCACTCCTCTCGGACTGCCCGAACGAATCAGTAGAATAATAAACACCATCTTCGGCAACGGAGTTTGACCCCCATCAGATTTCCTTCACCTTTCAAGACATGTATTGGACAAGTATCACAAGACTACTACATCATCTGCAGACCGAGAAGGCGCGGCTGACGATTTGGCTATTCACCAGCGGTATCACCTTTCTGCTGCTCTACTTCTTTTGGGAACCGAAGGTGAGGAGCTTTCCCAAGGAGTTGGTGCGCATTGAGCGAATGGCCGACACCCGCCCTGCTGCGGCACTGCAGGAACTAGAGCGCTACGACACCACGAAATGTATGCCCGGTGCCGTCACATACTACCATTTCATCGCATTGAAGACGCGCTACCAGCTGCAACCTGCCTACCGTATCGCCCCCTCCGAACTCACCAAACTCGTCATCGACTTGGAATACCTGGACCCCACGCCGGCACAACGGGCCGACCTCTACTACTATGCGGGTAATATGGCGCTCCGAGGTAATGACATAACACAGTCGCAGGGCTATCTCTTCAAGGCATTGGCGCTCTACGAGCGGAACGGCAACACACAGATGGTGGAGCGGTGCTACCAACAGATGGAGCGCATCCTGGAAAAACGAAAGACCATCAAGGCCACTGAACGGACGATGGACGACGCCAACAGCTATAACTTTGTAGGCGAAGAACAGCGGTTGCGAAAGGAAAAAACACGGCAGGAGTTGATCACGGGCTTCGTCACACTGCTTCTCGTAGCCCTTATTGTCGGATTCGGAAGGATGACAAGGCGATGGAACCGCAGAAAGCGGGCGGATATGAGGAAATATGCCCGCGTAGTGGTGTCGCTCAGAAGGACAGAGGAGGAGCGGGTGCTGCTGAGACAACAACTGGAAGAGCGCGAGGCACAATTGCGGGAGATGAACGCCCAGAGCCTAATGGAGGATAAGAAACTTGGCCACATCAGGCGTTCTGACGTTTATGGGCGGTTTCATCGTGTGGCGACGAATGGGGCGACGCCAGCCTCGCTGACAACAGACGACTGGCAAAATCTGGCCGATACCATCCACGAGGAATTTCCCCGACTGAACGATGTGCTACGGTCCATCCCCCCACCTGAGCGAGATGAACCACCAAATGTGCCTCCTCGTCAAGGCAGACTTCAAACCTGTGGAGATAGCCCGCATCCTTTGTCGCGACAAGAGCACCATCAACTCGGCACGCCGCCGTCTCTATGAGCGCGTCTTCGACGAGAAAGGAAGTCCCAGCCAGTGGGACGAATTCATCCGCAATATATAGGGGTCCTCAGCCGTAATACTCTCCTACCCTGTCGGGACAACTCCACCAGTCCATGGATCGGATGGACAAAAAAAAAGGAAACGGAATCATGCGTCACGCACCATTCCGTTCCCCACCCAAATGGGTTATCAATTAAATCAAACTATTTCGAACTTAAATTACTTCACCACTACCTTGCGGCCGCCAATCATATAGACGCCCTTGGGAAGTCCCTCCAGCGAGGTGGCGTTGCGGCGGGCAATACGTCCGTCAATCGTCCACACATCCTGTGCGCCCTCCTTGAGGAGCTCGGCAGAAGAAATGCCAGCCTCGGGATCGGAAGCGTCGTAGATGTCGATCTGGTCGAGCATGAGGTAAGTGTAGTTGGCGTGAGCCGTACCACGGAACTTCACGATGATGTAGCGCTCGTTGGTGTAAGGCGTGAGATCGACGGTGAGGTTCTCCCATCCCGAGGTCTTCTTCTCGCTGAGCTTGAACGTCTTGACGTCGTGGTTCACACCGTCAGGTGTCTGGACGACGACCGTCAGGTCAGACTGCTCGCCATTCTCAGAATAGAGATCGAAGCGCACCACCGGCTGGTCCACACCATTGAGTGCCACCTTCGGGAGGTTGAAGCTCGTCTCGTCGCCGGCCTCCACATTGTAGTACTCGGGGAACTCGGGATCGGGGATAGTGTAGGGAGACCAAACGACACCGCCACCATCGTCGTTGGACGAGGCCTTGCCGCTGATCATCCAGGGAGAAGAGTTGCGGCGCGAAGCGTGCTGCTCGTTGCTCTCCGTCCATGCGAAGTTGTTCTGTACCGAACCACCCTCGAAGGTCTCCTTGTAGGGCTGGCTGATGGGCTTTCCTACCACGATGGCGCGGGAAGCCTCCAGTGCGCCATTGCCACCATCGGAGTGGGTGAGGGCTGCCACCTGGAAGAGGCCCTGTGAGACACCGTCGTCGGCTACCGACTTGTCAGGATGCCATCCGACCAGGACGTCCGTTGCACCAGGCTGGCTCGTCGTCATGCTGTCGCCGAGGATCGGGCCATCGGGAGTCTCGAGGATCTCGTAGATGGAGACGGAGACATGGTCCGGATCGACATAACCGTTGTTGGCACCTACGTTGCTGACCTTGTTCCAAGAAGCCTTGATATCATTGACTGCATCGGTGAGATTCACGACCGGCGTCTTAGCCACATCGGCGCCGACGAAGACGCGCATTCTGGCCACACGGCCCGGCTCGTAGCCGTCCTCGGAGTAGGCGATGACCTCATACTCGTGCCATCCAGACTTGTCGATGCTCTTATCGGTCCAGGTGTATTCCTTGCCTGGTTCGCCAAATTTCGTATTGGCATTGCCAATCCACATCACCGACTTGCCGTCGCGCTTGATGACGAAGTAGCCGATGCGTGAGAGCGGCGTACCATTGATGGCCTTGGTCGGCGCAGTGAAGGCGAGGTCGGCAGAGAGCTTGCCCAAGCCTGCCGGCGTCACAGTGAAGTTGGAGACGGAATCGGGGGCATCCAGGGCCGCACCATTGTCGATACCGACGAAGTCGATGACGATACGTCCGCTACCAGCTTTCTCAGTATTGTCGTGGAATCCGATGTAGAAGTTGCCGTCCTTGTCCGGGTTGATCTCCATGTTATAGACACGGTCGGGATCGTTGGCGATCACGTTGCTCTCCATGAGCGTACCGGTCATGCCCTCGGGAGAGGCCGTCTGGCCATACTTCACCTCGAAGGTGTTGACATATTCAGGAGCAAGATAGTTGCGAGCCTTCATTCTGACGTTATAGACACGGCCCGGCTTGAGGTGGACGGGCGGCGTGAAGAGCCAGTCGTCGTTGCCACTCTCGTTGTTGTACGGGCCAATGACCATACGGATGCCACCAGCATTGAAGTAGCCCCAGGTCACACCGTCGCCATTGACGTCGTTGGCAGAGAAGATGTCAAACTCACTGCGCGTGTAGAAATCCGTCTCCCAGTTGGGCTCGATGGCGTCGCCAATGATGACTGCTTTGGCGTCGGCCGACTGACTTCTCATACCCTTGGCCACGGCGCGGACGGAATAGACATAGCTATGGAGCGTACCAGCACCGAGGTCGTCGGTGTAATTGGTAGCGGTCAAACCAGTTGCCACGACGGTAGTGTCGCGTCCGACGATGCGCTCCAGGTCGTAGGTCAGATCGCCCATCGGACCAGCATGGAGGGTCGTCGTCGGTGCGGTCCATGAGACCTTGGCCTTGTAGCCATCAGCGACAGCCTTGACATTGGTCGGTGCGAGCGGAATGTCCCAACCCATCCAATGGGAGACATTCTCCTTGGGAGAGTCGCCATCGGCATTGCTGAGCACGACGCTGAAGGTATAGAGCTCGTTCTCCGTGGTCTTCACCTTGACGGAAACATCCTGACCCGGGCGTGAGGTGCCCTCGGCAGACGGCGTGAAGGTAGCCGTCGGGCGGTTGCTCATCACCTTGTAGCGGACATCACCATGGAGGATATCGCCAGCATAGGTGGTATTAGGAATGGTGAAGGAGATGGTGGCTGTGGCACCGTCGGCTGACGGGTCGCAGGTGACACCCTCCACGGCCAAGTTGTCTGCACGCTCCGGTGCGCCGTCGTTGGCCTCGGGCTGTGCCATCACCATACCCTGCACCTGTGCGAGGGTTCCATCGAGGAGCGTGGCCTTACCCGTATTGAGGTCCACGGTGTAAAGACCACCCTGGGCCTGGTTGTCGATGCAGTACCAGTAGAAGGTATCATCGCGCTGGTCGATCTCACCCGACTGACCGTAGTACTGACCCATGAGATTGGTCAGCGTGAGGCCCGTGGCACCCACGAGCGTCTCTTCGCCAGTAGATTTGTTGACCTTGTAGAGCTTGCCATCCATACCGATAGCATAGAGCTGGCCTGCCTTGGTGATACCAATGGCGACGAAAGCCTGGGAGGCCGGACCAATCGTGGTGCGCTGGCAGGTCTCGTAATCGACCGTACCCCACTCCAGGGAGTTGCCGTCGGCAGAGTAGAACACACCATAGACCGTGCCGTCGGCAGCCTGGGCAGTCTCCGTGGCGGCGAGGTAGAGATAGTCCATGCCAGCGTCGAAGCTGCTGGTCTCGCCCGTAGAGAGGTCGGTGTTGCTCAGATAGAGGAACACATAACCCTCATCAACATACTGCATATTGAGGTATGCGCCGTAGAGGTGGCCGTTCTTGGCCTGCACACCGTTGGTAGCGACATTGATGGTCTCGCCCGTAGAGGCAAGGACGCTGAAGGCGACAGGCTTCTGTGCCGTCATCGTATAGTAGCCATAGGGACCGTAGGTGGTCTCATTCCAGCCTGCCTTGTAGATCAGGTTGCACCAGAACTGGGCAGCCTTGCCCGCCTTCAGCGGATCGGTGACCTCGGGAGCCTTGGCGATGAAACGCGAGGCGCTGGGCAGCTGCGGCGTGCGAACCTTCAGACGCATCTGCTGTGAGAGCAGCGGATAGACGAGGCGCGCCTCTGCCGGAGTGCGAACTACGCCCTTGGTGTCCTGTGCCAGCACGGCCGATGGAACGAGCAGTGCGGCAAGGGCTATGGGGATGAATTTCTTTTTCATATCGATAGATATTGTTGATTCTTGACTGAGTTGTGGAACGGCTGCTGAACGACGAGAAAGGAGATGGGCGGGACGGGCGGACCACTGTCCTTCCGTCCCGCGTCAGGTCCCAAACTTATCTATATAACATCTGCTTATGAAGTCATGTTGGTCTTTCTACGCGCGTTCCTTTTATATATAAGGATCGTATTAGCGAATAATGCGCTTGCTCACCTTGCCACCCTGGCGGACGATGGTCACGCCACCCTTGACGGGCTGGCTGAGACGACGGCCCTGCAGGTCGAAGTACTCGGCAGACTCGCAGTTCTCGGTGACACCTGCCGACTCGATGCCTACGATGTCGGTAGCCTTGATCCAGACGATGTCGGATCCGTGCTCCACGTCACCGCCGTAATAGACGCTCTGGAGACCGAGACGGTCATACTGCTGCTCGTCGAAGTAGTAGAAGAACGCCTTCGTGTCGTTGTTGGAGAAGAAGTAGTAGCCATCAGAGAAACTGTAGGGCACCTCCTTCATATCCTTCTCCAGGCCCTCATAGACGACCGGGGAGAACGTGTAGATGGTGTTCTCGTCGTTGAGATACAGACGGTAGTAGAGCTTGTTGCTGTTGAGCGACTCGTTCTGCATTCCCTTCGGGATGAGGTCGAACTGCACCAGGCCTGATCCGCCATTCTCCTCGATACCCCACCAGTCGCGGAGGACGGGAGGAATCGGTGTTGACTCCTGCTCCACGAAGCGCTTATAGACGGGGTCGTCATAGTTGTGGAGGAAGAAAATCTCGTTGGGACGCACGCTGAGGAGCATGGAAGTGCCCTCATCGCTGGTCAGCGTCATATTGGTGGGGTCATAGGCGAAGCTCATCTCGCTCTGCTCCTCGTAGGAGCGGTTGAAGAACGTCACACCCGAATACTCCGAGGTCTCGGTGACGATGGAGTAGCTGGCCGGCTTCATCCAGAAATGGTAGCACTGAAGCTCGTCGGCACCGGCATACTGCGGCTGGAAGACCACCTTGCCGTCCTTGATCTCACCCTTCATCCAAGAAGTGGTATCGCCCGGGTTCTGGACATAGAAGTCGTTGCCCACGGCTGCAGCGAGCGTCATCTGGCGCACGGTGCTGATCTCCTGCGTCACGGAGTTCATCTTAGAGGTCTCCAGGGAGAAGACCTGGGGCTTCACGCCATCGGGCAGCTGAGCCGCCTTCTCGTTGAACGGCTCCATGCGGGTGAAACCGTCGCTGTAGCCGACCCACTCGCCAAGACCGTTGGTCAGGCAGAGCATGTGTGCCGGATAGCGCGTATCCTCGAAGTGCTCCTCTTCCTCCATGGCGAGGACGCCGTTCTCGAGCGTGAAATATATATCGCCGTCGGGCTGGCCATTGACCGAGTCGGGAATCCATCCGTAGGTGCTTTCGTCCAGGCGCGCCATCTTGTACCATGACGCATAATAGACCTGTCCGTTGTTCTCATAGATCGGCTGCGGCGTGTGGGCCACATAGTATCCGTCCGAAACCTTGTCGAGCTTGAGCCACGACAGGGTGGAAAGGGTGTTGAACGGCTCGTAGATGTAGATGCAACCGTCGTCGCCCTCAACATAGCGGCCCACGGCATACTCGTAGGTGTCAGCCTGCACACCCGACTGCGTGTTGCGGAAGGCGAAGCCATTGCGGAGCAAACGGTTGTGATCGACACCAGCAGGCTGCTCGTAGCGGATGTAGTCCTGCAGGCCACCACCCTTGAGCGGCATGTTGGCAGGTGTTGAGCGGAACGTACCCTGGTCTGCGGGCTGCAAGACGGCGGTCTGGGCATTGTCGCGGACAGGCGCACTCTGGGTGGTCACGGTCTGGGCGAAGAGCGGAGCCGCGGCCAAAAGTGATATGAAGGTGAAAAGTTTTCTCATAGCGAAATTGTTGAAAAGAATCTGTTTAGATATCGGTGAATGTTTCCTTGTACGAACCCGCTCCCATTGGTATCGGGAAGAAGCTCTTTGGAAGGAAGGCGGGCGGCGGATTGTCTCCGCCCGCCTTGTCCCCCTTTCGGGGTGATGTATTGTTTGCGTCGTGCTGCCTTCCCTCCCGCTGGGGCGGACTGCTTGGTCCGCCCCGTTGGTGTGGAAGGGCGCGCCCATCATCATTAGGCAATCATCGGAATGGGCGCGTCCGTGCTGCAGCTACGCTGTGATAGATTTCATGCTTACTTGCGCACTACCTTGTGGCCGTTCTCGATAACGATGCCCTTGTAGTTCTTGCCGACACGCTGGCCAGCGAGGTTGTAGCGCGTGAGGTTGGCATCCTCACCATTGACCGTGGCTGCATCGATGCCGTCATCGGTGGTCTTGGTGAACGTCTTCTCGGCGATGTCAGACACTCCGTCGTAGCGGTAAGCGATGGCGCGAACTACAGTCGTCCGGCTGATCGTGATCGGGCTGACGTAGTAGAGCGTCTCCTCGGCGTCCTTGTCAGGATCGGAACCGTCGAGCGTGTAGTAGATCTCGTCGGCCTCATTGTCCGGAACGATGCTCACCTTGGTGCTGTTGACAAAGACGGAGTCGCCCTGGATGTCCGGCGTTCCTACTGAGAGGCGCAGTTTGGCCACAAACATGTCTTTCTCGCCTCTGTACCAACCACCAACGTCGTGGTACTCCTTCGGATCCTCTTTCCAGTAGTAGGCAAAGCCCTTAGAGTTGTCGAGCGCGATGCGGTTGTCGCCCTCACCGGCGTAGAAGTATGCGATGCCGTCCTCGTCCGTCTCCTTGACCACCTTCACACGCTTGAGCATGATGAAGTCGCCCTTGTGCTCACCGTTCTCGATCTCGTCCCAGTAGGCGGTCGTGAAGTGATAGTCGAAGTCACCGAAGTGGTTGATCACGGTGATGTCGTCCATGTTGGTCTCGCCCTCGATGTCGTAGGCCTGGAGGAAACCGTTGTTGTAGTCGATCTTCACGCGAACCGTACCGTAGTACTCATAGTTCATGGCAAGCGACTGCTTCGTGGTCCAGTGGAGAGCGCTCTCGCCGTCGCGGATGATCCAGCTCTTGCCGTAGTTGGCAGTGAAGGGAGCAATGGCGCGGTTGAGCTTCAGAATAGCATAGGGGATGTCCTTCTTGCCTGCGATGGCCTCCTCGATGGTCGTCTCCTGCCAATCGACGGCGGGACGCTTCGTGAAGGTCTTCTCCACCATTACGCTGGCGAGCTCATCGCGCTCGGCGAGAGCCTTGACAGTCGTGGTCTCGGTGATGATGAACGGCTTGGTGTAGAGCGGAGACAGCGTGGTCGGGTTGCTGCCGTCGAGCGTGTAGTGGATGGTCGTGCCCGGCTCAGAGCTCATTTTGATGGTGGTGTAGTCGGTGAAGTACTCATCACCCTCGATCGTGGGAGCTGCGGGAGCAGCATAGTGGATGAGTGCCTCGGTGACACGGGTGGTGGCGGCGCAGCCATTGGCACCCGGAGCGTAGTACCAGAGGTTCATGTCGTACTCCTGTCCGTGCTTCAGACCGAAGTCGGCACCATTGGTGATCTCGAAGGTATAGCTGACCTGTCCGTCCTTGACCACGGCCTTATAGACACCGTTGGCAACGCTGGCGGTCAGATTCTCGATGCGTACGAGGTCGCCAGGATAGTCGGCGATCAGAGAAGGCTGGATGGTGATGGGGCGCTGCTCGTAGCTACCGTCGTGGTTGCTGCTGAAATCGCCCTCGGTGACGGCCACGTTGACGAAGCCACCGTTGTAGTTGACGTCACCCTTGATGGTGCCGTTGAGCGTGGCGCCAATCTTGAAGCTGACGTCGGCGTTGTTGGAAGTCACGTTGATGGCCTTGTTGCCCTCGCGGATGATATAGGTGAGTGCGCCATTGACGGTCTCGCCATAGGCTACCAGTGCGTCAGTCAGGCGGATGGTGGCACCCGTCAGGCTCTGCTTGCCCTCATGGATCTGTGCGATGGTCGTCTCGCCCTCGGTCTGCTTGACGAAGGTCTTCTCAGCCACGTCGCTGCTGATGCCGTTGCGGATACCAATAGCCTTGACAACGGTAGTCTGAACGACGGAGAACGGCTTCGTGTACTGCGGAGAATCCAGACCCGGCGTGGTGCCGTCGGTGGTATAGCGAACCTCGTCGTCCTCCTGCTCGGGCATGATGATGACCTGAGAGCGGTCGGTGAACGGCGTGGTACCCGTGATCGTCGGAGCAGCGGGCTTGTTGATGTCGGCCTTGGTGAAGGTTACCTCGGCAATCTCGCTCGGAGCGCCATTGCGCACATACATAGCCTTGACGGTCGTCGTCTCAGTGATGTTGAACGGACCTGTGTATTCGATAGACTCCGGCGTGGGGTTGGTGCCGTCGAGCGTGTAGAAGATCTGGTCGGTCAAACCCCCGGAAGTGATGGTCACCGAGGTGAAATCCAGGAACGGATTGTCGCCGTCGATGTTCGGGGCCTTCATCGTATTGCTGCGCTTCGTGATGGTCTTTGAACTCATAGCGCTGCACACACCGTCCTTGAAGGCGATGGCCTGCACGCGGGTCGTCTCGGTAATGGTGAACGGACCCGTATATTTGGGAGAAGCGTCCGTCGGAATATTCCAGTCGGTCGTATAGTAGATGTCAGCACCCTCCTCGGCCGTGATGGTCACGGTTGTCTGGTCGTCGAAGAAATCCTCCGAGTCGATGGTCGGCGGAGTGACGGTCACACCAGAATTCTTGGGGGAAAAGACATCAATGGTCCTCATCTTACAATCGGTCTGGATCGTAAGTGTCGCGGTGGGCTGAGCTCCATCAGACTGCGACTGCCAGGTCCAGTTGCTCTTCCAACCGCCGATGTAATACTCATTCGGTATATCGACTTTAGCGAATGGCTCGGGGTCTTCATCCTGAATACCCGTAAACATCATATAGATGTACACGAGGTCATTACCCGTAATGGTGATGGTGGTGCCAGGCTCAAACTCCCAGCCGGTCCTACCCCCTTCTGGGCTTACTGCCTCCCAGGTACCCTTAGAGCGCGTGAGCGTAATGCCACCTTTGGTCAGCACATTGGTCTCACTCGCGTCGTTGGTAGCTGCAAAGGAAACCTTTGTGTACTCCTTTTCATTCTTCCAATCATACTTCTCTGCCCATATCGTCGAACAGACGAATGTGAGCAGGAGCATCCACATGAAGCGTAGCTTTTTGTTCATAATAGTTGTTGTTACTTGGTTACAGACTTAGGCTTCTCGTCCTGATTGCTGGAACGGTCGGCCCGGCCCTTATTTAATAATGTATAGGTCACTATCTTGAGGTAGGTCACACGGACTGAACTTTTTCGGGGGCTGGCGGAGGCGCGATGCTGATTCATCGCGCCTCGGTTCGCCACCCATTCAAGTAGTCTT
>OHRV01000267.1_pt1 | contig 10464 bp, 10 predicted proteins | sample 1578511 | NCBI WGS metagenome assembly OHRV01 (sample SAMEA3879546, study PRJEB24766) | human gut metagenome | biome: human-associated habitat; feature: feces | place: USA | collected 1985/1987
GCCTATTCATTATAGATAGCCACCTTGATCACTCCGTCCTCCCTGTTCTCAAAGAGGCGGTAGGCCTCCTCGATCTTTGCGAGGGGGAAGCGATGGGTGATGAGCGGCGTGGTGTCGATCTTTCCCTGCGCTATCAGCCGGAGCGTCTCCTCACAGTCGCACCCATCCACACCTCCTGTCTTAAAGGTCAAGTTCTTGCCATACATATCGGGCAGGGGGAGCACCTGTGGCTCGTCATAGAGGGCTACGATCGTGACGATGGCATTGGGACGCGCACACTGCCAAGCCAGACGGAAGGAGTCCTTGGCGCCCGCCACCTCCAGCACACGGTCAGCCCCTCCATGGTCGCTGTGGGCCTTGACCATTGCCTCGCACTCCTCGGGTGTGGTGAGCAAGACGTCGGGATAGTGGGACCGCACAAAGTCGCGGCGCGCTGCCGATGACTCACAGACGATGATACGCCGTGGCCGATGCAGCATCACGCAGAGCAGCGTGCAGAGGCCCGTAGGCCCAGCTCCGATGATGAGGACGGTATCCTCCTCCGTGATCTCGCTGATGCGGGCTGCCCAAAAGCCCGTGGCCAGCACATCGCCGACCAACAACGCCTGCTCGTCGGTCACACCATCGGGAATGCGGTTCAATCCCTGCGTAGCCAGCGGCACGCGCACATACTCCGTTTGTCCTCCGTCGATACGACATCCCAGAGCCCAGCCACCATGGGGCGAGGTACAGTTGTTGACATAGCCGTGTCGGCAGAAGAAGCATTCGCCACAGAAGGTCTCCACGTTGACCGTCACGCGATCGCCGACCTTCACGCCCCTGACATCGGCTCCCGTCTCCTCCACCACACCGACCATCTCGTGGCCCACGGTGATGCCAGGCACAGCCCTTGGCACACTTCCGTGCTTGATATGAAGGTCACTGGAGCAGATGCTTCCCAAGGTCACGCGCACAATGGCGTCGGTAGGCTCCTGTATCGTCGGTCTCGGTTTGTCCGTCAGGGCAAACTTTCCTTTTTCTATATAAGTATATGCTTTCATCTTGATGGATTATCTCTATGGTCGTTACTACTGATTGCCCTCCTGGCAGTCTTTGAGGGCCGTGGCCACCCGTCGCTATGCCTCCGTCCCTTCTGTGGGGGCGACACGCAGGGTTCCTGCCCGTGCGATGAGATCTTTCACCACCTCGCCCCCTGCGATGAGTCCCTCCACGGCAGGCACCCATGCGTTGGAGGCCGGGACTCCCTGCTCCGACCCACAACGCTGCTGGTCGGCCTCTAGGCAGCGCGCCCGAAACGCACAGTCTGTCTCCTCCTGCGGAAAGCCCTCCAAGGGAAGTTCCGGACTATAGACCACCTTCACATGGCGGATGTTCTCCTTGCGGAGCTTCTTGCGCAAAACCTTGGCGAGCGGATCGTTGATAGTCTTGAAGAGGTCGGTCACCTCAAACTGCGTAGCATCGAGCTTGAAGGCTGCTCCCAGACAGCACAGATGGGGCACGCCGAGAGCATGGCAGCGACGGATCAGGTCGAGCTTCGCCGTCACCGTGTCGATACAATCCACCACATAATCATATTGAGCAAGGTCTATCTCGTCCGCCCGCGTCGGAAGGTAGAACATCGGCAGTTTGTGCACCTGGCACTCGGGATTGATGGCATGGATACGCTCCTCGGCCACATCGACCTTCGGGCGTCCCACCGTGGGAAGGGTGGCGAGCAACTGGCGGTTGACATTGGTCACACAGACACGGTCGTTGTCAATCACGTCGATGGCACCCACACCGCTCCTGGCCAGCACCTCGACGACATAACCGCCCACGCCGCCCACGCCAAAGACTGCTACTCTACTGGCAGCGAGCGTCTCGAGGGCAGGACGGCCCAAAAGAAGTTGCGTTCTTGAAAATTGCTTCTGCATCGTTGGCTTATCACTTTCTCGCTGCAAAGTTACGACGAAAAGGCGAAAAAAGCCACAAGCAGGGAGGTGAAAGCAGGGGAAAGTTTTGCCAAACGTGCTTTTCCGTTGTCAAATAGGGAACTTTTTTAGGTCGTGTCAAGTAAAATGCGTTCCTTTGCATGCGTGAAAGAGAACAGCACGATACTGACGATAACGGGTTCCGATGGCACGGGCCTCTCTGGCGTGCAAGCCGACATGAAGACCATATCGGCCTTGGGCGGCTACGCCATGTCGGCTATCACGTGCATCACGGTGCAGAACACCCTCGGCATCCAGGAGTTCTACGATCTCCCCGCTGCCGTGGTCCGCAGCCAGATCGAGGCTGTGGTCAACGATATCGAGCCGCAAGTGATCAAGGTGGGCTTGATTCGTTCGGTAGAAACGCTCGACGTCATCATCGACGCAATCCTGCGCTACCGTCCGCGCTTCGTGGTCTATGCCCCTGCTTCGGTCTCTGCCAAGGGCGACCGACTGATGGGCGAGGACGTGCTGACACAGATCCAGCGTCGCCTCATCCCGCTCTGTACGCTCGTCGCCCCACAGCAGCACACGCTCCACGGCGCACAAAACGCCTATTGCAGTGCGGTGGCGGTCTATCTGAGCCAAAACTTCTCCATCGAGGAGGCACAGGAGCGGGCCGCACGGTTTGCCAAAGGAATGATGGCACGCACAGCGGAGCCACAGGGACGAAGCATGGAACTCTACCAGGCGTTTGTCTCGGCAGTGGAGCAGCATGCGAAGACCAATAGCGACGTGGCGTTCTATGCCGACTGCCTCAACGTTTCGCCCCGCTACCTCTCGCAGGTGTGCCGTAAACTGGGGGAGAAGACCCCGAAGCAGATCATCGACACCACCCTGCTGGCCTGCATCCATCAGGAACTGATGCTGACGACCCACACCTTCCAGGAGATAGCCTACGGCTGCGGATTCACTTCACAAGCCCATTTCTCGAAGTTTTTCAAGAAACTGACGGGAATGACACCCAGCGACTTTCGACGGCAAAACAAGGAGTAGGCGCGCTTGTAGCGCCCTCGCTTCCCACAAGCTGCGTCAGGGGTTTCCACCTCTGACCTACCTTTCCTATGCCCTCGCCGAAGCAGTCTCGCTGCCAACCCAAACAGCATATTAAACATAAAAAGAAAATAAAATCATGGAACAGAACAGACAAGAGTTGAACCGCAACCTCGCCCAGATGCTGAAGGGCGGTGTGATCATGGACGTAACGACCCCCGAGCAGGCACGCATCGCCGAGGAGGCTGGCGCCTGCGCCGTCATGGCCCTGGAGCGCATTCCCGCCGACATCCGCGCCGCTGGTGGTGTGAGCCGCATGAGCGACCCGAAGATGATCAAGGGCATCCAGGCCGCCGTCTCCATCCCCGTGATGGCCAAGTGCCGCATCGGCCACTTCGTCGAGGCACAGATTCTCCAGGCCATCGAGATCGACTACATCGACGAGAGCGAGGTGCTGAGCCCTGCGGACAACATCTACCATATCGACAAGACACAGTTTGAGGTGCCGTTCGTCTGTGGCGCACGCAACCTCAGCGAGGCGCTCCGCCGCATTGCCGAGGGTGCCACGATGATCCGCACCAAGGGTGAGCCGGGCACGGGCGACGTCGTCCAGGCCGTGAGCCACATGCGCCTGATGCAGGCTGAGATCCGTCGCCTCGTCGGCATGAGCGAGGACGAGCTCTTCGAGGCTGCCAAGCAGCTCCAGGCTCCCTACGACCTCGTGAAGTACGTACACGACCATGGCAAACTGCCTGTGGTGAACTTCGCCGCTGGTGGTGTGGCTACGCCTGCCGACGCTGCGCTGATGATGCAGCTGGGCGCAGAGGGTGTCTTCGTCGGATCGGGTATCTTCAAGAGCGGAGACCCCGTGAAGCGTGCCGCTGCCATTGTCCAGGCCGTGACCAACTACAAGGATGCCAAGAAGATTGCCGAGCTGAGCGAGGACCTGGGCGAGGCGATGGTTGGCATCAACGAGCAGGAGATCAAGATCCTCATGGCCGAGCGCGGACAATAATGAGGATAGCGGTATTAGCCTTGCAGGGAGCATTCATCGAGCACGAGCGAATGCTCCAGCAGCTGGGCGCTGAATGTTTTGAGGTGCGCCAGCTCTCCGACTGGAACCAGCCCAAGGACGGCCTGGTCATCCCGGGTGGCGAGTCGACGACGATGCTGAAGTTGCTCCACGATCTGGAGCTGCTCCAGCCCATCCGCGAAGCCATTGCCGGCGGACTGCCCGTCTTCGGTACCTGTGCCGGACTGATCCTGCTGGCCAAGGAGGTGGAGGGCGAGGAGTTCCCGCGCCTCTCCACGATGGATATCCGCGCGCGCCGCAACGCCTATGGACGACAGTTGGGCAGTTTCCACACCTCCCTCGACATGGCGGAGGTGGGCACCGGTCTCCCTGCCACGTTCATCCGTGCGCCCTATATAGAAAGCGTGGAGGACAACGTGCGCGTCCTGGCCTCCGTCGATGGCCATATCGTGGCGGCAAGACAGGGCAACCAGCTCGTCACGGCTTTCCATCCCGAGCTGGACAGCGATTTGCACATACACAAATACTTCCTCTCGATGATCGCCGCATAGGCTTCAGCGCCTTGCCAGGAAAGTGTAAATAGAATCTTTTGGTGTTTCCCATGCGGCCCTCGATAGCCGCAGACAGGTTAGATGGCCTGACACACTGCCAACCAGGGTGTCAGGCTATTTTTTATTGTTCTTTTGCTTCTACTAAGAAGGTCTTAGTGTATAGCCTTTCGTGCACAAGTCTGTTCTCTGCACGGCAATTATACCTACACGTAAAAGCGTGCGCCCCCTACTTCGTGAGCACCACCGACGTGGGACCGGGAATGACGAGACGACGCTTGTAGAGGTCGCCGACAGCCCGCTTGAAGACCTTCTTGCTCACATGAAACACGCGCTTGATGTCCTCGCTGTCGCTCTTGTCGCCCAGCGAACAGCGTCCGTCGTGCGCCTGCAGATAGGCCAGGAGCGTATCGGCAAAGTCCTGCGTCTGCCGCTTGCCCGTAGGCTGGAGCGAACAGTCGAGTTTGCCATCCTCACGTATGCGGCTGATGAATCCCCGCAGACGGTCGCCCGTGTGGACATACTGGAAGATCTGATCTTCGTAGATCAATGCGGGATAGCGATTGTCAACGATGACCTTGAATCCGAGGTCCGTTTTCTGCCATATGAGCAGTTCCACCTCGTCGCCCACATGGTAGGGACGGAAGCCCACAGCATCAGCCTCCTCCGCAGCGTCGATCTCTCCCCTACGGGCGGCAGCGTCGTAGTCCTCCGCATAGTCGTGGAGATAGTGCTCCACTTTGGCCGAGGCCACCAGACGGTAGCTCTCATCGTCGGCATGGATATGGACAATATACTTCAGTCCCACCTCCATGCGCTTCTTCTGCTCGCGAAACGGGCAGAACAAGTCTTTCATCACGCCCCAATGGAGGAACGCACCATACTGGTTGATCCACGCACATTGCAGATACGCAAACTCATCCACGCGGGCAAGCGGCTTCTCGGTCGTGGCGATGGGTCGCTCCTCCTGGTCGAGATAGACGAAGACGCGCAGCGTGTCGCCCACCTGCGTGCCCTCGGGCACATACTTGTCGGGCATGAGGATTTCTCCGTCGCGTCCGCCATCGAGGTAAAGGCCAAAGCGCTCGCCTTTGCCCTCACGATAAGCCACTTCCTGAACAGTCAGGTCATTGTAATCGCCGAGTTTTATCTTGATCATCTGTGTTGATAGTCTAAATGGTCTTACTACTTTTTTTTCTATGAATGACGGGAGGGCGGTCCACAAAACAGGGCATGGATGGACAGACTGCCCGCCGAGCCGTGTCACGCTCGCCTACACCTCGCCCTGCAAAGCCTCGTTGCCTTGCGAAGCCTCATCGCCACCGACGATCATGCCGTCTCGCAGATGGATGGTGCGGTCGGTGATTTGCGCCAGCGTCTCGTCGTGGGTGACGATGACGAACGTCTGACCCAGTTTGTCGCGCAGGTCGAAGAAGAGCTGATGGAGCTCCGCCTTGTTCTTGCTGTCCAAACTTCCCGAGGGTTCGTCGGCGAGGATGACGGCAGGCCGATTGACCAAGGCCCTCGCCACGGCCACTCGCTGCTTCTCGCCACCAGAGAGTTCGCTGGGCTTGTGGCGCGCCCGGTCGGCCAGACCCATGAAGTCCAGCAGTTCCTCGGCCCGCTTCCGCGCCTCAGAGGTCGATTTTCCTGCGATAAACGCGGGAATCATCACGTTCTCGATGGCCGTAAACTCCGGCAGGAGTTGATGAAACTGGAAGACGAAGCCCACATGGCGGTTGCGAAACTCGCTGAGCTTATGCCCCGACAACTGCTGTGTCTCTACCCCATCGACCACCACCGACCCGCTATCGGGCTTGTCCAGCGTGCCGATGATCTGGAGGAGCGTGGTCTTGCCCGCCCCCGAGGGACCCACGATGCTCACCACCTCGCCTTTGTTGATGTGGAGGTCGATGCCTTTGAGCACCTGTAGCGAGCCGAAGCTCTTCGTTATACCTTTGATGTCTATCATTTCTTCTTCGTTTTTCTGATTATTTTCTTCGCTGCCACGGCCAGCCGGTGGTAGAGGTTGTGATAGAGCCATCCGAGCACCGCCTCATAGGCCGAACGGTCCTCGACATGCTGGGGCTCGGCAAAGGTCATCACGTCGGTCTTGTCCTCGCCAAACTGGTCGGGGAATATGATCATGAGGTTCTTGCCTGAGAAGTACTTGGTCAGTTCCTCTGGCAGGCGCTCCATGGCGTTCTTGAACGACACCGTGCCCTTGCGCGCGGTGACGACCACGAAAATGTGGTCTTCCTTGATCTGGGCGGCCAGCGTCGGCAGCTCGTTCCAGTGCTCCATCTCCACATACTCGGCGCGCACGCTCTCATGGTGGTTGAGCTCATACTGCCGGATGCGGGTCAGCGTGTCCTGGCGCCCATGGTAGGCGATGCGGCAGTCGAGATTCTCGGCCAGTCGCGAGAGGCGCTCAAGCCAGCGGTAGAAGCCTGGCTCAAACTGTGCGCGCGAGGGCACACAGACCACGATGCGACGCAGCGTCGAAAGAGGCTGCATCAGGCGCGCCATGATGATCTGTCGCGACAGGCCGTTGAAGAGACTTTGGTGAAACTTCCCCCAAAAGGTGGTGGAATCGGAGAAGTGCATGTGCATGCCAATGACGACCTCCGTGGCCCTAAACTCCTTGAAGGCGTGCATGATGCCATTGGCAATATTGGTCGCCACGCGGAGCTGACTCTGCATCTTCACGTCGGCCGAGGCGGCGTAGCTCGTCACCTGCTCCAGCAGTTTGGCGCCCTCGGATCGCTTGCGGTCGATGTTGGCGTCGTCATAGACCACGCTGAGGGCCACGAGGTCGTGGTCGCGCTTCGGATTGCGCATGAGCAGGGCGAGGTTGGTGAGGCGGTTGGCATACTCGGGATATTTCACGGGGATGAGCACCGTCTCATCCTGCACCCCGGCGTCCTCCTGTGGCTGCTCCTTCTCGGCCAGCACGATGCGCTTGGCGGCATATTCCGTCACGAGGCTGGAGATGACGCAGGTGAAGAGGATCATGATGACGATGCCGTTGAGCACCTCGTCGCCGAAGAGATACTCGCCCGGGGCTACTTGGATGCGCAGTCCTACCATCACCATGGCGATGGATCCGGCAGCATGGGCGGAGGTGAGGCCAAACATCAGGTGGCGAGCCTGGCGATCGAAGCGCAGGAGCCACCCCGCGAGATAGGCTGCCAGGGCCTTGCCGGCCGTGCCGAAGAAGGTGATGCAGGCCACGACCAGGAGAATGCGCCCGCCCTCGAAAAGCAGGTGGAGGTCGATGAGCATACCCACGCCGATGAGGAAATAGGGGATGAAGAGGGCGTTGCCCGTAAACTCCAGACGGTTCATCAGCGGCGAGACCTTCGGGATGAAGCGGTTGAGAATCAGTCCGGCCACAAAGGCACCGAAGATGCCCTCCAGGCCAATCATCTGGGAGAGCGCGCCACAGAGGAAGAGGACGCTCAGGACAAAGACAAACTGCATGACCGCATCGCTATAGCGGCGCAGAAACCAGCGTGTCAATCGGGGGATGAGGAAGATCGTGCCCGCACAGTAGGCCGCAAACTTCACGGCAAACCATAGCCAAAAGCCTGGGCCCGAGGCGCCCTCAAACTGGTTGACGATCGTTGCCAGCGAGACCAGGGCGAAGAAGAGCGAGGTCATCGTGGCGCCCACACTGAGCGTGGTGGCCGCATGGCGCCCCAGTCCGTAGCGACCCACGATGGGATAGGCCACAAGGGTGTTGGAGGCCATGAGACAGCCCAGCAGCAGCGAGGCCATCTGCGTGTAGCCCAGCAGCTCCACGGCCATGAAGTAGGTCAGCACAAAGGGCAGCAGAAACGTCAGCACGCCAAAGAGCAGCACCCGCCCTCGGCTGCGCCGAAGGCCCTCCATGTCCATCTCCAGACCGGCGAGGAACATGATGTAGAAGAGACCCACGAAACCGAAGAGGCTGAACGACGCGTCGCGCTCCAGCACATGGAGGCCGTAGGGGCCGATGAGGACGCCTGCCAGCACCAGTCCGATGATGTGGGGAATGCGCAGCCGGCCCATGATAATCGGCGCAAAGAGGATGAGCAGGAGCACCGTCAGAAAGATCAGCGGCGGCTGTGATATGGGGAGATACTGGGTCGTGAGCAGCATATCGATTCCTTAATTTTTTGCAAAGGTAACAAAAAACACGCAATTACGCACCACTGTGTCCTCGCTTTTTCGTAATTTTGCGCCATATATTACTTGTTAAGAGAAAGGAACAGAAAAATGAAAATAGCTATCGTTGGCGCAAGCGGCGCCGTAGGACAAGAGCTTCTTCGCATTCTCGAAGAGCGCCAATTCCCGGTCGATGACCTTCTTTTGTTTGGTTCCGAACGTAGCGCGGGCCGCGAGTACCTCTTCAGGGGCAAGCCCCATACCGTCCGCCTGCTCCAGGACAACGACGATTTCCGTGGCGTCGATATCGCCTTCACCAGTGCCGGAGGCAGCACGTCGGCTCGCTTCGCCGACACCATCACGCGCCACGGGGCCGTGATGATCGACAACAGCAGCCAGTTTCGCATGGACGAGGACGTGCCTCTCGTCGTCCCGGAGATCAATCCGGAGGATGCCAAGCGCCATCCGCGCAACATCATTGCCAACCCCAACTGCACGACGATCATGATGGTCGTGGCCCTCTACCCCATCGAGCGCCTGTCCCACATCCGCAAGATCCACATCGCCAGCTACCAGAGCGCATCGGGGGCTGGCGCCGAGGCCATGCGCGAACTGCAGCAGCAGTACAAGGAGATCCTCGAGACGGGCAGCGCCCATAGCATCAGCCACTTCCCCCACCAGTTGGCTTACAACGTCATACCACAGATCGACAAGATGACGGACAACGACTATACGAAGGAGGAGATGAAGATGTATCACGAGACGCGCAAGATCATGCACTCCGACGTTCGCACGAGTGCCACCTGCGTCCGCGTGAGCTCACTCCGCAGCCATTCCGAGAGTGTCTGGTTCGAGACCGAGCGCCCGCTCTCGGTAGAGGAGATCCGCCACGCCCTCCAGGAGGCTCCTGGCGTGACCCTCGTCGATGATCCCCAGCACTATGTCTATCCCATGCCCCTGGAGTCGGCGGGCAAGGATGACGTCTTCGTGGGGCGCATCCGCAAGGACCTGGCCGACGACCATAGTTGCACGCTCTGGCTCACGGGCGACCAGATCCGCAAGGGGGCTGCCCTCAATGCGGTCCAGATAGCCGAGATTCTGTAGCACGGAGCACGACAGGCTCCATAGCCTCAACTACACAGACGACGGACGCCACACCCGGTTCTGATCTCATCAGCACCGGGCGCGACGTCCGTCGTCCGTATGGCTTCTCGGCGGCCGCTACTTGTGCGCCTGATAGTATTTCACGGCGGCCGCCACGTTTTTCTTCACGGCCCTGCTCGACATCGTCGCGCCCGTCACGCCATCTACCTCCGAGGCATTGGCTGCCGTACTGAGTTTCATGCCCGCAAACTTGGGCAGCAGACCCTGTCTCACCTTCTGGAAAAACTTCGGGCTCTCTTGGTTGCGCTGGGCCTCAACCTTGACCACCTTGCCGCCCTTGATACAGACAAACAGGGGCGTTGCGCCCTTAAAGCCGCGCACCGTCGGACACAGCGTGACGGTATTGACAACATACGTGCCGTCGCTCTGACGCTGCATCACCTTGTCACTCTTGCCTACTGCCACGGCCAAGCCCGTACTCATCACGAGGGCCAGGGACAGCGAGGCCCACCATTTTGATTTCTTCATTGGTCTATGCTTTTTTGTTCCTCTTTCGTTTTCCTCCTTCCTGCCCGTCTCCGCCCCACAGGACAGCCTCGGACTATCGTCTATGCAAATATAGGGAGAAAAACGCTATCCTCACCAACTTCCATCTGATATTTATGCA
>OHRV01000273.1_pt1 | contig 10405 bp, 9 predicted proteins | sample 1578511 | NCBI WGS metagenome assembly OHRV01 (sample SAMEA3879546, study PRJEB24766) | human gut metagenome | biome: human-associated habitat; feature: feces | place: USA | collected 1985/1987
AGGAAGCAGTTCTGTTTGAGTAATAATTGTATTGGTTGGCCAGCTTACCTTACATCTGGCCGAGAACCTCAAGGTAAGGCTTTCCTTCCACAAGTGTGAGCCTATAGACAGTGTCATCCACTTTGTAGAAGTCCATCCCGTCCATCGTTATCGTGTCGTAGTCGTCAGGAAGATCCTCGACAAGGGCTCCGGCCGGAGGAACGATGACCTCGTACTGGCCGTTGGAGTTGACGATATAGAACACCCCGTCCTGATAGTAGTACGGCTGGTTGGCGTAGGCGTAGCTCTGCACAAGACCAAGACGGTCCGCAAGTGAATAAGCGTTGTTGGCTCTCGTAGAGTTCAAAGCGAACGAACTGTTCTGTGCGGCGATGGTGGCGTTGTTCTGAGCGATTATCCTGTTCTGCTCCTCGATGATCCTGTTGTTGGAATCGATGGCGCGGTACATCCGGTAAGTGTTGTTGTAGTAGGCGAAGCGAACCGACGCGAACACAAGATCCGAAATCGCACGGTCGATGCAAACCCCGAACGGAGGACGGCAAACCACGAATATGTCACCGTACGGACGGTAATATATTCCGTCATAGATGCAGTACTCTACTCCCCAGTAAGTCATTCTTCTGTAACGAGGTGGCAGGTAGTGAACCCTATAGCCATAGTAGTGGTGCTCATGCGCCCAGAAATGCCTCGGGCGGTCGTATGGCATGAAGTCACGGTCGCGCGGCGGGATTCTATGGACGTTACGGTCCTCCCCTATCCTCATGAAGTCGCTTCTTCTCTCCCTCATCACATCCTTTCCGCCATGTGCGTTACGGTCGTAGGAAGTCAGACCTCCTCGGGTGGCGTTTCCGACCCTCTGGGACTGCTCCCTTCTGGTGTCAGACGCGGAACTTCTTGCCGAAGTACTTCTGGAGGATGAAGATCCGATCTGTCTCGCGACCCTGCCTCCTGGACTTCCTGTCGATGAGGAAGACTCTCCGACAGACGAGGATGAACTTCTTACAGATGATGATCTCTCTGAAGACGAGCTTCTCACGGATGAAGATGACCTGTCAGAAGACGAGTTCCTTACTGATGTAGAACCCGTAGAACTTCTTCGGTTGTTATCCTGCGACCCCCTCGACACGCTGGAACTACTCCTACGGCGGTTATTGTCCTGATAGCTTCCGCTGTCACCGCTGCGGGAAGAAGACCTTGACGCGGATGACGAGCTTCTCACTGAAGAAGATGATCTGTCTGAGGACGAACTCCTTACAGTAGTGCCGCTACTTCTTCTGTTATTGTCCTGCGAACCGCGTGAAACGCTCGTGGAAGATCTGCGGCTGTTGTCCTGAGAACTCCTCGACACGCTGGAACCACTCCTGCGGCTGTTGTCCTGGGAGCTTCTGGACACGGAAGAACCAGAACTCCTTGTTGCGGACGAGCCGGAACTTCTCGTGGAGGACGAACCCGAACTTTTTGAGGAAGAAGAACTTCTGGACGAAGATCTGGTCTGGGAAGAAGTGGTGGTGCTCCTCGATCCGGAAGAGCGTCTTTCCTGTGAATATGAATCAACCGGTGATGCGATAAGGGCCAATGCCACGGCCGATGCAATCGCGATGTTCAGAATGTTCTTCATTTTGATTCGGTGTTAAGTGGTTTAATTATATAGCCGATACTTACGGGATAGTGTCCTGAAAGCCTCGACATCCTTTGACCAATAGTCAGCGATGTCCTCGACTTTGAGACGCTTTCCGAAAGTCGTTCTTACATAATCCGTACCACAGACCTTGTCGAACATATTGTTGCGCCCCTTCGAGAGGGCGAAAGGATTCTTTTCCGGATAGAGCTCGTTCACGGCCTGCATCACGTAGAACTGCGTCAGCGTGCAGCAGGCGGCCTCATAGTCAGTGTAGTGGAACTGAACGCCGTGGATCAGCTTTCCTTGAAGGCTTCCCGAGAACGGCTTGAAGTGGATTGTCCTGAATGCCACCCCCGGAAGGTTGTAGCTGTCAAGAAGCGCCTTCAAGGCATCGGCGTCAATCCATTCGGCTGCGAAAACCTCGAAAGGGAGGGTGTAGCCGATGCCGATGTTCAGATAGCCCTGGAACTCTCCGGTTATGCCGGAGGACGGATAGTTAACGGCGGACTGAGGATAAGGAATATTCGGGGACGGGAGCACCCAAGGTAGGTTCGTGTCCTGATAGAGCATATTCCTTGTCCATCCTTCCATCGGAATGACGGAAAGTCTGCATTTCAGCGGTGCCTCGTTGCCTTTCTCGCCACAGTTCAGGCCTTCCTCGTTCAGGAGAAGGGCGAGCTCGCCGACAGTGAGGCCGTAGATGTAAGGGATCTTGAACTCGCTGACGAACGAATGGAAGCCCGGCTCCACGAGACAGCCTTCGATCTTGTTGCCGCCCAACGGGTTAGGCCTGTCCAGAACCATCACCTCGATGCCGTTCTCGGCGCAGGCGCGCATAACGAGACCGAGGGTGCTGATGAAAGTATAGGAACGGCTGCCGATGTCCTGGATGTCATAGACAACGATGTCCAGCCCCTCAAGCATCTTCTTGCTCGGCTTGCGGTTGGAGCCATAGATCGAATAGACCGGGATCCCTGTCTTAGGATCCTTGAAATCCTCCACGTGCGAGCCGGCGTAGGCATCCCCGCGGACTCCGTGCTCAGGAGCGAAAAGCGCCTTGAGGTTGACTCCCGGAGCGGCGTGAAGGATGTCGATGGTGGAGCGGAGATTGTGGTCGATGCCGCTCGGATTGGTCACCAGACCGACATTCTTACCCACAAGTCCCTCAAAACCACGACCTTCCAGCACCTCGATCCCGGTGCGTACAATCTGTTTCTGTCCAGCCTGCGCGGAAAGGGCCGACAATGCGGCAACGGAGAGCAGGACGGTGAATATTCTTTTGACTGCTTTCATATATTCATTGATTATCAATTCGTTGATTATTTCTTGCCATATTCAGGATCGATCTTGCGGTCGGCGAGGAAGGTGACGACGACGGTCGCTATGCAGCAGACAATCACCATCCAGAAGAAGCCCTTGTAGCCGAGGGACTCCTGCAGGAAGCCGGCGAACATGCCCGGTATCATCATGCTCAGCGCCATGAAGCAGGTGCAGAAGGCATAGTGCGAGGTCTTGAACTCGCCTTCGGAGAAGTACATCATGTAGAGCATGTAGGCGGTGAATCCGAAGCCGTAGCCAAACTGTTCTATGGCGATGCAGGTACAGATTGTGGCGAAACTTACAGGCTGTACCACAGCGAGATAGACAAACGACAGGCAAGGAAGCGTCATAAACGCAGCCATGATCCAGATGGATTTCTTCAGCCCAAGACGTGATGCGAGAAGTCCTCCGAGGATCCCTCCGAGAAGAAGGAATATCACGCCGAGGGTACCGTACGCTATGCCGACCTGCGCGGTCTGCATCCCAAGTCCGCCGGCCTCTCTCGCAGCCACAAGGAACGGAGTGCACATCTTGATGAGGAAGGCCTCAGGGAGACGGTAGCAAAGCATGAATATGATCGCGAGCCAGACGCCCGGTTTCTTGAAATATGTCGTCACGGTGCGGCCGAAGCCTGCGAATATCTCGGCGACCTTGTTGCCTGAATCCTCTTGAATATTAGGCACATCGGACTCTGGCTTAGGAATCGCGAACGTGTGATAGAGGGTCAACCCGGTAAGGAGTATGCCGGATCCGCCGATGGTCAGCTGCCAGGCCAACGGGATGTTGCCGGTTCTGGTCTCCAGCAATCCGGCCACTGCGACGATCACACCGTTGCCGAAGACATTGGCGAGCCTGTAAAACGTGCTGCGGACTCCGACAAAGGCCGCCTGGCTGCTCTGGCTCTGGGCCAGCATATAGAAGCCGTCAGCCGCTATGTCGTGTGTGGCGGAGGCGAAGGCCGCGAAGACGAACAGGATCAGCGTGAACGAGAAAAGGCTCATAGGCGTGCTGCCGGCCGCGATGGATTCCGCTGACGGATGAGGCATCGTAAGAGCCTGGACCACAAAGGCTATGGACATTATGATCTGCATCGTGATGATCCACCATCTCTTTGTCTTGATGATGTCCACGAACGGGCTCCAGAGGAACTTCAACGTCCACGGGAGGTAAAGCAGGGATGTGAACAACGCCATCTGCCCGTTCGGAACGCCCATCTTGGCGAACATCAGGACGGAGACATTGTTGACAAGGAAATATGGAATGCCCTCGACGAAGTAGAGGGTCGGGATCCACATCCAAGGATTACGTTTAGTGAAATTAGCCATTATGTGTTGATTATGTTATCTTCTTTCCAGTATGCTGCCTGGATAGTAGTGCAGCAGGATCTGATCGAACGTGTAGCCTTTGCTGGCCATCACGGCGGCGCCGATCTGGCAGAGGCCGACTCCGTGTCCCCATCCGGATCCGTCAAGGACCAGTCTGTCGCCGACCCATTTTATGTCAAAGGCGGAGCTCTTGAGATGGGATTCGGACAGCCAGCGGCGGATGATCAGTTCCTTGCCGATGACCATTGTCTTCTTGTCGCCGACCACCTTGAGCCTTTTGAGCCTTCCGGACGGGCCTCTCTCGATCGGGACGAGGTCACGGATGGTGCCGAAATCTATTCCGGAGCGTCTGCGGACAAGTTCCGAGACATCCGTCCTTGAATATTCAGTGGTCCATCTGTAGAAGTCCTTCGTCTCCAGATCGTAGTCGTTAAGCACTTGGGAGAGAATCTTTTCGTCCTTGGTGTCGCAGAAAACGTCGCCTCCTTCCGCGCAGTCCGGAGTGTCCGGGAGCGGCTGGAGGTAAGGGTAATCCTTGTCTTCCCAGCAGGTGCTGAATATCTCCATACGGCCTCCGCAGCATTTTGAGAAGCGGGCGTCGCATATCCGGCCTTCCGAGGTGAGCACAAGACCCCAGGTCTGGTCTATGGCCTTGCGGACAGTGTCGCCCACGGCCATCGTGAGACCTTGGTAACGCTGGCAGTGATCATCGGCGCAGACATCGAAGAGGGTGTGGTCATCGTGGTCGAACCATTTGATGTACTCCTCCTCGCCGCCGGTCGCTGAGTTCACTTCGGTGGTCACGGGACTCACTTCTGTGGTCACTGAGCCTGTCGAAGTGACCGGATTCCGACGGTGCTCCACCTGCGCCATAACCCAGGAACGGGAAATGACAGCGTGCGCCTTGAGGAACTCCAGTCCGGCCGAAGCCTTCATCTCAGACGAGATGACACTAAGCAGATAGTCCTCAACTCCAACAATATTCACGGCCGTGACCTTGTCCCCGTCCACGATGAACTTGAGAGTTCCCGCGAACTTCTGGGTCACCTTCCTTTCCCAATGGAAATCCACACCGATAGTCACTCCGTAAAGGATGAACGACGGCTCGGCGAACATAGTGGCCTCAGTCTGAGCCTCGAAGACCAGTTCATCGTAAAGAACTCCGTTGTAGGAAATGCGTCCCGCCGAATATTCGACTTTCTGCCGTCCCGCCCCGTCGGAAATGATCTCGAACTCGATCGCACTGCCGGACATTATCCCGACCTCCAGCCTGCGCTGGGTTCTGGTCAGCCTCCAGATGATGCCTTTCTCTGTCTCCCCGCTGACGGTTATCTCACGGACAACCGCCGTAAGAAGCTCTGAGTCAAGTTTGTCGTAATCCTCACGTTTAGGAGCCACAAACACACCTCCCAGATCAGCGCACCCTGGACTCATCGCCAGATGATCCGCCCCGGTGGAATAATAGTTGTGCGGACGATGCTTATCCCTGAATATCACAATGGAGCGATATTCCCCGTTATGCGTCCAGGCGAACAGGTTGATTTTCGGCTCATCCGAGTCCTCCGGCACCGGAGCGCAGTCCATAAGCCGGTAGAAAAGCTTAGCCACGGATTTCGCCGTGCCGCCGCAAAGGACGAAGACTCCGTTGGCATATTCATTAAGATGGAAGAGCTTGGCTTCCTTGACGTTGGTGAAATATTCCAGAGTATTGACATCGCCGGCCGCCAATAATCCGTCCACCCTGTTCTGGAGAGGCATCAGTCCTTGCGGACAAGCCTGGAAATGCTGATGGTCAGGCGCTGAAGCCCCACTCACAGGGCCGTTGTAGAACCCGAGATATTCATTGTGCTCGCTGACAAAGTCAAGAAGGTCTTGATAACGGTGCCAGATGGATTGCCGCGTGTGCTCGAAACTTGAGATCACGAGATGCGACGGGAAGATCGGGTACGGGTTCAGCGTGACGCGGTATTTCCGTCCCTTGCGCCCCTCGAACTCAATGTGGGTCTGCTGCGCCGGGCGGTTCTCAGGGCAGAGGAAGCAAGGCCTCTCGCTGAGAGACTTAGGGTCCAGGGCCGCCTCGGAAGAAATCTTGCGGCAAGGGTTATGCTGGACGATGACCTCCAGTCCTCCGACATCCAACCGTTTGGTTTCCACCTTCTTGAGGTCACGATAGTTCTCGGCGGCAAGAGGCCAGACCGACAACTGGTCCTTTATGAATTTGTCAATGTTATTGTCCATCAGAGCAAAGCCAGTAAAGTGTCCTTGATTGATTTGAATTCCTGCTCAAAATTCGGAGTGAACAGTCCCCGCGCCAGATTCGACTCGATCTCGGACATATTCCAGTAGCGTCCTTCGGTGACCTCGTCATTGTCAGGCTTCAAAGTGAAGTTGCCGACGGTGGCGAAGACGCTGACCAGTTCCTTCTCGCGAGCCGACTCCCAAATGTAGGATTTCAGGAATATCGGATTGAAGTCCCTGAATCCCAGTTCCTCAGAGGCCTCGCGGTAGAGCGCCTCTTCAAGCGTCTCGCCGTAATCGACGTGACCGCCGACGGCCGTGTCCCAACGCCCCGGAAGAAGATCCTTCTTCATCGAGCGTTTCTGAATATACAGACACCCATCCCGGTTGATGATGTGAAGATGGATCACCGGATGCATCAGCTTCGAGCCATCGTGCACGGACTGCCTGGTGGCCTGTCCGATGACAAGGCCGTTCTCCTCCACGACCGGGACCATCTCGCCCGTAGGACGTGGACGGTCACCGGGATTGTCGGCCGATGGCAAAGGCATAACCGGAGCCGGGGAAACCGGGTAGATCAAGTCAAACATAACGTCAAGCTATCGCCAAAAGGATCAGCAACTGGGCCACAAGCACCCTCATAAACATCGACAGAGGATAGACGGTGGCGTAGTTCACTGAAGGATAATCCGTTCCGTAAGCCCCCTGGGTGAACGCCAGGACGGCTGGATCGGTGGTACCACCGGAGATCAGACCGCAGATCTGGTAGAAGTTCAGCTTGCAGACATATCTTGCGATGAGGCCGATAGTGCAGACAGGGATGAAGGTGATGAGCGCTCCGTAAAGGATCCACCAGTAACCTCCGTCCAGGATCGAACTTACGAAGTTCTGTCCGGCTCCCAAACCGACGGCCGCCATAAAGAAGGATATTCCCATCTCCCTGACCATCAGGTTGGCGCTTTGGGTCGTGTAGGTCGTGATCTTCCACTTAGGGCCGAAGTAGCCAAGCAGGATCGCGATGATGAGCGGGCCTCCGGCGAGACCAAGTTTGATAGGCTGAGGAATGCCAGGGATGGCGATAGGAATGGAACCGAATATCACACCAAGGGCTATTCCGAAGAAGATCGGGATAAGGTTCGGACGGTTCAGCGTCGAGATCTGGTTGCCGACAAGGTTGGCGACCTCCTCAATTCCGAGCTCCGGGCCGACAACCCTCAACACATCGCCCATCTGGAGGATGAGGTTAGGCCTTGCGACAAGACCCACACCGGATCTGATGACACGGGTTACGCTCACTCCGTAATTAGCTCTGACATTGAGACTTCTGAGGGTCACTCCCGTAAGGTTCGTCTTGGTGACGGTTATCTTCCTGTTCACCATCCTGGCATCCAGCTGCTCCCAGTCCTGAAGGTGCATCGGAACCTCTTCTCCGAAGGTGATCCTAAGCGAGTCCACATTCTTCTGAGAAGTGACGATCAGAAGTTTGTCTCCTTTCTGGAGAACGGTATCAGGCCCGGGAACGGACATGAGCCCGTCGCGAAGTATTCTGGAGATCACGATGGAATTGCCCAGATCCTTGGTGGCGTCCTTGATTGTCATTCCGAAGACCGCTGGATTCTCGACCTCGCAGTGCATACGCCTTGCCACATCCTCATTATTATCCTCATTGTCAAGGACTTCCTTCTCTTTATTGAGATCAACTTTGAATATCGCCTTGAAGAACATCATCAGAGCGATCACAAGCAGAACTCCCAACGGGTAGGCCACAGCGTAGGCGGAAGCCAGCCCGGAGGTCGCCGATGTGATGTCAGACGCCAGATAATTCTCCGCGCGCATTGAATCAGCCATCGTCTGCTGGGCGGCACCGAGTCCCGGGGTGTTGGTCACGGCTCCGGACATCACGCCGACCATAGTCTTGAGATCCTCGCCGGTGATGAAATGGATCGCCACGGTGACGGCCACAGCCAACAGGACAAGGGCGACCGCAAGGATATTCATCTGAAGTCCGCCTTTCTTGAAGGAGTGGAAGAATCCCGGGCCGACCTGAAGGCCTATCGAGAACACGAACAGGATCAGGCCGAAGTCCTTCATAAAGTTCATCACGGTCGCGTCCACCCTGAGGCCGAAATGACTCAACAGGATAGCCACGAACAGAATCCACGTGGAACCGATGGAGATGCCTTTGATCTTGAATTTGCCAAGGTACAGTCCGATCGCGATCACGACTGCGAAAACTAGAATCGAATGGGCTATTCCAGCCCCTAAAAACAAATCTCGCATATCTAATTAAAAATCTATCCGCGCGCAAAAGCACGGTTTGTCTTCAATTTTACCTTCTATGAAATATTTCTTTTGTCCGTCAATATCCTCAACACTTCTGAATATCCTGACAACCTCCCCAGGCTTCGTCTCCTTGATGAAGTTGATGCTTATGCTCCTGACAGGGTTGCCGGCGACCTCTTCATAGTCAATGCAGTCCATAGCCCAGACCACGTAGCGGGCATTGTTGGTGTGCCCCAGCACATCGATGTCTGAATATGCCGCCTTGTGGCAGCCGACTTCCTCCGCGGGGATATTCTTAGGCATCACGACCTTGCCGCAAGGGATCTGGATCGCATTGTCAGGGCACTGGGTGGTCGCCGGGACCATATTCAGAACCTCATCGCTGCGCACCAGCCGCCGGGTCTCGACATTCATCACTATCCACGAAGAGGTGCAAAGCACCTGCGCCTTTGATTTGTCGGCGAAGTCCGTGTCGCCCTTCCTTCGGAGCTCGAAGTCACGCAGGAAGAACAGGCCGTCCTGTCCCTTGTGCCAAGTGTAGAGGGTCGTCTCGTCCGTCCATTTCGGAGGGTTCAGAAAATCCATCCGCATCCGTGACAGAACCCAGGCCGTGTGATGCCTCTGAAGGTCGTCATAGCCGAAATGAAGCGCCTGGGCCGCCAGATACGCCATTTCCTGGGCGTGATCCATAAACGCGGCCGGCTTCAGGCGGAACGATGCGTCCGTGTCGTAGCACGGGATCGTTATGTCAGTACTGAACCTATTGTCTGAAACGTTGATCTTTTCCATAGTCCTAATGATTTATAATCCTCAGTTCCTCAGGGGTGTATAGGATCGAGTCAATGAAATCCGGAGCGAAGTGGGCGAGGAGTATGAATATTCCGAGAGCCACCAGCGCCAAACCGATGAGGCTTGCCGCCACGATTAGAACCACTTTCCAAGCACGGTTTCTCGTCTTGTGACTTGTCTCCTCCCCTTCTTTCTCATCTTCTTTCTCATTTTCGGCTCCGGTGTCAGATTCATCGGTCGGAGTGTCTGTTTCCTCGGTCACAGAGCCTGTCAAAGCGACCGGTGCAATCGGCTCTCTGACGGGAACCGGATCAGCCACCAGCTCCCTAAGCGCCGCCACACTCTGCGCCACCTCGTCCGGAGTCTCCTCGTGAGTCTTCAAAGACACCGGCTCCAGCCCTACCCCATAAGGATAGATGTCCAAATCCTCGTCAGCGATAAAAAAGAACGTGTTCTCCTTAGTCGCCCTCAACCGGCCGAGCCCGGGGAATATCACGACCTTCTTTGCCTGCAGCGTTGTCCTCAGCCCGGCGATAAACTCACCAAGGATTCTCTTTGAAGTCTCAAGATCCGTCCCGTTGATCTTGGCATAGAACTCCGCCATCATCTCCTCGTTTCCTGATCCGCGCTGCCTGAACGACAGTTTTCGGTAAGGAGGATTGATGGTGTACCCTTTGTCAGAAAAAGTAGATGGCATCACCTCGGAGACGAAAGTCCCCAAGCCAGGCAACGTAACCTCATCATTGTCAAGGATTAGCCCCTTGACCATATCTGAAAACAAGTCTATGTCCATTTTCCTCCTCCGAGAAATTCACCACAGGAGAGGAGA
>OHRV01000286.1_pt1 | contig 10278 bp, 8 predicted proteins | sample 1578511 | NCBI WGS metagenome assembly OHRV01 (sample SAMEA3879546, study PRJEB24766) | human gut metagenome | biome: human-associated habitat; feature: feces | place: USA | collected 1985/1987
AAATGGCTGATTTTGGTAACGTGCAAAATCAGCCATTTGCCTTTTTTCCCCTGCCGTCACATATTAATTGTGGCAAGTTGGGGCGACAATATGTTAATCTATCGCATATCCGAGTAGCAGCCGTCAACGGTGACATTGCCGCCCTCGATGATGTAGAGGTCATCCTTTGTGGCCGGGTAGCGCAGGATGAAATCCTTGAGAATCACGTTCTTGCAGTCCTTGAGATAGACAAGCGTCGGAACGACCGCATCCTCAGGAATATGCTTCATCCGGATCTGGGCGGCAATGTCATCCAGAAGGGCAGGACCACGACCGTCAATCACACCGGTGCCGAATATGGACATATTCTCGACACCCTCTCCCCAGAAGATAGCCTTGTGCCCCTTGTAGGAATAGATGTTCGTCGAGCCCACGATCACAGCACCCTCGCGAAGCCTGATGCTGACCCCGGACTTGAGCTGCACGGCACCCGTGACATAACGTCCCACGCTGAACTCAAGCGTGCCGCCACCCTTGGAGGCGATGAAATCAATCGCCCCCTGAATGCTCGTGGTGTTGTCATGGACACCATTGCTCTTGATGCCGAAATTGGACGCCTTATAGACATTCTGGGAGAATCCCATTACGGAAAACAGCAGCAAAGCCGTCAATAACAATATTCTTTTCATTTCTTCTTGATGTTCTTGGTGTCCTTTGTAATGATCTGTTTCTTGCCCTTGGGAGCGGTCTCCTGATTGATCTGAAGGTTCTTCATACGAAGGCCGTTCACGTCATCGGTCACGATGGCCGGACGGTAATCCTCGCCGTCAACCGTGAGCTTCACGTTGTCGAAAACAATGCCGTCAGCGTGACGGATGTAGAATCCCCATGCCGGAAGCTCCTTCCAGTTGGAGAACTCAGGGTAACGGGTCTCCTGCTCCTCGATTGCGTCAAGTTCCTCCTTAGAGGTACCTGCGTAGGCATATTCAGGATCGGCGTGGCCCGGATAGACAATCTCGATGTTCTCCATACGGACATTCTCGATGCGAAGGCCAGGCAGACCGGCGATAATGCTCGGGCAGACGTTGCGAGGCAGATCCTCGACAGGGCCCTCATAGCTGTAGCCAGCGTCCGGCTTGTCGAACGGAACCTCGGCATACATATTCTTGATCACCACATCCTTAAGGCAAGGCACCTGACTGCCGTTGACATTGCGGGTTCCCGTACGAAGGAAAATCGGGTTGCCAGTGTTCAGGCTCTTGAGGCTGTCGATCTCCACATCCTCGATCTGAGCTCCGTCCACGGTAGCGATGGTGATGGCGCTGCGGTATGTGTCGAATATGGTCATATTCTTGAACCTGAAGTGCTTGAACTTGCCACGGGTGTAGGTTCCGAACTTGATGCCGTTGGCGCTGCTTCGTCCGACGCAGTTCTCTACAAGAATATTCTCGCTCACGCCATCGTTGCTGTGGCTCTTGAAGCAATATGAATCGTCGGAAGAGTCGATGTAGCAGTCACGCACGATGACATCGCTGCAATCCACCACGTCCAGACCGTCGTTGTTCCAGTAGCACTTGGCGTCAACCGTAATGCCCTCGATCAAGAGGCCACGGCACTTGTCGTACTGCTGTGTCCAGCAGGCCGGATCCTTGAGGGTGATGTCCTTGATGGTGACATTGTTGCAGAGATACATGTGGATATTCTCCGGCCTGATGGTCTCGTTGACACGGTCGTTGCCGAGCTTGTCGTCAATGAGCCCCATGTGGACGAAATCCACGAAACGGACTCCGACATCGAAGCCACGGCCGTCAACGATGCCCTCTCCCGTCAGACCGATGTTCTCCTGCTTCACGGCAAGGATAAGCGCGGTCCATTTAGCGTCCGGATCCTTCACATAATCGTAAGGATTCAACGAACCGACAAGCGCGGCGTCCTTCTCGATGTGAAGGGTGACATTGTTCTTAAGATAAATGGAACCCGAAATGTAGTCCCCTTTGTCTAGCACGACACGACCGCCTCCACGTGAGGAAGCGAAGTCTATCGCGGCCTGAATGCTTGCGGTGTTCAGAGTGACCCCGTCCGGCCTCGCACCGAAATCACGGGCGAAAAAGTCCGTGGCTCCAAGCGAGAGAGCCGAACCGGCGAAGAGCAGCGCTGCGGCCGCGATTCCAAGTAAATTTCTCATCATTAATGTTTTATTAATATAGTTTCACTGGTCCTATCAGTCCCGCGCTGACGTAAGGCTGCTTGCGTTTGATGACAAAACGCTGCGCCACCTTGTTGTCCTTGAGGGTCTGGATATAGTTGCCCATAAGGGTCGTGACTTTCACCTCGATGGTGTTATCTCCCGGGCGGAGCAGTCCGGTAATGTCATACACACGCTCGCCGAACCACTTGACTCCCGCCGGTTTGCCGTTGACCCAAACCTCGCAGATGTCAGCCACCTTGCCGAGATTCAAGTACTTAGGAAGTTTTCCGGACAGTGTCACGGTCTTCGTGTAGGTCACCTCACCCATAAAGTTCTTGAACGTGGTGTCCTTCATGTCCTTGAAATCCTGAAGAACGTCCAGACTGGCTGTCCAGGTGGAATCCGGCCAGGTGTGGTGCATCTTAAGATCCCACCCGCCTGTCACCTGAATCTCGTCCTGTCCGTCAAGCGGAAGCTGTTTCCAAGCCGGAGCGCTGCCGCCCATCTTGTTGAATACGAACAGGTAAGTCTCGGAAGGACCGAAACGGAAATGCATCTTGCCGTCCTTGCCGACAGGGAGGACGAACCTCTTGCCGGAAGCCGGATCATAAAGCCATGCGTGCTTCCCGGCGGTCACGGATTTCGGGAACGTGATGTCCGTCTCCCTGGCCTCGCTCATGTGAGCGTTCATAAAGAGGAACATGTCACTGCCATCATCGGTAACATACTGGTTCTGAAGCAGGAACCTGTCCGGATTGCTGATCGTCAGAGTGTGAGGAAGATTGTACTTCTCCATCACGCCGGTGTACCATTCAAGATATTTCCCGTCAGCAGGCTTCTCAAGCAGGACGAAATTGTCCTTATACTCCTTCAAACGTGCTACGGTCTCGGCGATCTGTTTGTCACGAGCCTCGAAATCCTTGAGTCCCAGCGACTTCTCTGGATATTTCCCGATGCAGAATACCCTTCCTCCACCTTTCACGAACTCCTCAAGCTTGGCTAAGGTCTCCGGAGTGGTGCTTGTCACCTCAACGATGAACAGGGTACCATATTCCTTAGGCCCATAGCAGAGCTTGCCGTTACGGACAGTAGCGTCGCGGAGGATGATCTCGCTGACATAGTCCGCGCCGCCGCCGTTCTTGTGGATGGCCTCCCAGATCAAGGATGTGTAAGGAATATTCAAGGCCACGGGGAACGGCTCGGTCTGCACGCCCATCGTGCTCCACATATCGTAGTTGGCAGGGAGGATTGCGATGTCGGTGTACATGTCGGCGTTCTGGAGCTGGCTGGCGATCCTCGCGCGGTAGTCGTTCAGCTTGTTAACGTAAGGCCACCAGGTGTTCCTCTCGTTGTGGAAGGTTCCGTACTGAACCCAGCCCGGGAACTCGGCCTCAAGCGGGGAGTAGTTGAAACCATGCCAAACAGAATGGGTTATGCCGGAGATCGCGCTCATGTCGGAGCCGACCTTCAGGAACTCAAGACTGGTCGTGAACACCTTGTAGGTGTTGGTCATCTCCTCGGCGCTGACAAGACGCTTGCCGGTAAGGTGGGCCGCCGACGAGACATATTTGTCAATCATCGTGTAGGCGCGTCCGCGGCGGTAGTCCTCGTCACCCATCTCCTCACCGATCCTGTGCTTGAGCCAGTTGGTCGTCCAGGACTCCCCTTCCGGAATGTCCTGGCCAAGGGAAGACTCCTCGATGAAGAAGCCGTTGCCATAGGCCTGGGAGCGGGATTTCACACCCTTCTCCCTGCACCAGGAGAGGAACGTGTTCATGTACCGCTCGTTGAGCAACTCGGCCTTCGTGAGTTCAAAGTCGAAACGCACACGGTTCACCTGGTCCTGGAACTTATCGCCTTTCTTTGAGCCATAGTCGAAGCTCTCCACATTGCCAAGTCTGCCGACCTTGAACATCGTGAACGGAAGCCAAGGCATCAGGTCGTAACCTCTGCGGGCCTTGAACTCCTCAGGGAAGTCGCTCGTCCAGTTGCAGCCCTCAAGCTCCATACTGTCCACGAAGAAAGCCCTGAGATGCTTTGAGAGCGGTCCCAACTTGGCCTCGATCGTGTCGGTCATATTGTCAAGATAACGGCGCACAGCCTCGGCGTCCATATGGTTCAGGATCGAACCAGCCGCGCCCGGAGCACCGTTGATCACGCAGGCGAAGGAATCGTACTTCACCATAGCGTAGAACTGCCAGTTGCCCTTAGGCACATCCACAGTGATCACATCGCCTTCGATGTTGCCCGACAGATCAATCGCCTCGCTGAGGTCGTTGATCGGATCCGGAGCGAGACAGACCGACACAAGTTCCGGAGTACGGCTGGTGTTCACCTTCGTCACCCCGGGATCTATATTCTTGAATATGTTGAACTTGGACATCTCGAACCTCTCGCCCCCCGTCACCTTCTGCGCGTAGGTGAGCATCACGGAGGCACGCTCGTCGCGAGGCAGGGTCTCCGCTCCGAAAGGCCAGCCGGATCCGATGATCAGGTCGCAGGTCATCCCGATGCGCTCCGCCTCGTCGAACACGACCTTCAGCATGTCTATCCATTCGTCACTCAACCATTTGAGCGGCTTGGTGTCCATCGCGTCAGCTCCGTACGGGAACGAGATCGGATTGATCTCCACTCCACCGACTCCCGCATCCTTGAGGATGTGCAGCTCACGCACAAGCTCCTCTGCCTCAACGCGGTCGCCGTTCCACCACCAGCGCACGAACGGACGGTAGCGGCTGTCCGGATTCTGGAACTGTTTGTAGAGATCCTTGGATGTCGTCCTGGCCGAAGATTCGGACGAGAAGGCAACCAAGGAGGCCAAAACAACAGATGCTGCCGCTAAAAATCTGAATATCTTCATGTTCCTATTCGTCAACGTGATTTACAACCTTCGGCTTGCTTGAATATACCAGATAGTTGTCGATGACGATGTTCATGTTGTCCTGCTTGTTGAGGAACTTGAAGGTCAGAGTGTGCTCGCCTTCAGGAAGATCGTACTTCCAGTAGAGGTCCGGAGCCGCTCCGTTGCCCTTGATAGGGTTCTTGGCCACAGCGGAGAGCTTGCCGTCGAGGTATATCTCGACCTCGCCGACGTAACCGGTGTTGTCGTTGTAGCCGGCTCCCTTGTAGTAGTGGCTCTTCACAACGATGCCGTTGCCCTTGAACTTGATCTGGCCGATATTTGTGATGGTCTTCTTGACGTTGACCTTGACTTGAGGATAGTGCCCCTCGAAAGCCTTCTCGTAGCGCACGGCCTCCGGCTTCTGAACCTTGATTGTAACATTGTCACCATCAATTGAGCCACCATTACGCTCGATCACCTGAAGGGCTTGGCTGAGGGAATATTCAGTGGCCTTGTTGATGGAAATGTCTGTGTAGACGAAAGGTCTGTCCTCTACCTCGCAAGGCTTCCTCCAATATTCAGGAATATTCTTGTAACCCATCATTACTCCGAGGATTCCGGCGGCCGACGAAGGGTTGCAGTCAGAGTCCTGGCCGCAGCGGGTGGAGATGTCGATGGTGCGGTAGAAGTTCTTGTCACCGTAGAGGAGACCGATGAGGATGTAGCCGCTGTTGATGACGGCATCGATGTTGAACTGGTTGTCAACCCCGTCCGGGCAGCCGATGTCGTAGCCATAGTGCTTGTTGAACAAAGCCCAGGTGATGTGCCAGTCCTTAGGGTACTGCTTGTGCCATTTGATGACATCAGCCATCGCCTTGTAGTAGTTGCTCTGGGCAGGGATTGCCTTGAGGGCCTCATTGACAACGAAGTTCATGTCATCGCTGATGAAGGCGAGAGAAAGCATCGCGGCGACATACACTCCGCCGTACCAACCGTCGCCGTAGTTCATCATGTGGCCGATCTCGTCGCAGTAGTAGGACGAGGCGTTGACCATTCCCGGAGCCATCAGACCGGCATAGTCGGCCTCGATCTGGAAGTCGATGTCGTCGGCGTGAGGGTTGTTGCGCCAGTGGCCGGACTCAGGAGGCATCACACCGTTCAGGATGTTGTAGCGTCCGAGCTGGTTGGCGTGCCAGAGCGGGTATGGGGCATGGGCGAACGCGTTGGCGAAGGACTCGATCGGAGCGTCAAGGCCTTCCTTCTGGAACACCTCCACGAAAGTGAGGTCCATATAGACATCATCGTAAAGCCCGGGAACATTGTCGAACCACCATTTGATCGTGTGCTCGTGCCACGGAATCTCGATCTCGTCGTTCATGAAGCCGGAGTACTTGAACTCTGTCGGTCCGCCGTAGGAGCAGCCGATGGTCTTGCCGGCCCAGCCGCCTTTGATCTTGTCCATGAGAACCTCCTTGGTCATCTTGACCTCTTTAGGAAGTTTCTTGGCGGTCGCTGTGAATGTGGTCGTCAGCATAAAGACGCCAGCTGCGATCAGGAATAAATTCTTGACTTTCATAATTCTTTTTGTTTATTGATTATTTGTTTTTCGTAAAGATTCACTTATCCAGGAAACGCATCCCCACAGGATCTGGTTCACGGCCTGGGACTCGTGCGACAGGGTCGCGAAGATCATTCCGAACTGCGCCGGGATGCCGTAAACGTAGGAAATCGCCGAGGAGACTATGAAGTGGAAGGCTCCGAATCCTCCCGGCACCGGGACGATGGAGGAGAGGCTTCCGGCTATCATCAGGAACATCGCGTCCGTAAGGTTCAGGGTCTGCAAAGTGCCCACGGCCGCGGCCAGCTCAGGGCTGACGGAGTCCGGGGATATTCCTTGAAGAGCCCATAGGATGGTGGCACTCATCATCCAATAGCAGAGCCATATTCCCGCAGTCAGGAGGAGGAATTTCCAACCGCCCTTCATCCTGAGGCAACTGAGGAATCCGGCCCAGATGCCTTTGCAGAAGTCCCGCACTTTGGCAAGAGGCTTCCATTTGTCAGCGAAAAGGATTGCGCACAAAATGGCGGCAACCACGGCAAAAGTTCCTGCGACCAAGATCGCGATCTTGCCGGCGCTGATGCTGCCGGAGGCCGCTCCGAAGATCTTCTCGGAGAAGAATCCGCCGAAGCGTTTCCAGGTGAAAAGCAGGAAGACGGCAAGCACGGCGACCAGCGCGAGCATATCCACGGAGCGTTCCAGCGCCGCGGTTCCCAAAACCTTGTCGTATGAGGCGAGGCGGCGGCCGTTGTCCTTGGAATCCTTTTCGGAATGCGCCGTGATGTAGCCGCAGCGGACAAACTCACCGACGCGCGGCAGGACGAGATTCACCAGATAACTGATGTTGACGGCGTTGAAGCAGGTCAGGCGGGTGGTGCTCCTGTCGATCGGAAGAAGCAGCTCACGCCAGCGCAAGGCTCTGAACCAGAACGCCAAAAGCCCGAACAGCATCGAAAGGATGACGAATCCCCAGCGGCAGGCCCTTAGGCCTTCCAGAAAGTCAGCCCAACCGACTCCGCGGAAAGAGAAATACAGAAGCGCCGCCGCGAGTGCGATGGAGACCCCGTATTTAAGAATATTCCCGACCTTCTTGTTCATGGTTACAAATTTAATCAAATAATCCTTAACTTTGTGATCTGGCACGTAATGAATATCAAAATACAAAGATATGAAATCAATTTTAGGGATAGGGAACGCTCTGACGGACATCCTGGCGGTGTTTCCCGACGAGACAATGCTTCGTGAGTACCACCTTCCTCCGGGAAGCATGCAGCACGTGGATCTGGAGACCGGGGACCGCATCTGGTCGAAGTTGAAGGAGTTCGGCGTGAAGTACGTTCCGGGAGGCTCGGCTGCCAACACGATCACCTGCACGTCCATATTCGGAATGCCTTCGGGATTCATCGGCAAGATCGGTAACGATGAGCTCGGGCACTTGTACAAGAGCACACTTGAGCAGTACGGTGTGAAAACGACATTGCTGACCGGCACGAAAGGCTCCGGCCGCGCGATGTGCTTCATCACAGGAGCCAACTCCGAGAGAACTTTCGCTGACTATATGGGTGCGGCGTTGGAACTTGTCCCGGAGGATCTGAAGCCCGAATATTTCCAAGGTTACGACTATTTCCACATCGAGGGTTATCTCGTGCAGAATCAGGATCTTATCCGCAAGGCAGTGCAGATGGCCAAGGAGGCTGGATGCAAGATCTCGATCGACATGGCTTCATACAATGTAGTTGAGTCCAACGAGGCTTTCTTCCACAATCTGGTGGACCGTTATGTGGACATCGTGTTCGCCAATGAGAGCGAGGCGAGGGCGTTCACGAAGCAGGAGCCACGCGATGCTCTGGACACGCTCGCAAGCCAATGCGAGATCGCCGTCGTGAAGGTCGGCAAGGACGGATCGATGGTCAAGCAGGGCGATGAATATCATTACATTGAGGCCTGGCCAGCCGCCACGGTCGACGCGACGGGAGCGGGAGACACCTACGCCGCCGGATTCCTCTACGCGCACTCTCTGGGAATGCCTTTGAAGGTCTGCGGCGAGGTCGGCTCGATAATTGCTGCGAAGGTCGTCGAGGTTATCGGCACCAAGATCGATGTCCCGAGATGGAAGGATGCGAAGCGTGAGATACGAGAGTTGATAGCCTCTGTAAACCAGTAGATTATGTTTGATTTCATAAAGACGTTTTTCAGAAAGAGAAGTCTGCGCAAGCATTCCAGCACAGTTCCCACAGAAATTCTTCCGCTGGTGAAAATCCGTTCATACGTGGCCATCATCGATGTGGAGGAGCAGTCTTTCGACACTTGCAAGACCGCTATAATGACTTTTTTCAGGTCCCACAACATCAAGGGTAGCGTCTTCTTCCAGGATTTCAGAAAGATAGGCAGCGAGGACAGGCTGATCACCAGCATCCAGACCACCATCACCAAAAAGGACCTGGATTGGATCGGAAGACCTTCCCGCTACAAACTGAACGTGCTGGAGGAACAGGCTCCAGACCTTTTCATCTCGCTTATCAAGAATCCTGACTTCGCCATTGAATATATGGCCCGCACCTCCAAGGCCCGTTTCAAGATAGGACGCGCCCAGATGGACGGCAACCTGTTCGACCTTGTCATCAGCGACCCTGCCGGCAAGGAGGTCAGCCAGCTGGATTGCTTCACTGCCATCAAAGGCTATCTCACAAAGATTCAATAATTCTATGTCAAATATCATCAAAAACGCCGCTGTCGCCCTGAAAGGTTTCGCGATGGGAGCGGCAAATGTCATTCCTGGCGTGTCCGGAGGCACTATCGCCCTGCTCACAGGAATATTCAATGAGCTGATCGAGGCTCTGAACGCCATCCTGTCGGTGTCTTCGTGGAAACTTCTCCTCAAAGGCGAGGTCAAGGAGTTCTGGAAGAATATTCATGGAACGTTCCTGTTTTGGTTGGGAGTCGGAGTGATCGTGAGTGTCTTCTCGCTCGCCAAGCTGATGGAATATGTGCTTGCCTACCATCCGATCCAGACCTGGGCGTTCTTCTTCGGCCTGATCGTGGTGTCCGGTGCCTACATGCTCTACGACATCAAAGGCTGGAAGGTCGCCGACGGGCTTTGGCTGGTCTTCGGTGTCTTCCTCGGGGCTATGATCTGCCTGCTCTCCCCTACCCAGACGACAGACGCTGGTTGGTTCATCATGATATGCGGCGCGATCGCGATCTGCACGATGATTCTTCCGGGCATCTCCGGCAGCTTCATTCTCGTGCTTTTTGGTAAGTATGAATATATTATGTCAGCGATCAGCGAGCTTAACTGGCCGGTCCTCATTCTGTTCGGAGTCGGCTGTGTACTTGGAATCGCCGCGTTCTCGAAGTTCCTGCACTGGCTGATAGCGCATTACGAGAGGCCCACGTTGATCACTCTGATCGGTTTCACGCTCGGGTCCCTTGTCAAGGTCTGGCCATGGAGCGACAAGTTCAGCGTGATGATGGCCCAATGGATGCGTGAAGGGCAGACCGCCGAAGAGGCCCGGATTGGCGTCGAGGCACTTGTTGACATAGGCACGGATCTCTCCACGCTCATCAATCCGCAAATCTTCTCCGCCCTCATCTGGATGCTCATCGGCGCCCTCCTCGTCGTCGCCCTTGAATGGTTCGGCCACAAGAACGCCAAGGCCAACTGAAGCAAGATTAGTATATAATCACAAAGGGCTGGATCGGAATGATCCA
>OHRV01000289.1_pt1 | contig 10268 bp, 5 predicted proteins | sample 1578511 | NCBI WGS metagenome assembly OHRV01 (sample SAMEA3879546, study PRJEB24766) | human gut metagenome | biome: human-associated habitat; feature: feces | place: USA | collected 1985/1987
ACCACTCGTTTTACATCAGACCATTTGTAGTATATTTTGATATGAAGAAAATTGTGATAGCCATCGACGGTTACAGCTCCTGCGGAAAGAGCACGATGGCCAAGGAACTTGCCCACCGACTGGGCTACGTCTATGTGGATACAGGTGCCATGTACCGGTCCGTCACGTTGTTTGCCCTTCGCGAACATCTTTTCGACGCCGAGGACACGCTCGACGCCGATCGCCTGAGCGCGCTGCTGCCCCAGGTACGCATCGACTTCCGCCTCAACCCCGAGACGGGCCATGCCGACGCCTGCCTCAATGGAGAGAACGTGGAACAGAAGATCCGTGGCCTCGAAGTGTCGAGCCGTGTGAGCATCGTGGCAGCCCAGCCTTTCGTCCGCGAGATGCTGGTGCGCCAGCAGCAAGCCATGGGTGAGGGCAAGGGCATCGTGATGGATGGCCGCGATATCGGCACCGTCGTCTTCCCGAAGGCCGAACTCAAGATCTTCGTCACCGCATCAGCTGAGGTGCGCGCTGAGCGGCGCTACAAGGAGTTGCAGGCCAAGGGCCAGCCCGCCGACTACGAGAGTATCCTGAAGAACGTCCAGGACCGCGACTATATGGACAGCCACCGCGAAGTCTCGCCGCTGCGCCAGGCCGACGACGCCATCGTCCTCGACAATAGCCACCTGACCATTGCCCAGCAGGACGCATGGCTCATGGATCGCGTGAGGGAAAAGTTGGCAGAATAGTTTTCCACCTGCGCTTTGACCAAATAGTCTCACTATTTTCCTCCTACGTTCAGTCCGAGTGTAAATAAAAAAAAGCCGCCGAGATTCACATCTCGGCGACCCTTCCAAATGTCAATTTGATTACATACTTTTAACACTAGCAAGTCGCTACTTGCTTCACTTTAACGCTTTGATCATAGCCTTCACCATGGCAATCTTCTCCATGGCGTCAGCTTGTTTTTTACGTTCCTTCTCTACGACCGCTGCCGGCGCGTGAGCCACGAAGTTCTCGTTGGAGAGCTTCTTCGTCACCCCCGTGAGGAATCCCTCCAGGTGGGCGAGCTCCTTCTTTGCCTTCTCCAGTTCGGCCTCCACATCGATGAGGCTTCCCACGGGCACGGCCCACTCCGACTTGCCGACCATGAATCCGGAGGCGTCGGCGGCCTTGGCCTCCACCACCTCTATCTTCTCCAGGTTGGCCATCTTCAGGATGGCCGCGTCGTAAGCAGCCACCTCGTTGGTGCCCACGGCCTGGAGGACGAGCTGCTGGCGTGGAGCGATGTTCTTCTGATTGCGCACGGAGCGGACACCTGCCACCACTTGCTTGACCGCCTCAAACTCCTCACAGAGACGCGCGTCGGCCTCCGTCGGCTTCTCCACAGTCTGACACTCCACCATGATGCTCTCGCCCTCCTTGCGGTCGGCAAGGTGTTGCCAGAGCTCCTCGGTGATAAACGGCATGAAGGGATGGAGCATGCGCAGCAGCGCGTCAAAGAAGCGCAGCGTGGCGTCGTAGGTGGCCTGGGCCACGGGCTGTGCCTTGCCGTCCTTGTAGGCTGGCTTCACCATCTCCAGATACCAGCTGGAGAACTCGTCCCAGAAGAGTCGATAGACCGTCATGAGCGCGTCGGAGATGCGATACTGGGCGAAGTGGGCGTCCATCTCGGCATAGGCCTCCCGGAGTTTGCTCTCAAACCAGCGCGTGGCGATGCGGCTCGCCTCGTCCTGCTCGACGTCTGCCGACACCTCCCAGCCCTTCACCAGTCGGAAGGCGTTCCATATCTTGTTGTTGAAGTTGCGTCCCTGCTCGCAGAGCGTCTCGTCGAAGAGGATGTCGTTGCCCGCGGGCGCACTCAGCATCATGCCCATGCGCACGCCGTCGGCGCCATACTTCTCGATGAGCTCGATGGGGTCGGGCGAATTGCCGAGGCTCTTCGACATCTTGCGGCCCAATTTGTCGCGCACGATACCCGTGAAATAGACGTGCTTGAAGGGCTTGTCGTTGCGATACTCGTAGCCCGCCATGATCATGCGCGCCACCCAGAAGAAGATGATATCCGGAGCCGTCACGAGGTCGGAGGTCGGGAAATAGTAGTTGATCTCCTCGTTGTCGGGCTTGTTGATGCCGTCGAAGAGGGAGATCGGCCACAGCCATGAGGAGAACCAGGTGTCGAGCGCGTCGTCGTCCTGCTGGAAGTCGGCCTCCTGCAACTGCGCCTGCGGATACTTCGCCTGCGCCTGCGCCATCACGCCCTTCAGGTCCTCATCGACGAAGACCTCGCCCACCTTCGGTCCCTCGGCTGCTGCTTCGCCCTGCGGACGGTAGTACCAGGCCGGGATGCGCTGGCCCCACCATAACTGGCGCGAGATGCACCAGTCCTTGATGTTCTCCATCCAGTGGCGGTAGGTGTTCTTGTACTTCTTGGGATAGAACTCTATCTCGTCGTCCATCACCGGTGCGAGGGCGATGTCGGCAAAATGCTGCATGCTGAGGAACCATTGTGTGGAGAGCTTGGGCTCTATGGCCACGTTGGTGCGCTCGGAGAATCCCACCTTGTTGGTGTAGTCCTCGATCTTCTCCATCAGTCCCGCCTCGTTGAGGTCGCGGCTGATCTGCTTGCGCACGTCCATGCGGTCGAGTCCGACATAGAGTCCGGCGGCCTCCGAGATGGTGCCGTCGTCGTTGAAGATGTCGATGGTCTCCAGGTTGTGCTTCAGTCCGAGGGCGTGGTCGTTGATATCGTGGGCCGGTGTCACCTTGAGGCAGCCCGTACCAAACTCGATATCGACGTAGCCGTCCTCGATGACGGGGATCGTGCGTCCCACCTTCGGCACGACGACGTGCTTGCCCTTGAGCCACGTGTTCTTGGCGTCGTCGGGGTTGATACACATGGCCGTGTCGCCCATGATGGTCTCGGGGCGCGTGGTGGCCACTACGGCGTACCATCCGCGGTCGTCGCGGTGCATGACGTTGGCCTCGTCCTTGCGCTCCACGCTCGCCTGGTCCTCGGGCGCCACGTAGTATTTCAGATAGTAGAGCTTGCTGTGCTCCTCCTTATAGACCACCTCCTCGTCGGAGAGGGCCGTCTTGGCCTTCGGGTCCCAGTTAACCATGCGTACGCCGCGATAGATGAGTCCCTTCTTGTAGAGATCGACAAAGACATGGATGACGCTCTTCGACCGCTCCTCGTCCATCGTGAAGGCCGTGCGGTCCCAGTCGCAGGAGGCGCCGAGACGTCGCAGCTGCTTGAGGATGATGCCACCGTGCTCGTGGGTCCAGTCCCAGGCATGGCGGAGAAACTCCTCACGGGTGAGGTCGCTCTTCTTGATGCCCTCCTCGGCCAGTCGTGCGACGACTTTGGCCTCCGTGGCGATGCTCGCATGGTCCGTGCCCGGCACCCAGCAGGCGTTCTTCCCCTCCATGCGCGCGCGGCGCACGAGGATATCCTGAATGGTGTTGTTGAGCATGTGGCCCATGTGGAGCACACCCGTCACGTTGGGCGGCGGGATGACCACCGTGTAGGGCTCTCGCCCGTCGGGCCGGCTGCTGAAGAGCTTGTGGTCCAACCAATACTGATACCATTTCGACTCCACTTCCCTGGGGTCATATTTCGTAGCTAATTCCATGACTGTCGCTATCTGTCTTGTTGAATACCTTTTGTTTGCTGGTTATATGATTTGCAAAGTTACGCATTTTCTCTCGAAAAGCAAAATGTGCCCCGATTTTTCTTTCCGATTGCTGGAAATTTCGGGGCCCGAGGCGGCGAGAGCATCGGGAGGACGGCTATTTGTCACTCCGAAAAGCATTTTTTCCCATCCCCACTTGCGTACTTCGGGAAAACTCCGTAATTTTGCATTATCGTTAAAAGAATATATTATTAAGGTGGAAGCGGCCACGGCCGACGTGCCCCGCCCCACCCCGACACCAAGCACAAGAGAGAATTAGCAATGAGCACAGAAGAGAAAGATATAGCGACGCAACCGAAGCACGAGAATCCCTTCCTCCTGCCCTACGGCACGCCCCACAACACGCCGCCTTTCGGCCGCTTCACCCTCCAGGACGTGGAGGAGGCGATGCTGGAGGGCATGCGCCGTGAGGACGAGGAGGTGGAGCAGATGCTCGCCGACCCTGCCGAGCCCACGTTCGACAACACCCTCGTGCGCGACCACGACGACCATCCGAAGGACTACTACAACCTCCTCGGGCGCGTCAGTGGCGTGTTCTTCAACCTCCTCTCCGCCGAGGGCAACGAGGAGATGGAGGCGCTGGCGCAGAAGATGAGCCCGCTGCTGACCAAGCACGCCAACGACATCAGCCTCAATCCGCGCGTCTTCGAGCGTCTGCAGAAGGTGAAGGCCCACCACCGTCCCCTCACCGCCGAGGAGGAGACGCTGCTGCGCGAGAGCTACGAGGCCTTCGTCCGCAGTGGCGCGCTGCTCGACGAGGCAGGCAAGGACCGCTTCCGCCAGTTGACGGAGGAGGCCAGCCGTCTGTCGCTGCAGTTCTCTCAAAACCTGCGCAAGGCCACCAAGGCCTTCAAGCTCCACCTGACCGACGAGGCCGACCTCAGCGGACTGCCCGAGACCGTGCGCGAGGCTGCTGCCACGGCTGCCCGCGAGGAGGGCAAGGAGGGCTGGATCATCACCCTCGACGCCCCGAGCTACGGTCCCTTCATGATGTACGCCGACCGCCGCGACCTTCGCCAGCAGGTCTTCATGGCCCATGGCACGCTCTGCACCGAGGGCGAGGAGTGCAACCTCGACATCTGCAAGCGGCTGGTCAACCTGCGGCGCGAGCTGGCCCAGCTCCTGGGCTACGAGACCTACGCTGACTACGTGATGGAATATCGCATGGCCTCCTCGGCCCAGAACGTCTATCGCTTGCTCGACGACCTCATCGAGGCCTACAAGCCCACGGCCGTCCAGGAGCGCGCCGAGGTCGTGGCCCTGGCCAAGGAGCTGGAGGGCGACGACTTCGACTTCCAGCCCTGGGACACGGCCTACTACTCCTTCAAGTTGCAGATGCGCCGCTACAACCTCGACCCCGAGATGCTCCGCCCCTATTTTGAGGTGAAAAACGTCATCAAGGGCGTCTTCGGACTGGCCACGCGCCTCTACGGCATCACCTTCCGCGAGAACAAGGAGATTCCCGTCTATCACCCCGACGTGCGCCCCTACGAGGTCTATGACCGCGACGGCAGCTACCTGGCCGTGCTCTTCGTCGATTTCTATCCGCGCAAGGGCAAGCGCGGCGGCGCCTGGATGACAGAGTACCAGGGCCAGTGGATCGAGAAGGACGGCACCAACGTGCGCCCCCACGTCTCGCTGGTGATGAACCTCAGCAAGCCCACCGACGACCGACCCGCCCTGCTGCGCCTGGGCGAGGTGGAGACCTTCCTCCACGAATTTGGCCACGCCCTCCACGGCATGTTCGCCAACACGCGCTTCGAGTCGCTCTCCGGCACTAACGTCTGGTGGGACTTCGTCGAACTGCCCTCGCAGTTTATGGAAAACTACGCCACGGAGCGCGACTTTCTCCGCACCTTCGCCTTCCACTACGAGACGGGCGAGCCCATCCCCGACGACCTCATCGACCGCATCCGCCAGAGCCGCAACTACAATGTGGCCTCGGCCTGCCTGCGCCAGGTGAGTTTCGGCCTGCTCGACATGGCCTACTACACGCAGAAGGATCCCTTCGAGGCCGACATCATCCCCTTTGAGAAGGCGGCCTGGCAGAAGGCCATCATCGGCCAGCAACTGCCGCAGACCTGCATGACGACGCAGTTCTCCCACATCATGGCGGGAGGCTACGCCGCGGGCTACTACAGCTACAAGTGGGCCGAGGTGTTGGAGACCGATGCCTTCGGAGCCTTCCAGGAGCACGGCATCTTCGACCAGGCCACAGCGCAGCGCTTCCGCGACTGCGTGCTCTCCAAGGGCGGCACGGAGCACCCCATGACGCTCTACAAGCGCTTCCGCGGCCACGAGCCGACCATCGACGCCATGCTGCGCCGCGACGGCATCAAGAAGCAATGACATTCCCCCTATGCCGAGGAACCATTTCCCCGCGCAATCAGAGAGATTTCCAAAATATAGACAGAGAAAAAGCAAGACAAGATGAAAGATACGGGCAAGCAACGGCTTCTCGACCTGCGCTACCTGCGCATGGCAGCCATCTGGGCCGAAAACTCCTACTGCCAGCGCCGCAAGGTGGGTGCGCTGGTGGTGAAGGAGAAGATGATCATCAGCGACGGCTACAACGGCACGCCGAGCGGATTTGAGAACGTCTGCGAGGACGCCCACGGCGTGACCCACCCCTACGTGCTCCACGCCGAGGCCAACGCCATCACCAAACTGGCGCGCAGCGGCAACAACAGCGACCAGGCCACGCTCTACGTCACCGCCTCGCCCTGCATCGAGTGTGCCAAACTCATCATCCAGGCGGGCATACGGCGCGTGGTCTATGCCGAGCAGTACCGGCTCACCGACGGCATCGACCTGCTGCGGCGCGCCGGCGTGGAGGTGGAGCACCTGCCCCTCGACCTCTCTGTCTAATCATCATCATATGTAGTATATAGCATTCCAAGCGCTGCAAGCACCCAGGCGCCCGTCCGTCCGGACACCCCGGTCGGCGCGGCTCTTGTCATCAATCGTTATGTCAAAGAAAAAATCCAACCGGTTTACCCCCTTGCTCATGGCCGTGAGCGTCGTTTTCGGCATCCTTGTCGGCACGTTCTACGCCAACCACTTCTCGGGCAACCGCCTCAGCATCATCAACAACGGCAGCAACCGCCTCAACAACCTGCTGCGCATCATCGACGACCAGTATGTCGATTCGGTCAATATCGATGACCTCGTGGACAAGGCCATCCCCCAGATCCTTGCCCAGCTCGACCCCCACTCCACCTACATCTCCGCCGAGGACGTGCAGAAGGTCAATAGCGAGCTCAAGGGCTCGTTCTCCGGCGTGGGCATCGAGTTTACCATCCAGCGCGACACCATCAATGTGGGCAACGTCATCAAGGGCGGTCCCGCCGAGAAGATGGGCCTGCTGGCCGGCGACAAGATCGTCGAGGTCGATGGCAAGCCCTTCGTCGGCCAGGTCGTCACCGACACCGAGGCGCGCCGCCGCCTGATGGGCCCCAAGGGCACGAAGGTGGAGGTGGGCGTGGTGCGCTATGGCACGAAAGCCGTGAAGCGCTTCACTATCACCCGCGCCGACATCGTCACGCCGAGCATCGCCGCCACCTACATGCTCAACGACAGCACGGGCTACATCCGCATCAAGTCCTTCGGCCAGAAGACCTACATGGAGATGCTGGCCTCGCTGGCCTCGCTTTCGCAGCAGGGCTTCTCGAGCCTCATCATCGACCTGCGCGACAACAACGGCGGCTACCTTGAGAGCGCCATACAGATGGCCGACGAGTTTCTGCCCAAGGACCGTCTCATCGTCTATACGCAGGGCCGCAAGAGTCCCCGCCGCGACTACCGCAGCAGCGGGCGCGGCGCCTATCAGACCATCCCGCTGGTCGTCCTCATCAACGAGGCCTCGGCCTCCTCGGCCGAGATCTTCGCCGGTGCCATCCAGGACAACGACCGCGGCACCATCGTCGGTCGCCGATCCTTCGGCAAGGGCCTCGTGCAGCAGCAGATCGGATTCCCCGACGGCAGCGAGATCCGCCTCACCATCGCCCGCTACTACACGCCCTCGGGCCGCTGCATACAGAAGCCCTACAAGCTCGGCGACGAGGCCGACTACGACCAGGACCTCCTCCAGCGCTACGAGCGGGGCGAGCTCTTCTCCGGCGACAGCATCCACCATACGGGTCCCGCCTACCACACCACGCTCGGACGCCCCGTCTATGGCGGTGGCGGCATCACGCCCGACATCTTCGTGGCCGAGGACACGACCGACATCACCTCCTACTACAAGCAGGCCGTCATGAGCGGACTGATCCTCCAGTTTGCCTTCAACTACACCGACGCCAACCGCCCCCACCTGCGCACGCTCACCGAGGTCATCGACCTGGCCAACTATCTGCAGGGCCAGGGCCTCGTCGATCAGTTTGCCACCTTCGGCACCCACAACGGCCTGCCGCGGCGCAACCTCATGATCCGTCGCTCCTACCACCTGCTCGACCGCTTCATCAGCAGCCGCGTCATCTACAACATGCTCGACGAGCAGGCCCTCATGGAGTATCTCAACCAGGACGACCCCGTGGTCGAGGCCGCCATCGGCGTCATCAAGCGCCACGAGGCCTTCCCCAAGAAGGCCGCCGCGGCCAAGCCACGCCGCGCCACCAGCGAGATGGAGCCCAGGAGATAGAAGGTGTGTAGGACTGAAAACAGAGGATAAAAGCACAGATTACAAAAAGCATGGAAGATCAAAACATAGAGGGAAAAGACAGGGAGACCAGCGCGCTGTCCAAGAAGTCGCTGCGCCAGCACATCCGCCAGCGCAAGGCGCGCCATACCGACGAGGAACTGGTGGCCCTGTCGCAACCCATCGTCGAGGCCGTACTGGCCGACCCCCGTTTCCAGGAGGCACAGACCGTGCTGCTCTACCACTCGCTGCCCGACGAGGTCTATACCCCGGGGCTCATCGCCGCCGCGCTGAGGATGGGCAAGCGCGTGCTGCTGCCCGTGGTCATCAGCAGGACGGAGATGGAGATCAGGGAGTATCTGCCCACTACGGAGATGGCGCTCAGCGACGACTTCCACATCCTTGAGCCCCAGGGCGCCGCCTTCACCGACTACGCCTCCGTCGATTGTGCCATCATCCCCGGCATGGCCTTCGACGCCCAGGGCCACCGTCTCGGGCGCGGCCGTGGCTACTACGACCGCTTCCTCGCCCAGGCCGCCGATGTCTATAAGTTGGGCCTCTGCTTCCCCTTCCAGCTGGTCGAGGCCGTGCCCTGCGAAGCCACCGACGTGGCGATGGACCGCGTGGAGTGCGGCCCTGTGCAGTCGTATCGCCCCCGTCCTCAGAAAAGCCCTTTTAAGGCGCCACATCATCAAAAAGCCACCCGACCTCCGCTCCTTTGAGCAGCGATCGGGTGGCTTGATTTTTTTTCTGTCCTCAGCCCCTTTGCCGAGGCCCAGGGCCTTTGCGGCCCCAGGTGGGAACTTGGGTATTAGTTGAGCGTGCCGGCCTCGGCCTTCTTGATCATCGCCTCGCTGGCGTAGAGATAGACCTCCACACGGCGGTTGGCAGCATCCTTCACGTTGTTCTCGTGGCCCGGCACAGGCTGCGAGCTACCCACGCCCTGGATGGAGCGGATCTGACCGTAGGAGACGCCCTGCGCCTTCAGGTAGTTGGCCACGCTCTCAGCACGGCGCTGCGACAGCGGGATGTTGATGTTGTCGTTGCCCGACTTGTCAGTGTGGCCGATGATCGCCACGTCGCAGTCGGTGTTGCCCTTCAGCACGGTGGCAGTGCGCGAGAGGTCGCTCATGGCACCCGACGAGAGGTCAGACTTGTTGGTGGCGAAGAGCAGACCCGAGGCAAAGGTCATTTTCACACAAGGCAGTCCGTTGGCGTCCGTCACGGTCTCCACCTTGGCGTTGTTCACGTTCGAAGCAGCCTCCTCGGCCACCTTGTCCATGTGGCGACCGATCAGCGTGCCCGCACCAGCACCCACGGCGGCACCCACGGCGGCACCGATGGCCGTGCCCTTGGTGTTCTTGCCGATCAGGTTGCCGACCATGACAAAGCGTCCTCCTTTTCCTCCGAAGCATCCGAAGAGGGCTTCCTTGATCCATTTGGTCATTTCCCGTACACGGGCCTCGCTGCGGCACATCTCGTCATCATCAAGGTCATCCACAACGATATAATCCGGACGCATCTCGCGGAACCGGAGTCCGCGCGGTGACTGTCCTCGTCCTCGTGAGAAGAAGGCGCAGCGGTCTTTGGTGACAAACTCGCCTTCCTGCCAGCAGCCGGCATTGTACTGTTCACCAAAATCCTCGATGATGTACTGGTTGGATTGCAGTTCCATCTGCAAGTCTCCCAGCAGGGCATCGGCATTGTCTTCGCTCTTGCCCACAAGCACCATCACGTGTAGCATGCCGTTGAATTTCAGCCACAGCGGTACACCGATGTCCAGGTGGACGCTCTTGGCATGCCCTCTCGGCCATTTGAATACAGCCCGGCAGTTGGAATTGTTATAAAGATAGCGGGCCGCGTCATTCTGGAACCTGGCGTTAGGACATTCGCAATAATGCTTCAGATAACGCTGACAGAAATAGTTGTAGTCTTTCAGGGCACGGGCAATG
>OHRV01000294.1_pt1 | contig 10191 bp, 7 predicted proteins | sample 1578511 | NCBI WGS metagenome assembly OHRV01 (sample SAMEA3879546, study PRJEB24766) | human gut metagenome | biome: human-associated habitat; feature: feces | place: USA | collected 1985/1987
GAGGCGATGGCGCGTCAGAAGTCCATGCAGCCCGGTTCCAAGTCCTTTGAGGAGTGGATGGCTCAGCTCACCCGCATGTACAATCTGGACGTGGGCATTGTTCCCGGCTTCTTCAAGTGGCTGGGCCAGATGCTGACCTTCCAGTTCGGCGACAGCTGGCTGTGGACCAAGCCTGTTACGGAAGTATTCAATGACAGTGTGTGGATCTCCTTCTTCATGGGCCTCATCGCCTTCGTCCTGGAGATCATCATCGCGATTCCCCTGGGCGTGATTGCTGCCACCAAGCAGTACAGCAAGACGGACTATGTCATCTCTGTGCTGGCGCTGGCCGGTATCTCTCTGCCCACCTTCTTCTTTGCTTCCCTGCTGAAGCTGGTGTTCTCTGTGAAGCTGGGCTGGTTTGACCTGTACGGTCTGACGGGCCGCAGTCACCAGCAGCTGTCCGCCTTCGGGAAGCTCATGGACATGGGACATCATCTGGTTCTGCCCATCGTCACGCTGGTGGTCATCAGCGTCGGCTCCCTCATGCGTTACACCCGCACCAACATGCTGGAGGTGCTGAACGCTGACTTTATCCGCACGGCCCGGGCCAAGGGTCTGTCCGAGCGCAAGGTCATCTATCACCATGCGTTCCGCAACACCCTGATCCCCCTGGTTACCATCATCGGCGGTTCTCTGCCCGGCCTGTTTTCCGGCGCACTGATCACCGAGACGCTGTATTCCATCCCCGGCATCGGCTATATTTCCTACCAGTCCATGGTGGGCGGCGACATTCCGTTCTCCATGTTCTATCTGGTGTTCATGGCCGTGCTGACCCTGTTGGGCAACCTGATTTCTGATATTCTGTACGCCGTGGTCGACCCGCGGGTACGCATCGCTTAAGAAGGGAGGAGGAAAGAAAATGGCAGATCTCAAAGATAACATCAATGAGCAGAAGGCTGAGCAGCAGGCTGAGCAGAAGCTCCGCGAGGAGATTCGCGAGGAAATGAAGAATGCCGACCAGACGCCTGCGGAGGAGCATTATTCTCTGAACGACGACCGCCGCGTTAAGGTTCTTTCTCCCGGTATGCTGGTGGCCAAGCGCTTTATCCGCAACCGTATGGCTGTTACCGGCCTGGTCATCCTGATTTTCATGTTCGTCTTTTCCTTTATCGGCGGCCTGGTTTCCCCCTATGGGCAGGATCAATTCTTCTATACCGACAAAACCATCCGCAAGAGCTTCGGTGAGGCCAAGGAAAACACCGAGTTCCGCTACGGCAGCAACAGCGATGAGCTGTTTGGGCTCACCGCACAGGCCAAGGCCATGCTGGCCATCCAGCAGGGCAAGGATTCCTTCAATTTCTCCAATCATAACTACACCATGAACAAGGTCAGCGATGAAATGTTCACCATTTCCTGCGACGGCGTTATGGTGGGTTATGCCGCCAAGGACATGGTCAACGCGGATGCCGCGGACCAGAAGCTGTCCTTCGAGTTCAACTATCAGGCCCTGACCGCCTACGCCACCGGTGCTAAGGAATTCACCGCCGACGGCGTGACCTATGCCCTGGCTGAGGACGGCGGTGTCACCCTGGACGGGGCGGACTATGCCTATATCAGCCGCTATCTGGTTCAGGCCATCTCCCCCGACGTGTTCCTGAGCCGCGATTTCAAGGACAAGCTGCTGGCCACCATTGCCACGGCCCAGGACGGCAAGGCTACCTTTACTTACACCGACGAGTCCCTGATCATGAATGAGCCCGAGCAGACCGAGGACGGCGAAAACGCCAACGGTCAGACCTCCGGCATCAATACCGAGGACCCCAATGCTCCCAAGCAGGACGATACGTCCAACACCGCCACTGCGGAGTATGATCTGGAGTTCAAGGCCGCTACCAACAGCTGGCAGATCCTGCAGGAGAAGTCCAGCCGTCAGTACGACCAGTACTCCTTCCCCAATATGAAGCATTGGCTGGGCACCGATATGTACGGTATGGATATGCTGACCCGCCTGATGTACGGCGGCCGCGTGTCCCTGATGATCGGCTTCATCGTCATCGTCATTGAGACCGTCATCGGCGTGATCTTCGGCGGTATCTCCGGCTACTTCGGCGGCTGGGTGGATAACCTGATCATGCGTATCGTCGATATCTTTTACTGCATCCCCTCCATGCCCGTTATCATCATTCTGGGTGCGGCCATGGATGCCTCCCGTGTGGACCCGACGATCCGAATGGTTTACCTGATGCTGATTCTGGGCTTCCTGGGCTGGGCCGGTATTGCCCGTCTGGTCCGCGGCCAGATCCTGTCTCTGCGTGAGCAGGAGTACATGGCTGCCGCTGAGGCCTGCGGCCTCAGCGTGTCCCGCCGGATCTTCAAGCACCTGATCCCCAATGTCGTTCCCCAGCTGATCGTCACCTGCACCATGGGCCTGGGCAGCGTCATCATCATGGAGGCGACCCTGTCCTTCCTGGGCCTGGGCGTTAAGTTCCCCTTCGCTTCCTGGGGCAACATCATCAGCGACGTCAACAACACCCACGTTCTGACCACCTATTGGTTCATCTGGATCCCCGCCGGCGTGCTGCTGCTGCTGACGGTTCTGGCGTTCAACCTGGTTGGCGACGGACTGCGGGATGCCTTTGACCCGAAGATGAAGCGCTGAGGAAGGAGGAGATCACATGGCTAAGAAAAACGAAAACGGCTATCTGTCCGCGAAGGAATCCCGCCGGATTTCCCGGGAGAACCGCAAAATCACGGATCAGTTTGAAAAGCTGCACAAGCGCAAGAACGTGCCCGAGGAGGAATTCCTCACCAAGATGCACGACGAGAACAACTCCCTGGAGATCGAGAATCTGCACACCTACTTCTTCTCTGATGTGGGTACCGTCCGCGCGGTAGACGGCGTCTCCTTTGATGTGCCCATCGGCAAGACCGTGGGCGTGGTGGGTGAGTCCGGCTGCGGCAAGTCCGTTACCAGCCTGTCCATCATGCAGCTGCTTCAGCGGCCCCAGGGCCAGATCGTGGAGGGCGAGATTCGCCTGAATCTGGGCAACGGCAAGGCTTATGACATCACCAAGACTCCTATTGAGCAGATGCAGAAGCTCCGCGGCAACTACATGTCCATGATTTTCCAGGACCCCATGACCAGCCTGAACCCGGTGTTCCGCATCGGCGCCCAGTTGGATGAGGTCATTGCCCTGCACGACGGTGAAGGCAAGACCGCCGAGGACATCAAGGCCCGCTCCATCCATCTGCTGGAGATGGCCGGTATCGCCAACAGCGAGGGCGTCTACAAGATGTTCCCTCACGAGCTGTCCGGCGGTATGCGCCAGCGTGTCATGATCGCTATGGCTCTGTCCTGCAATCCCCGCCTGATCATTGCCGATGAGCCCACCACGGCTCTGGACGTGACCATCCAGGCCCAGATTCTGGACCTGCTTCGCAACCTGAAGGATAAGATCAATTCCTCCATCATGCTGATCACCCACGACCTGGGTGTTATCGCCGAGATGGCCGACTACGTGGTGGTCATGTACGCCGGCCGCGTGGTGGAGAAGGGCACCGCCCAGGAGATTTTCGCCAATCCCGCGCACCCCTACACCATCGGCCTGATGGCTTCTAAGCCCATGGTCGGTAAGAAGGTGGATAAGCTGTATTCCATCCCCGGCAAGGTCCCCAACCCCATCAACATGCCGAACTACTGCTACTTCAAGGACCGCTGCGAAATGCAGCTGCCCTGCTGCAGCGGCGAGTACCCCTGCGAAATCAGCCTGTCCCCCACCCATAAGGTCAGCTGCTACCGCTACTACGAAGAAAACAGAAAGGCGGGTGAGTGACGTATGGCAAAGAAAATGCCCGAAGCAATGGATTACACCCCCGTCACCTATGACCCTCAGTACATCCTGATGGTCAACCACCTCAAAAAATATTTCCCCATCAAGGGCGGCCTGCTGTCCCAGACGGTGGGCCATGTCAAGGCAGTGGACGGTGTTACCTTTAACCTGCGCCGCGGCTGCACCATGGGCCTGGTGGGCGAGTCCGGCTGTGGCAAGTCCACCACCGGCCGCACCATCCTGCGCCTGAGCGGCGATAAGACCGGCGGCCAGGTGCTGTTCAACGGCAAAGAAGTCTACGATATGAACAGCGCCGAGCTGCGGGAACTGCGCACCAAGATGCAGATCATCTTCCAGGACCCGTTCTCCAGCCTGTCCCCCCGTCTGCCCGTCGGCGAGATCATCGGCGAGGCTGTGCGCGAGCATAACCTGGTGCCGAAGAATGAGTTTGATGATTATATCGACCAGGTCATGGACGACTGCGGCCTGCAGCCCTACCACAAGACCCGCTATCCTCATGAGTTCTCCGGCGGCCAGCGCCAGCGTATCTGCATCGCCCGCGCCCTGGCCCTGAACCCGGAGTTCGTTGTCTGCGACGAACCGGTCTCCGCACTGGACGTGTCCATCCAGGCACAGATCATCAACCTGCTGAAAACATTGCAGGAAAAACGCAACCTGACCTACCTGTTCATCTCCCACGACCTGTCCGTTGTCGAGCATATCTCTGACACGGTGGGCGTTATGTACCTGGGCAACCTGGTGGAGTACGGCGAGACCGACGACATCTTTGCCAACCCGCTGCACCCCTACACCAAGGCGCTGTTCTCGGCCATTCCCATCCCGGACCCGACGGTCAAGCGGGAGCGCATCGTGCTGCAGGGTTCCATTCCGTCCCCGGCCAACCCGCCGGCGGGTTGTAAGTTCCACACCCGCTGCCCCTACGCCACCGAGCGCTGCAAGACCGAAGCTCCCAAACAGCATGAGGTTGAGCCCGGCCATTATGTGGTCTGCCACCTGTACGAGAAATGAGAAAGCACGATTCGTTTGAGGACGATGGCCGTACCATCGCCGATATGAGCGGCATCGGCCCCACGCCGACGCTGCTGCCCCATAGCCGCAAGCCTGCCGCTGCCCCGGAGCCGGTCAACGACCGCCCCTGGGAGCAGCCCGACGAATGGACCGCCAAGGAGAAATTCTGGGCCGTTATGGGCGCGCTGAAGGCCACCCTGCTCATCGCCGGTGCCTACCTGGTGGGTCTGGCGGTGCTGCTGGCCGTGCTGTTCTGGCTGTGCCTGTACTGCCTGAGCAAGGGCATGAACGACCCCTTTATGTACTTCCGATTCTAAGGAGCGTAGACACATGAAACGCATCAAACCGCAACATTTCCTCATCCTGCTGCTGGTGGCCGCGCTCGCGGCGGCGCCGTTTCTCATCCGCGGCCTGATCGACCGCAGCGACACCGGCAAGGAACCGACCGCCGCCGTCACCCCCACGCCGGAGACCACGGCCGAGCCCACGCCCACGCCCGAGCCGACCCCACTGCAGTTTACGACCGTGGACGCGTCGTATTTTGACGACGCGCTCTTCATCGGCGACTCGCGCACCGTCGGCATCGCCGAATACGGCAACCTGAAAAACGCGACCTATTTCGCCGACGTCGGCCTCAATGTCTACGTCGCGCAGACAAAGTCCATCTCGGTGAAAAATGTCGGCACGGTCACGCTGCCGCAGCTTTTGAGCCAGAAGACCTTCGGCAAGGTCTACATCATGCTCGGCATCAACGAGCTCGGCAACGATCTGGATGACATCGCGGCGAAGTTCTCCGCCCTGATCGACGCCGTGCGCGCCGCGCAGCCGAACGCCATCGTCTACGTCGAGGCGAACCTGCACGTCGGTCCGTCGCGCTCGAGCACGGACGCGACGTTCAATAACCCCCGCATCGACCGCCTCAACGAGAAGCTTGCCGCGCTGGCCGACGGGAAGGACATCTTCTACATCGACATCAACGAGGTGTTCGACGACGAAAACGGCAACCTGCGCGCCGATGCCAGCGGTGACAGCACCCATGTCTACGCAAAGTACGATCTGGACTGGTGCGACTGGCTGTGCACAAAGGCGATCGTCCGCTGAAAACGAAAAAAGCCAGCCGGAAACCGTTCCGGCTGGCTTTTTTGTGACTGTGCGGTCACTGTGCTCTCTCATGGTCCTCTCTCGACGCGATGTGTGTCAGCGCTTGAGGATGTACCACACAAATCCACCGCAGGCAAGGATCATACCACCGCCGACTGCTGCAAAGATCATGTGTCTGCCTCCTTTCCCCCGAAAGCTCCGGCCGGTGTCCGGCCGGGGCAACAAAGTGACTTACCTTGAAGTTACTTCATTATAAGATGAACCCGCGCTAAGTTTCCGGAAAGACGCGGCAAAAACGGCACGCAGTCGTTAAGAAGGCGGAAAGAAATCGGCGCTGCGCTGCAAAGACAGTCGCACGCGGGCGCACATTGTGCTATGCTGAACGTGGGAGCGGAGACCAAACAACGAGAGGGACAAAGAGGGGTGCTTATGCAAAGAGCGAGCAAACGCGCGCCGCAGTGGCTGCGCGATCTGGGTGTTTTCATTCTTGTCATGGGCGGCGCGGTCGGCATCTGTATGCTGCTGTCGGCGTGCTATGACGACAACAATCCGTTTGCCACGTCGGTGTTCATTCTGGCGGTGGTGCTCATCTCGCGCTTTACCAACGGCTATCTGCCCGGCGTGCTGGCGGCGGCGGTCGGCGTGGTGGGCGTGAACTATCTGTTCACCTACCCGTTTCATGAGTTCAATCTCTCCATCGACGGCTACCCGCTGACGTTTGCGGTCATGCTGGTCGTGAGCGTGCTCGTGAGCACCCTCACCACGCAGATCAAGCGGCAGGAGCAGCTGCGCTACGAGGCGGAAAAGGACCGCATGCGCGCCAACCTCCTGCGCAGCGTCTCGCACGATATCCGCACGCCGCTCGCGGCGATCATGGGCCTGAGTGCAACGGTCGAGGAGGGCGAAACGCTCTCGGACGAGGGGCGCGGCATGGTCGAGGAGATCCGCCAGAACGCGCAGTGGCTGCTGCACCTGTCGGAGAACATCCTGTCCGTCACGCGCTTCAGCGAGGAGGGCGTCGTCATCGAGAAGTCGGACGAGGTCGTCGAGGAGATCGTCGGCAGCGCCATCCGGCGCTTCCGCAAAAACTGCGGCACGGACATCCCCATCGCGGTCACAAAGCCGGAGGAGATCCTGCTCGTGCCGATGGATGCCACGCTCATCGAGCAGGTGCTGCTGAACCTGCTGGAAAACGTCGCCCGGCACAGCCCGTCGGCGACGGAGATCTTCATCGAGATCCGCGACGAGGGCAGCCGCGTCTGGCTGACCGTGGCGGACAACGGCGACGGCATCCCGCCGCAGCTGCTCGGCGTGCTCTTTGACGGCTATCTGCCGCTCGGCGCGGTGGAAGCGTCCGACCGCAGCCGGCACATGGGCATCGGCCTGAGCGTCTGCCGCGCGATCGTACGCGCGCATGGCGGGGAGATCTATGCAAGAAATCGAGTCGGCGGCGGCGCGGAATTCCGCTTCTGGCTGCCGGAGGAGGGACACACATGATCCGCAACAAAATCATCATCGTCGAGGACGATCCCGGCATCAGCAAATATCTGCAGGCGGCGCTGCGCGGCCACGATTACGAGCCCATGCTCGCGACCGACGGCAAGACGGCGCTGGAGATGATCGCCTCGCACTGTCCGGATCTGCTGCTGCTGGATCTCGGTCTGCCGGATATGGACGGCAGCGAGATCATCCGCTCCGTCCGTTCGTGGAGCCGCATGCCGATCATCGTCATCTCGGCGCGCAGCGCGGAGCTCGATAAGGCCGCCGCGCTCGACATGGGGGCGGACGACTACCTCACCAAGCCCTTCGGCACGGTAGAGCTGCTGGCGCGCATCCGCACGGCGCTGCGCCACACGCGCACCGACGGCACGAGCGACGCGCTGGCCATGACGGGGGAGTACCGCGTGGGCGACCTGTGTGTGGACTACAACAAGCACCGCGTCTTTCTCGCCGGGGAGGATACGCACCTGACACCGAACGAGTATAAGATCGTTGCCTTGCTCGGCCGCCACGCCGGACAGGTGCTCACGTATAAATCTATGATGAAAGAGCTCTGGGGTCCCGGCGTCGGCGGGGACAACAAGCTCCTGCGCGTGCACATGGCCAATATCCGCCGCAAGATCGAGCCGAACCCGGTCGAGCCGCAGTATATCTTCACCGAGGTCGGCGTCGGCTACCGCATGGCCGACAGCCACTGAGCCCATATCGAGACAAAAATCGCCCGGAGCTGCTGCTCCGGGCGTTTTGGTGTTTTGGGGTGCTTTAGTTTGCCGTGATCGTGATGCTGCGGGAGATGGACTTTGCCATGTCGTTCCCGCCGAGGATGTAGGCGGTCTGGCGGTACGTGCCGGGCTCGGTGGGCGCCTTGCTGCTGATGTACAGCCTGTGCGTGTCCGTCGTGCCGACATAGCGGTAGTGCACGCCGTCCTGATTGTGGGCGGGGGTGTCACCGCGCATGAGCGTGGCGCCGAGCGGGCTGCTTTCCAGCTCGCCGGTGGTGTAGGTCGTCTGGTCGTTATCCCAGACCAGGCTTGCACCGGTGGCGCGCATCTTCACGACGAGCGTGCCCGTGCCGACGCCGGTCTTGTAGTTCGGGTTGGACGTGATCGCCGTCACGAGGTACATGCCCGCGCGGTTCGGCGAGCCGATGGCCACGCGCGTGCTGTCAAACACGCCGGGGATCTTGTTGACCACCTTGAGCAGCTCCGTGAACGAGGAGATGTCGATGTTGAAGAGCTTCAGGAACTTGGCGAGGCTATCGGTCGGGGCTTCGAGCTTCTGCAGCAGTGCGCGCAGCTCGCCGAGGGTCATGCCGTCGTTGAGGATGTCCGTGAGCGTCTTGCCGCAGAGGGCCTTGACGACCGGGTCGATCTTTTCCAGCGCCTCCGGGGAGAGGATGCTCTCCGGCAGCTGCAGGTAGATCGCGCCCTTGACGCTGCTGGTCACGCCGCTGTAGACCTTGAAGATGGTGAAGTCGTCCTCCGGCTTCGTGGTGACGTACTGATGCGTGGTCGGCTTCTCGTCATAGAAGATCGCGGCGGGCTTGACGTGCACGCGCACGAACGCCTTGTTCACCGTGAGCGCACCCTCGACCGCGTCGCAGCCGAGGTAGTCGGCCGTGGTCGGGAAGCTCGCGCGGATCTGCTGGTTTTCACCGGCGCCGATGCTCGGTGCGGTGTAGTCGATGCCGTATTTCACCGTGCCGCCCTCGACCGGATACCAGTCATCGTGCGTCAGGAGCTTGCTGCTGCCGGTGCCGTAGTACTCGACGACCATGCTCCCGGCGGCGGCCTCCTTGCTCACGGTGGTCTGCGACCAGTCGATGAGCTTGTTGAGGATCTGCGTGCGCATGGCGGCGGCGTCCTTCGTGTAGCTGAGGGACACACCCTCCTTGAGCACGATCTTCGCCTGCGTGCGCGCGTCGACCAGCGTCACGGAGACGACGGTGTCCGCACCGTTCACGGTGAGCTTGACGTTGTACGTGCCGACGGTGATGGCTTCGTGCCGATAACCGTCGGTCCAGCCACCTTCGAGCGGCGTGTAGCCTTCGCGGTACGGCCAGAGCTTTGCCTTCGACTCATAGGTCACGGTCACATCGCTGACGTCCGCGCCGGGCAGGACGGCGGCGACGATGGCGGCGCGCAGCGCGTCAAAGTCGATCTTGCCGTCAGCGGTATAGGTCATGTTGAGCGTGTATGCGCCGCTGTCGTCCTCAGCCGTGCCGGCCGCAGGGCTTAGCGCGGCATCCGGCGCGGTATTGGTGTCGGTGTCCGGCGTAACGGTGGGATCAGTGCCCGGCGCGGCGTCCGGCGTCACGGACGGGGCTGCGGCGTCCGCCGCGGGAGAAGCCAGCTTCGTGAACGTGTAGACCGTGCTCGTCCCCTCAATGCGCACGGCGTAGCTCTGTGCGGCCGATTCACTGTTGAGCGCGGGATAGCTCGCGTTGAGGCGGTCGCGGAAGAAGCTTCCGGTGGTGTCAAAGCCGTTGACCGGCGTCCACTTGACGGCGTAGTCCGACAGGACGCTGGTCGCGCGGTACTCCCATTGCTGGCTGCCGACCTCGTCATAATTGCTCAGCAGGGTCTGGCTGAGCAGGTCGTTGACGTCTGCTCCGGCGGGGATGTAGGCCGCGCCGTCGTGGCCGGCCGGCACCGCACTCGCGGCGGAGACCGGCAGCTGGAATGCGGCGAGTTGGCCGAACAGCAGCACGGCCAGCAGCAGGGCAAGGATTCTGGTTGCGTGTTTGCGG
>OHRV01000297.1_pt1 | contig 10178 bp, 8 predicted proteins | sample 1578511 | NCBI WGS metagenome assembly OHRV01 (sample SAMEA3879546, study PRJEB24766) | human gut metagenome | biome: human-associated habitat; feature: feces | place: USA | collected 1985/1987
GCGGCGCCGGATCTTCAATATTCATTCTTCTACGACCGGGAATGTGACCCGAATTTCAAAACCTGCGCCCCGGTCGGACGCGGCGCTGAGCGTGAGCCCGAGCTCCTTTGCGATCTCGCGTGCGAGGTAGAGGCCCATGCCGGTGGCCTTGCTCTTTTCGTGACCGGAGTCACCGGTGAAGCCCTTTTCAAACACATACGGCAGGTCGCACGCGTGCACGCCCGGCCCGTTGTCACGGACGGTGAGGACGGTCTCGGCCGTGCTGCACGTGAGCGAAAACGAGAGTACCGGCGCATCGCTTGTGTATTTCACGCTGTTGCTTACGAGTTGTCCGAGCAGGAAACACAGCCCGCGCCGGTCGGTGAATACGGTCTCGTCCGCAAGCTGCCGCTCGATACGAATGTGCTTTTCCTCCAGCAGCGGGCGGTAATCGTCGAGCACCTCGTCGATGCAGCTGCGCAGCGTCAGGCGCTCGAACCGATAGTCGCGCCGTGCGCCGCGCAGGCGCGCATAGTAGAGCATCTGGTCGATGAACGCCTGCATCCGGTTGCGTGCGTAGTCGAGCTTGAAGCCGACCGCCTCCGGCAGCGTGTCGCGCCGATTGTCGAGCACGAGCGTCAGCAGCGCCAGCGGCGTTTTCACTTCGTGCGCCCAGAGCTCCACGTAATCCTCGTAGTCGTCCATCTGCGTTTGCAATTGTGCGATGGTCTGCTGCTGCGCACGCAGCGTTTCGCCGAGCAGGTGAACGCTTTGTGATTCGGCGGGGGAGAGTAGGCGGCACAGTGCCTGTTCGTGTGCCGCGTCCGGTGTGGCCAGAAAGGCCGTGAAGGCTTGCTCCCGCCGTTTTGCCCGCGCGCAGAGCACAGCGCACACACCGGCGAACAGAAACACCGTCGCCAGCACGATCACGGCCGCCATGGCGGCGAAGGCCCGCGCGTCCGCCAGCCACAGCAGCAGCGCCGCGAGCGCGTCCACGCCCAGCAGCAGCCCCAGCCACGGCAGGTACTGCCGCAGATAGCTTCCGTTATGCTTCATGCGCCACCTCCAGCCGGTAGCCGACGCCGCGCACGGACACGAGCTGCTGGCGCATGCCGAGGGACGCCATCGTCTTTTTCAGCCGCGTGAGGTTGACCTGCAGCGCGTTTTCGTCGATGAACTCCGTCGTACCCCAGAGCGCGCGGCTCAGGTCGTCCTTTGTGACGGTCTGCCCGCCGTGCGTCAGCAGCGCTTCAAGCAGCTTGCCCTGATTCGGCGGCAGGACGACGGACTGATTGTGGATAAAGAGTGTGTAGGTCTGCCGGTCGAGCAGGAAGTCCGCCCCCTCGAGCAGGTTCGGTCGTCCCTCGTAGCGCTTGAGGACGTTTCCGATGCGCGCCAGCAGCCGCTCCTTTCGATAGGGCTTGGTGAGGTATTCGTCCGCGCCGAGCTCGAGCGCGTGCACCTCGTCACGCAGCTGGTCGCGTGAGGTCAGCACAAGCACCGGCAGGGTGCTGCGCCGCTTGATGTCGCGGCAGATCTGAAAGCCGCTCACCTCCGGCAGATTCAGGTCCAGCAGCACCAGATCGGGGGCGAGCGCGAGCAGCTGCCCGGTCACGTCCGCAAAGTCCGTGATCTCCGTGACGGCGTAGTCTGCGCGGCGCAGCATATCCGCAAGTTCCTCGCGCATGAGCGCCTCATCTTCCACGACGGCGATGTGCTTCATCGCGCCGCCCCCTTTCTGCGTTATTCTTCGCGTTCCGGCGCCATCAGGGTCAGCAGGTATTTGCTGCTGGAGCGCTTGACGGCCGCCATGTAGATCCATTCTACCACACACAGCAGCAAAATCATAGCTCCGGCGGCGATCATCATTTCCGTCATGCCGCTCTGTGCGCTGGCAGAGAGGATGCCGGAAAAGAGCGCGCGCACGCCAAACAGGCTGCTGACCGCCGCCACGCCGACCGGCAGGCCGAAGTACCAGTTGATCTGTGCCTTTGCTGCGCGGCAGAGCGTGTCGTGCTCTGCGCCGAGGCGCACGAGCGTCCGGTAGCGGCGCGCGGCCTTCTGCTGGCCCATGAGAAACTGCACGCCGATGATGGTGTTGGCCACGACGAGGAAGATGATGGCGAGATAAATCGTTAGGTAGCTCGCCGCGACGATGTAAAACAGCTCCCGGCCGAGGTTTTGCAGGTAGCTCTCATATTCCAGCCCGAGCGGGTCAAGCTGCTCGTTCATGTCCGCAATGGCGCGCATGAGACTCCTGCCCTCCGTCACGGACGGGGCGAGCACAGCGTCGAGGTAGACGTCATAGTCGCCCTGCGTGTAGTGGTCGAACGCGGCGTCCGGCACGATGAGCGCAAACGATATCGTGATCGAGCGGTCGGTCACGACGCTGACCGACTGCACCTGCCCGCGGAGCGTGAACGGCGCACCGTCGATCGTGATGGCAGCGCCGTCCGTGATCAGGCGGTCAAGCAGCGCCGTGTTTTCCGCCGATGACACCTCGCTGTCGCAGTAGACGGCGGCCTCGTCGGGCGCAAGCGTCAGCTCCGGCAGACCGGCGTTTGTCAGCAGGCGGTTATAGCTGCTGAGCGCGATGAGGTGCGGATAGCCCACGGCCTCGAGCAGGTATTGCAGCTGCTGCTGCTCGTCGGAGACGGGCATGGCATCGATGGTGCGCTGCAAGGCGGGGAATTTCACGGTGTTTTGGTAGTTCGTGCTCGTGCGCACGCGGCCGATGCGCATCTCGAAGATGTCGGAAAAAGCGCTGTCGAGCCCGCCTGCGGCAAGCGTCTGGCGGAGGTCGTCCAGACTCTGTCCGTCGGAGCGGAACGTGTAGTCGAGCGTGTGCGTCTCGGCTCTGGATGAGCGCGCGGTCGCAACGCCAGCGCCGAAGCAGCACAGCGCCGCAAGGATGAGCAGGGAGCTGATCGCCAGCGTACCCGATCGGTGGATGACCGTCTCCTCGATCTGCCGGAAGTTAAACACCCGCAGTTTTCCCGCGCGGTCTCCGCGCCGGGCCAGCCGGTCGATGATGACGCGCAGCCCGTAAAACAGCAGCAGCGTGCCCGCCACGCCGAGCGCGAGCGTGCCCGCCATGTAGCGCAGGCCGCTCCACGCGTACCCGCGGATGGCAAACGTATACGCACCGGCGAGCAGCGCCGCGCCCAGCACGAGCGCCGCGGCGTAAACGACGGCGGGGCGCTGCTTTTTCGTGCCCTCCGGCGTCTCAGTGAGCAGCGCGCCGATCTCCTGACGCACGATCTTCCCGCTGAGGATGAGCGAGGCCAGCAACTTGATCGCAAGAAAGCCCACGGCCGTCCACCCGATGGCGGACAGCGACAGCGCGAAGCGGTGCCCAACGATGCCGAGCCCGACGAGCCGCGCCGTGACGAGGCTGATGACCTCCGAAATGAGCAGCGCTGCCGGCAGACCGATGGCCAGCGCGATGAGGCTCGAGCGCAGATCCTCCGCCAGCAGCATGCCGAAGAGCTTGCGCCGCTGCATGCCCAGCATGAGGTACACGCCGAATTCGTGCCGCCGCCGCGCAAGCTGAAAGCGGTTGGCGTAGTATACGAGAAAGAACAAAATGAACAGCGTCAGCCCGTACAGCACCGGGACGAGCGTCAGCAGCCGGTTCACGGCGTCGCTCTCCATGCGCTGCAGGAACACCATCACATCCTGATGCGACAGGGAGAGGATGATGTAAAACGCGATGATCGAGATGAGCAGGGACGTGAAAAACAGCCCGTTTTCCCGGCGGCTGCGGCGGCTGTTGCGCTTGACAAGTTCAGAGAACATTGGCACTGCCCCCTCCCAGCTGCGCCATCACGGACAGGATGCGCCCGTAGAATGCCTGCTGCGTCTCATCCGGCACGTCGCGCCGCAGCTCGTGGAAGAGTACGCCGTCCTGAATGAAGAGGATGCGCTTGCAGTAGCTTGCGGCGTTGCAGTCGTGCGTGACCATGAGGATGGTCGTGCCGGCGTCCGCGTTCAGGCCGGAGAGCTTTTCCATGAGCGCGCGGGCGTTTTTCGAGTCGAGCGCGCCGGTCGGCTCGTCGGCCAGCACGATCTCGGGGTCGAGGATGAGCGCGCGCGCCGCCGCGATGCGCTGCTTCTGTCCGCCGGACATCTGCGCCGGAAACTTGTCGAGCACGTCCGTCACCTCGAGATAATCGGCGAGCTTCTGCAGCCGGGCGCGGCTCTCGGACTCGGAGACGCCGTGCAGCGACAGCGGCAGGAGGATATTCTCGCGGCCGGTGAGGTTGTCGATGAGCTCAAAGTTCTGAAACAGGTAGCCGATCTCCTTGCCGCGGTAGTCGGCGAGTGCCTTGCCGTGCAGCGTCGTGATGCACTTGCCGTGCAGCGCGACGGCGCCGGCGGTCGGCGCGATGACGGTCGCGATGCAGTTGAGCAGCGTCGATTTGCCCGAGCCGCTGCTGCCCATGATGCCGAGAAACTCGCCCGGCATGACCTGAAACGAGATGCCGTCGAGCGCACGGGTCAGATTCGGCTCCTTGCCGTAATATTTTTTCAGGGCTGCAATTTCGAGAATTGGGTCCATTGCACATACCTCCTTTGGATTCTGCTGCCATGGTACAACACCCGGCGCGGAAAATCCACTTACAGTGGCTGAAAGGTTTTCGCCGTTCGGCTTGACAGCTGCGCGGCGGCACGATATGCTGAAATTGCTGAAATCATACCCCCGCAACTGCCGGTTGACACATTTGACAGTCGCCTTGGTGGTGCGCAACCGGCCGATCTGGTATCCTGTCCTCAGCCGGAAACGGAAAAACAATACGGGAGGAAGCCGCTTATGCTATTGGCAGATAAGATCGTGACCCTGCGCAAGCGCGCCGGCTGGTCACAGGAGGAGCTGGCGGCACAGCTGGGCGTGTCGCGCCAGTCGGTGTCGAAATGGGAGGGCGCGCAGTCCGTGCCCGATATGCAGAAGGTCGTGCAGATGAGCCGTCTGTTCGGCGTCACGACCGATTACTTATTAAAAGAAGAGCTCGGCGAGCCGGAACCGGCCCCGGCCGAGCCGGATGCGCCGCTGCGCTGCGTGACCATGGAGCAGGCGGCGGACTATCTGGCGCTGCGGCAGGCGGCCGCGCCGAAGCTCGCACTGGCGACGCTACTGTGCGTACTCTCGCCGGCGGCGCTGCTTTTGCTCGCCGCGCTCAGCGACCGGCCGGGCGCGGCTATTTCGGAAAATGCGGCGGCGGGCATCGGCCTGTGCGTGCTGATGGTGCTCGTGGCGGTCGCGGTGGCGGTGTTCATCACGTGCGCCGCGCAGGTGAAAGCATATGCCTTTCTGGAGAGCGAACCGTTTGAGACGGCCTGCGGCGTGACCGGTATGGTGCGCGAGTGCCGGGCGGCATTCGCACCGCGCCACACGCGCGGAAAGGTCGTGGGCACGGTGCTGTGCATCCTGTCGGCAGTGCCGCTGTTTATCGCCGTCTGCCTGGACGGGCCGGACCTGCTGTATGTCGGGGCGGTCTGCCTGCTGCTCGTGCTGGCGGGCGTCGGCGGCGCGGTGCTTGTCTCCGGCGGCGTGTATTGGGTGGCGATGGACCGTCTGCTCGAAGAGGACGACTATGCCCGGCCGCGCAAGCGGCAGAACGGCGTCGTCGGTGCGGTCAGCGCTATCTACTGGCTCACGGCCACGGCGGCGTACCTGCTTTGGACATTCGGCCCGTGGTGGGACGCGCAGCCGCAGGACACATGGATCCTCTGGGCGGTCGCGGGGGTGCTCTACGGCGCGGTCATGGCGCTCGTGCGCGGGATTCGAAAATGAAGTGCTTGCAGGGAATAGAAAAAGAAAAATGCCGCAGGCGGCCGCCTGCGGCATTTGCGATTCTTATTCAGGAATGTTACAGCGTGTTCTCGCCGGTCTCGAGACCGATGACCTCGTCCACAGGCAGCGAGAGGATGATGCCGTGCGCGTCTGTGCGCAGGCCGCAGGCGTCGCTGATGGCGTTCATGACGGCGGCCTTTTTCTCGCGCGGCGTGACGATGACGACGAACTCCTCTTCCTCCTGCATGGAGATGCCGAGCTTGCGGCTGATGCGCTCGGAGTTCTGGCGGCGTCCCTTGAGGATCGTGCCGCCCATGGCGCCTGCGCTTCTGGCGGCGTCGATGGCGTCGCTGCTGTAGCCGTTGCTGAGCGCGACCCAGATGGCGGCGTAACCCGCGCCGGTTTGCATATCGGACATTTCGCTACACACCCTTTCTTCGATCTTCTGTTCTATGGTCTCGCGCAGCTGGTCGTTCATGAGCTGGAGCAGCGGCCGCTGCAGCCCCGTGATCGGGATCGTCAGCACGATGCCGCCGCCGCGCTTATGCAGCGGGATGCGCTGCTGCAGTGCGTCAAGCAGGTCGCGCACGAGAAACTTCGGCAGCAGCCCGATCGTGAGCAGGCGGCTGCTGCCGCTCAGCCCGAAGATGTCGAGCATTTCCGACGGCGCCGTGCCGTGTCCCTGACACTGGTAGTAGATCGGGATGCGGAAATTCTGAAACGTCTGCTCGAGCTTGCGGCGGTATTCATGGCTCGTGATGATGAGCACCATGCGCGGTGCGAGTCGGTTTTCGGAATGTATCATATCTCTTCGTCCTCCAGGTCGATGACACCGTCATCGGGCAGCAGGTCAGCTTTGTCCTCAGCCACGGCTTTGGCTTTGTGTACGTAAATGACGCCCATGATCTGAATGGCGACCGGCGGCGCGAGCGCGACGAGCGCCACCACGCCGAAGGCGTCCGTGACGACGCTGCCGCCGAGCGCGGTGCACGCGCCCATGGCCAGCGGCAGCAGGAAGGTGGAGGTCATGGGTCCGCTCGCCACGCCGCCGGAGTCGAAGGCGATGCCCACGAACACGGACGGGACATAGCGCGCGAGGATGAGCGCGAGCGCGTAGCCCGGCACAAGGATCCAGTAGATGCTGATGCCGGTCAGCACGCGCACCATCGACAGCATCACCGCGCAGGCCACACCGATGGACAGCGCCGTGTTCATCATGCTCTGCGACACCGTGCCGCCGGTGACATCTTCGACCTGCTTGTTGAGCACCTGTACGGCAGGCTCCGCCTTGACGATGTAGTAGCCGATGAGCGCGCCGATCGGTATGAGCACCCAGCGGTACGTGCTGTCCGCCAGGCCTGAGCCGAGCAGGTTGCCCACGGGTGTAAAGCCGATGTTCACGCCGGTCAGAAACAGGATCAGACCGATGACGGTGTACAGAAAGCCGACGCCGGTGCGCAGCAGCTGCCGCCGGCGGTAGTGGTGCGTCAGCAGCTGGAACAGCACGCACACCGCTACGATCGGCAGAATGCTCAGCAGCACTTCCTTCGCGTAGTCCGGCAGGCCGATGGCGAACTGCTGCGCCACATCGCGCGTTGTGACGACCGGCGCGATCTCCACGGCGGAATAGATCGCATCGCTCGGGTGGTAGAAGATGCCGAGCAGCAGCACCATCAGGATCGGTCCGACGCTGCACAGCGCGACCAGACCGAAGCTGTCGTCATCGTGCCCCTGCGCGGCGCGCAGCGCCGACACGCCGACGCCCAGTGCCATGATAAACGGCACGGTGATCGGCCCCGTCGTGACACCGCCGGCGTCAAACGCGACGGCGAGAAAATCCTTCGGGGAAAACAGCGTCAGCGCAAACAGCAGCGCGTACGCGCCCAGCAGACACTTTGCCAGCGACGCGCGATAGAAGATGCGCAGCACGGCCAGCGCCAGAAAGACGCCTACGCCGACGGCGACTGTCCAGATCAGGACGTTGTTGGGGATGGACGCGACCTGATTTGCCAGCACCTGCAGATCCGGCTCTGCGATGGTAATGATCGTACCGAGCGCGAACGACACGAGCACGACCAGAATGACCTTTTCACGTTTTGCCAGCGTCTTGCCGACACCCTCGCCGAGCGGGGTCATGGACATTTCGGCGCCGAGCTGGAAAAAGCCCATGCCGAAGATCAGCAGCACAGCGCCGGTCAGAAACAGCGCCAGCGTGCCGATCTCCATCGGGACGAGCGTGATGCTCAGCACCAGCACGATCAGGGTGATCGGCAGGACGCTGGAGAGAGATTCCTTAACTTTTTCTTTCAGCTTTTCATTCATACGGTTGCGGTGGTCCTCCTTTTGCGGGGGTTCAGGATCGCTGCACGACCGCATTGCATGGAGTCAGCTGCGGTTGACGATGGCCATGAACTCCTCGCCGGTGATGGTCTCCTTCTCGTAGAGATACTTGGCCAGCTCGTCGAGCTTGGCGCGGTTTTCCGTGAGGATGCCAACGGCTTTGGCGTGCTGCTTTTTCACGAGCGCGACGACCTGATGGTCGATCCGCGTCTGTGTTTCAGCCGAGCAGGCGAGGGAGGTGTCGCCGCCGAGGTACTGGTTCGTGACCGTCTCGAGCGCGACCATGTCAAACTCCTCGCTCATGCCGTAGCGCGTGATCATGCCGCGGGCGAGCTTCGTCGCCTGCTCGATGTCGTTGGATGCGCCGGTGGAGACGATGCCGAAGCGCACCTCCTCGGCGGCGCGGCCGCCGGTGAGGGTGGCGATCTTGTTTTCCAGCTCCTCTTTTGTCATGAGATAGTGGTTGCCTTCCTCGACCTGCATTGTGTAACCGAGCGCGCCGGATGTGCGCGGGATGATGGTGATCTTCTGCACGGGGGCGGAGTGCGTCTGCAATGCGGCGACGAGCGCGTGACCGATCTCGTGGTAGGCGACCGTCCACTTTTCCTTGTCGGTGAGGATGGCGTTTTTCTTCTGATAGCCCGCGATGACGACCTCGATGCTCTCCTCAAGATCGGACTGCGTGGCAAAGCGCCGGCCGTCGCGCACGGCGCGCAGCGCGGCCTCGTTGACGATGTTTGCAAGCTCTGCACCGGATGCGCCGGAGGCCATGCGCGCGATCTGGCCGAAGTCCACGTCCTCGGCGACCTTGATCTTGCGGGCGTGCACCCTGAGGATCTCCTCGCGGCCCTTGAGGTCGGGCAGCTCCACGGGCACGCGCCGATCAAAACGGCCGGGCCGCGTGAGCGCGGGGTCGAGCGACTCGGGCCGGTTCGTGGCGGCGAGGATGATGACGCCGTTGTTGCCCTCGAAGCCGTCCATTTCCGTCAGCAGCTGGTTGAGCGTCTGCTCGCGCTCATCATTGCCGCCGACCTGCCCGTCGCGCTTCTTGCCGATAGCGTCGATCTCGTCGATGAACACGATGCACGGCGCTTTCTCCTTGGCCTGCCGGAACAGGTCGCGCACCTTGCTCGCGCCCATGCCGACGAACATCTCCACAAATTCCGAGCCGGAGATGGAGAAAAACGGCACGTTTGCCTCGCCCGCAACGGCTTTGGCCAGCATCGTCTTGCCGGTTCCCGGAGGGCCGACGAGCAGGATGCCCTTGGGCATGGACGCGCCGATCTCCTGATACTTCGACGGGTCGTGCAGGTAGTCGACGATCTCGGTCAGGTTCTCCTTGGCCTCGTCCTCACCGGCGACGTCGGAAAACTTGATGCCCTCGGCGGACTTGACATAGACCTTTGCGTTCGAGCCGCCGAGCCCGAACATCATGGAGTTCGGCCCGCCGGCCTTGTTCGTCATGCGCTTGAGCATAAACTGGCCGAGGGCGACAAACACCACGATCGGCAGCAGCCACGTCAGCAGAAACGACAGAAACGGCGACATCTGCTCGACGATCTCGCTCGAGAACTCCGCGCCGGAGTCCTTCAGGCGATAGATCAGGTCGGGATCGTCCATCGGGCCGGTCTTGTAGATCTGGGTGTCGTCTTTGTTCGTGAAGAGGATCTGGTTGTCCTGCACCTCCACGCGGCCGATCTCTTTGTTCTCCGTCATGGTCATGAACGTGCCGTAGTCGACCTCCTTGACCTGCCGCTGGCTCAGCCACGGCACGGCGAGGAAGTTGATGAGCAGCAGCACGAGCAGCGCCATGGCGTAGTAATACAGCATCGGCTTTTTCGGGCTTTTTACTTCATTCATGCGTATGCTTCCTTTATTCAAAATATATGTGTACTGCGTGTGCATTTTCCGGACTCGTGTAACGTAACTTTAGTTTACCACAACAGGAAACGTCTGTCCAGTGAATAAACTGTGTACAGCGTGTACAAAAAATACCCGATCCGCCGGTAAAGAGACAAGGAAACCGGAATCTGTGCAGCAAATGTTACGGAAGAATACACCTTGC
>OHRV01000306.1_pt1 | contig 10108 bp, 7 predicted proteins | sample 1578511 | NCBI WGS metagenome assembly OHRV01 (sample SAMEA3879546, study PRJEB24766) | human gut metagenome | biome: human-associated habitat; feature: feces | place: USA | collected 1985/1987
CTCGGCTTTAACCTGCCGGTAGAGATGATTGCCACCTCCCACGGCGTGGTGTGGCGCGATAACCCGACGCAGATCGTTGAGTTGTACCTGAAATGGGCGGCGGATTATCAGGAAGATCGCATCACCATTTTCTACGACACCATGTCGAACAACACCCGCATGATGGCCGACGCCATCGCCCAGGGAATTACCGAAGTCGATCCGCGCGTGGCGGTGAAAATCTTCAATGTCGCGCGCAGCGATAAAAACGACGTGCTCACCAATGTTTTCCGCTCAAAAGGGGTATTGGTCGGCACGTCGACGATGAACAACGTGATGATGCCGAAGATCGCCGGGTTGGTGGAGGAGATCACCGGCCTGCGTTTTCGCAATAAGCGCGCCAGCGCTTTCGGCTCCCACGGCTGGAGCGGCGGCGCGGTTGATCGCCTCTCAACGCGTTTGCAGGATGCCGGGTTTGAGATGTCCCTCAGCCTGAAAGCGAAATGGCGACCGGATGTCGACGCGCTGGAGATCTGCCGCCAGCACGGGCGCGATATTGCCCGCCAGTGGGCGCTCGCCCCGCTGCCGGAGCCGCTCAGCCAGCCCGCCGCGCAAGCTGCCTGTGGCTGCGCAGAATCAACTGCCGATCTCGGCCCGCGTATGCAGTGCAGCGTCTGCCAGTGGATTTATGACCCCAAAACAGGGGAACCGATGCAGGATGTCGCGCCGGGTACGCCGTGGTCTGAAGTGCCGGATTCTTTCCTCTGCCCGGAGTGTTCGCTGGGTAAAGAGGTATTTGACGAACTGGCAGTGGAGGCAAAATGAGCGCCGGGATTGTGATTATCGGCTCGGGCTTCGCCGCCCGCACGCTGGTGAAAAATATCCGCAAGCTGGACAGCCAGGTGCCGCTGACGCTGATTGCCGCCGACGGTATGGAAGAGTACAGCAAGCCGGAACTGAGCCATGTGATAAGCCAGGCGCAGCGCGCCGAAGATCTGATCCGCCAGACGGCGGGCGACTTCGCCGAGCAGTTCAACGTGCGCCTTTTCCCCTACACCTTTGTCACCACCATCGATCCCCACGCGCAGGTGGTGAAAAGCGCCGACAGAAGCTGGCCGTACGATAAGTTAGTGCTGGCAACCGGGGCGAAAGCCTTTGTGCCGCCGCTGCCGGGGTGCGAAATGATGCTGACCCTTAACAGTTTGCAGGAGTACCACGCCTGCGAAGAGCGGCTGCATGCGGCAAAGCGGGTGCTGATTGTCGGTGCCGGGCTGATTGGCTGTGAGTTAGCGATGGATTTTCAGCGCGCGGGGAAAACCGTCACCCTGCTGGATAATGCCGCCAGCATCCTTCCGGCGCTGATGCCGCCGGAGGTGAGCGCACGTCTGCAACGCTGCCTGACGGCAAGCGGTGTGCGCCTGCTGCTCGCCGCTAAGCTGGCACGGCTTGAGGCTCAGGAGAGCGGCGTGCGGGCGCGGCTGGATGATGAGCGCATTGTCGATGCCGATGTGGTGGTTGCCGCCACCGGCCTGCTGCCGCACACCGCGCTGGCGCAGGCTGCCGGGCTGGAGACCCGCCGCGGAATTGTCGTCGACGCCACGCTGCAAACCAGCCATCCGCATATCTTCGCGCTGGGCGACTGCGCCGAAATCAATGGTCAGGTGCTGCCCTTCCTGCAACCGATCCAGCTCAGCGCCATGACGCTGGCGAAAAACCTCACCGGCAGCCCGTCGCAACTGACGCTGCCGCCGATGCTGGTGAAGGTGAAAACGCCGCTGATGCCGCTGCATCTGGCGGGTGAAACCTCGCGCGCCGACCTGCGCTGGCTCATCGCTACCGATGCCACAGGCATGGTGGCAAAAGGGATCGACGACGCCGACGATACGCTGCGCGCGTTTGTGGTCAGTGAAGATCGCATGAAAGAGGCCTTTGCGCTGCTGAAGGCGCTGGGGCAATAGCCCGCGCGGCCGCCACCAGCCCCTGGCCGAAGGCGACGCCACCATCCCCGGCCGGAAGCTGGTGGGGAAAGAGCAGCGTGAAATCGGCCAGGTAGTGCTGTAAGCGGGCTTTCAGCAGGCGGTTATGCAGCACGCCGCCGCTGAACACCAGCGTCGTAATGCCGCGCTTGCAGGCATGCTCGCGCGCAAGCCCGGCAAAGCCGCACGCCAGCGCATCGTGAAACGCCCACGCCCGCGCAGATGGTGCCGCCTGCCAGCCCAGCCACGTCTGCCAGAAGGTTGCCAGGTCGAGCCGGTTCCCGAGAAGCGGCATCTTCACCGGGTGCGCAAGGTTTTCCGCTTTTGCCGCCAGCGCTTCCAGCTGGCAGGCGGCCTCCCCTTCATAGCTAAGCTGCTCTGGTGCACAGCCGAGCGCGCAGGCCACCGCGTCAAAAAGCCGCCCGCAGGATGAGGCCAGCGGTGCGTTGATGCCGCGCGCAATTGCTCGCTCCAGCACTGGCCAGTTCTGCTGCTGGATAAGCGCCGTTTCCGGGTAATCCTGCCACCTCTCAACAAAGGCCAGCATCTGCGCCAGCAAGTTGCGCCACGGCTGGCGCGCGGCGAGATCGCCCCCCGGCAGCGCCACCGACGGCAGGCCGCCGAGATGCTCGCAGTCGCGGTAGTTAACCCGCAAACACTCCCCGCCCCACAGCGCACCGCCCTCGCCCATACCGATACCATCAAGGGTTATAGCAATCACATCCCCGCCGTCGAGCGGCCAGCCATGCTCGCCAAGGCAGGCGGCGGCGTGGGCGTGGTGATGCAGCACGGTGTGAACCGGCAACCCGGCGCGATCTGCCCATGTGCGAGTGCGGTAGGCCGGATGCGCGTCCACCACCACCTGCTGCGGCGTGAAATCGTAGATCTGCTGCATCAGGCGCAGGGCGTTTTGCCACTGCGCCTCGACGCCCTCATCGGTTAAATCGCCAAAATGTTGCCCCGGCACGGCGCTCTCGCCACGCAGCAGGCAGAAGGTGTTTTTCATCTGCGCGCCGAGGCAGAGCAGCGGCGGAATATCACGAAAGCCCGGCGGCAGCGGCAGCGCATCGGGCACATAGCCTCTGGCGCGCCGCAGCATCTCGCCGCTCGCCCGCACCACGGAGTCATCCATGCGCTGCACAATCTCGCGATTATGCAGCAGGAAACCGTCGACTATCGACGCCAGCTCAGCCTGGGCGGCAACGTTGGTAAGCGCGGGCGGTTTACCGCTGAGGTTGCCGGAGGTCATCACCAGCGGGCGCTGCAACGCCTGCGCCAGCAGATGCTGCACCGGATTTGAAGGCAGCATTACGCCAATTTCATCAAGCCCAGGCGCAATGGCCTCACAGAGGCCGCTGACGCTTGCGCTCTCCACCAGCACAATCGGCGCCGCGGGCGTGGCCAGCAGGCGCTGCGCTTCAGGGGAGAGCCCGTCGCTTGACGCCAGCATTACCGCCAGCGGCTTGCTCGGGCGCTGTTTTCGCGCGCGCAGGTAGCGCACGGCGGCCTCGTTGCCCGCATCGCAGACCAGATGAAAGCCGCCGATGCCTTTCACCGCCACCACGCCGCCGCTTTTGATCAGCGCCACCGCCATCTGCAACGCCTCTTCGCCCGCTGCCCGGTAACTCGCATCATGCCAGCTCAGTTGCGGCCCGCATTCAGCACAGGCCACCGGCTGGGCATGAAAACGCCTGTCCAGCGGATTGCGGTACTCCGCTTCGCAGGCCGGGCAGAGGGGAAACGCCGCCATCACCGTTAACGGGCGGTCATAGGGCATAGCGTTGATAATGGTGAAGCGCGGCCCGCAGTGGGTGCAGTTGATAAAGGGGTAACGGTAGCGGCGCCCGGTGGGGTTGAACATCTCCGCCAGGCAATCAGGGCAGGTTGCGGCATCGGGGACAATCTGCGTATCCATTGCCCCGCCCGCGCTGTCGCGGATGGTGAAGGCCTGCGGTAAAACAGGCCAGTGAAAGGGGTGCTGCTCAACGCGATCGATGCGCGCCAGCGGCGGACAGCGCTGGTGCAGAAGGCGGAGAAAAGCCTGCGCGTCGCCAGCGAGGCGAATCTCTACGCCCTGCGCGTCGTTACAGACATCACCGTTCAGCGCCAACTGCTGCGCCAGTTGCCAGACAAAGGGGCGGAAGCCCACCCCCTGCACTTTTCCGTAAACGCGTAAGCAAACCCCAGGGCTTTGGCTCATATCATCATTGCAGCGCCGCATCGCGCAGGCGCGTCTTCATCTGTTGATAGGTGCGCTGAGTGTACGCTTCGGCCCAGGATTGATCGTTGATCGCACTCACCCGTACCGCGCAATATTTGGTCTCCGGCGTTTTCGATATCGGGTCGAGATTATCCTGCGTCAGCTCGTTACAGGCACCGATCCACCACTGGTAAGTCATATAGACGCTGCCCTGGTTGATGCGTTCGCTGACATCCGCGCGGGTGATCACCTTCCCGCGACGCGACTCTACCCACACCAGCTGGCGGTCACGGATCCCCAGCGCATCGGCATCCTGCGGGTTGATCTGCATAAAGCCCGGCTCATCGGCGAGGGTTTGCAGCGCCGCGCAGTTACCGGTCATTGAGCGGCAGGAGTAGTGCCCTACTTCGCGCACGGTACAGAGCACCAGCGGGAATTCACTGTCCGGGCGTTCGGCGGGCGCACGCCACGGTGCGGCGAAAAGGTGGCCTTTGCCATCCGGCGTATCAAACTTGTTGTCATGGTAAAGGTAAGGCGTGCCGGGATGATCGAGGGTCGGGCAGGGCCACTGAACATGGCCCATATCGCCCATCTTCTCGTAGGTGACGCCGTAAAAGAGCGGGCAGAGTTCGCGTAGCTCGTCCCAGATCTGCTGATTGTTGTCGTAGTGCATCGGGTAGCCCATCTCGGTGGCGATCAGGCTGATAATCTCCCAGTCACGTTTGACGTTATAGGTCGGCTCAATCGCTTTTTCGAAGCGCTGGAAACCGCGGTCGGCGCAGGTAAAGACGCCGCCATGTTCACCCCACGAGGTGGCGGGCAGCAGCACGTCCGCCTGCTCGGCGGTTTTGGTCATAAAGATGTCCTGCACCACGATAAAGTCGAGGGCCTCAAAGCCTTTGCGCACCAGGCCCAGGTCCGCTTCGGTCTGGAGCGGATCCTCGCCCATGATGTAGTAGGCTTTCACTTTGCCCTCAAGCGCCAGGTGCGGCACTTCGGTAATGCGCACGCCCACCTGATCATCCATTACCGCCGGATCGATCCCCCAGGCAGCGGCGAATTTCGCCCGTACCTGTGGGTCAACCACATCCTGATAACCGGGGAACTGGTTGGGGATGACGCCCATATCGCAGGCACCCTGCACATTGTTTTGTCCGCGCACCGGGCCGACGCCGACATGCTCGCGGCCAAGGTTGCCGGTGAGCAGCGCAAGGCTCGATAACCCTTTCACCACATCGACCGCCTGACCAAACTGCGTCACGCCCATGCCCCACATAATGGTGGCGGACGGCGCGGCGGCAAAGGTGCGCATCGCCTGGCGCACCTGTTTTGCCGGCACGCCGGTGAGGTGTTCCACCGCTTCCGGCGCGTACTCTTTTACCGTTTCACGGTAGGCATCCAGCCCGGTGGTAAAGCTGGCGACATAATCTTTGTCATACAGCTCCTCTTCGAGCAGCACATAACCGAAGGCGTTGACCAGTGCCATATTGCAGCCATTTTTCAGTTGCAGATGCTGGTCGGCGATACGCGCGGTCTCGATCCGACGCGGATCGCAGACGATAATTTTCGCTCCATTTTGCCGGGCTTTAATCACTCTTCGCGCCACGATCGGGTGCGAATCGGCGCAGTTGTAGCCAAAAATCAGCAGGCAGCGGGAGTTTTCAATATCGCTGATGGAGTTGCTCATCGCGCCGTTGCCGAGGGTCTCCTGCAACCCGGCAACAGAGGGGCCATGGCAGACGCGGGCGCAGCAGTCGACGTTGTTAGTGTTGAGTACGCCACGGGCGAACTTCTGCATCACATAGTTAGTTTCGTTCCCCGTCCCGCGTGATGAACCAGTGGTCATAATGGCGCGCGGGCCGAACTGGGCTTTGATTTCGCTAAGGCGCTTAGCGGTGTAGCGGATCGCTTCATCCCAGCTGACCGGGGTAAGCTTGCCCCCTTTCTGATAGCGGATCATCGGTTGCGTCAGGCGCGGGGTGAGCAGCTTGGTGTCGTTGAGGAAATCCCAGCCGTAGTAGCCTTTCAGGCAGAGTTCATTCTGGTTGGTATGGCCGTCGGCGGCTTCCGCGCGGATGATTTTTCCGTCATCAACAACCAGTTTCAGCTTGCAGCCCGCGCCGCAGTATGGGCAAACACTTGTGATCTTCTTCATCAGTAACAGACCTGTTAAAAGTGAAAGTAAAGGGGTTAGAAGGTAAGGGAGAGCGAGCTGTCGAGCGCGGCGCGACGCCGTTTATCCGCGCTCATCTGCTCCAGCACATTACGATCGATGCAGACCAGCGCCTTGGTCGGGCAGGCCTGAATGCAGGCCGGGCCGCTCTCGCTGTGGTGGCAGAGATCGCACTTGTTGGCTTCGGCTTTTTCCGCCCGTACATTGAGGCCCGCGCCGCTGTGGCGAATCACCGGACGCACCACCACTTCCATCGCGCCATAGGGGCAGGCCACCACGCAGGTTTTGCAGCCGATGCAGCGCTCCTGCATCACATGCACAAAACCTTCGTCGCGGCGGATGGCGCCGTTCGGGCAGACGTTGGCGCAGGGCGCGTCTTCGCACTGACGACACATGGTCGCCGTCGACACATTGACGCCTTTCACCACGTGAATACGCGGCAGGAAGGTTTCCGGGGTGAGCGCCGCGCAGTCGTGATCCGCCTGATGGGAGACCACGCAGGCGACCTCACACGTGCGGCAGCCAATGCATTTTGCGGCGTCGGCCATAATAAATCGGTTCATCATTTTCTCCAGCTAAGAGCCTTGTCCCGCTGAAGTATTCATAAAGCGTGCCACTTTTTAAGTGGCTGAATTTAATGATGTTAGTAAAAGCGCAGCGCTGTCATCGACAGAAGTGTCGATGACGGCTGACACCTCAGGCGCCGGGGCCGCTGGTGATGGAGTCGCGCAGGATCAACTCGCCGGGAAAGGTGGATTGCAGGGTAAAGTCACCGCCATCGAGCATAAAGATCAGGCGGTTGATGGTCTCTTTGATCATGCCGGTGACCGGGATTTTGACGCTGGAGAGCGCCGGTACGGTGAAGGGAGCCATGGCGATATCATCAAACCCCACGACCGAAACCTGGCCGGGTATGGCAATGCCGCTATCATGCAGCTGTTTGATAGCCCCCACCGCCATGTCATCGTTGCTCGCCACCAGCGCGCTGAAAGAGACTTTGCGATCCAGCAGTTCACGCACGCCGAGCGCGCCGCTCTGCGGTGTCCATTTCCCTTCGACAATCAATTCGTTACGCACCGCAATACCCTGCTGTTGCAGCGCGTCTTTGTAGCCGGATAAACGCTCAATACCGGTGGGTGAATCGAGCGAACCGGTGATCAGCGCAATGTCGCGATGGCCGCGCGCAATCAGCGCGGAGACCGCCTGCTGGCTGGCGGCGTGCTGATCGCAAAAGACGCAGTGGCTGAGGTTTTTGCGCAGGCGGCGGTTGAGCACCACAATCGGCTGAGCGTGGCTGTCGATAATCGCATCCAGCTCGTCGACGCTGAGAAAACGGGGGTAGATGATGACGGCGTCGCAGCGCAGATCGAGCAGATACTGAATCGCCTGACGCTCCTCTTCGGCGCTGTGTTTACCATCCGCCAGCAGCAGCTGACGCCCTCTGTCTTCGGTCATGCGCGCCGCGTGAGAGAGCAGTTCGCTGAAGTAGACGCCGTGGTAAAGGGTGTTAGTGACCACTAAGCCCAGCGTCTGGGTGGTGCTGCTGGCAAGGCTGCGCGCCAGCAAGTTTGGCCGGTAGCCGCTCTCGCTAATTGCCTGAAAGACGCGGGTTTTTGTCTCTTCACTGACATAGCCTTTGCCCGTCAATACGCGTGAAACCGTGGCTTTCGACACCCCTGCCCGCTTCGCCACCTCCTGCATTGTCGCCATCTGTCCTGCTCCTGCAAATGTCCTGTGGCGAAGTGTACTTCAGCCACGACGCGTATTGGAACAGATAACCATCCTGCAAATAGCGCGCACTTGTGGTTATCCGGTGATCTCCATCACGCTTTGGAAAAGTGGTTATTTTTAGCTCTTGTTTCACTCGCACAAACTCATCATGATTTTGTGGAACCGGTTACCTATTTCATGTTTCATCGCCGCCTGGGCGTGCGATAAGTCATTACCCTATTGATTAAACAGGATAAAAAACAATGGCTAAGAACTATGCGGCGCTTGCCCACTCGGTGGTAGATGCGCTGGGCGGTGTCGATAACATTGCCGCCGTAACGCACTGCATGACGCGCCTGCGCTTCGTGGTGAAAGATGAAACGCGCATCGACAGCGCCACTCTGAAAAGCATCAGCGGCGTGATGGGCGTGGTACGCAACGACAACCAGTGCCAGGTGATTATCGGTAACACGGTTTCGCAGGCGTTTCGTGAAGTGGTGAGCCTGCTGCCGCAGGATATGCAGCCCGTCGAAACGCAGACCAAACAAAAACTCACCTTGCGCCGCATCGGCGCGGGCATTCTCGATGCGCTGATTGGCACCATGTCTCCACTGATCCCGGCAATTATCGGCGGCTCGATGGTGAAACTGCTGGCGATGGTGCTGGAGATGTCCGGCGCGCTGCCTAAAGGCTCCTCCACCCTGACCATCCTGACGGTGATTGGCGACGGGGCCTTCTTCTTCCTGCCGCTGATGGTGGCTGCCTCGGCGGCGGTAAAATTCAAAACCAACATGTCGCTGGCGATCGCCATTGCCGGTGTGCTGGTGCACCCGAGCTTTATTGAGCTGATGGCGAAAGCGGCGCAGGGCGAGCACGTCGAGTTTGCGCTGATCCCGGTGACCGCGGTGAAATATACCTACACGGTGATCCCGGCGCTGGTGATGACCTGGTGCCTCTCCTACATTGAGCGCTGGGTCGATCGCATCACCCCGGCAGTGACGAAAAACTTCCTCAAGCCGATGCTGATTGTATTGATTGCCGCGCCGCTGGCGATTGTGCTGATTGGCCCGCTCGGCATCTGGATCGGTAGCGCCATCTCCGCGCTGGTTTACACCATTCACGGCTATCTCGGCTGGCTCTCGGTTGCCATTATGGGCGCGCTGTGGCCGCTGCTGGTAATGACCGGTATGCACCGCGTCTTTACACCCACTATCATTCAGACCATTGCCGAAACGGGCAAAGAGGGGATGGTGATGCCGTCGGAAATCGGCGCGAACCTCTCCCTTGGCGGCTCGTCGCTGGCGGTGGCATGGAAAACGAAAAACCCGGAGCTGCGCCAGACGGCGATGGCAGCGGCGGCCTCGGCGATCCTCGCCGGGATCTCCGAACCGGCGCTCTACGGCGTGGCGGTTCGCCTGAAACGCCCGCTGATCGCCAGCCTCATCAGCGGCTTTATCTGCGGCGCGGTCGCCGGAATCGCCGGGCTTGCCAGCCACTCCATGGCGGCACCGGGGTTATTTACCAGCGTGCAGTTCTTCGATCCGGCAAACCCGATGACCATTGTCTGGGTGTTTGGCGTGATGGCGCTGGCGGTGGTGCTGTCGTTTGTGCTGACGCTGCTGCTCGGCTTTGAGGATATTCCGGTCGAAGCGGAGAAAAACGCACCGATGGCGCAGCCGGTAACGGTAAAAGAAGCACAAGCCTGATTAATAGAGCGAGGTAACGCATGGCTGTTTTTCCGCAAGGATTTTTATGGGGCGGCGCACTGGCCGCCAACCAGTCGGAAGGGGGATATCTGGAGGGCGGCAAGGGGCTGACCACCGTCGATATGATCCCGCACGGCGCGAACCGTCTGGCGGTGAAACTGGGGCAGGAGAAACGTTTTGCCCTGCGCGACGATGAGTACTATCCCAGCCATGAGGCGATCGATTTTTACCATCGCTATAAAGAGGATATTTTACGAAATGCCAACCTGAGTTATGGTCACCATCACGCAAGGTAGAAGAGGTTGCAGATAGCCACTTGGTAGGAGGAGTGCTCTGGAACTTGCCCACAGCATCACGGATATAC
>OHRV01000315.1_pt1 | contig 9980 bp, 10 predicted proteins | sample 1578511 | NCBI WGS metagenome assembly OHRV01 (sample SAMEA3879546, study PRJEB24766) | human gut metagenome | biome: human-associated habitat; feature: feces | place: USA | collected 1985/1987
ATTACAAATCCGAAGCCGCACACTACGGTTAACGGATAGCGCTTTATCCACCAGCAATAACCATAAAAAACGTTCACGCCTGCCGGTAACGCAGGCACGCTTCGGGAAAGAAGAAGACATGGCAGATTTAACAGGTTGTTATTTCGGGCAAAAAGGGCGCACGCGCCTCTCTGCGCTGATTTTAGGTGCGCTCGTTTCACCGCTCACGCACGCAGCAGATAACAAAGAGGGCGATACCTTAACGGTGGTGGCAGATGCCGCCGCCGATAAACCGGCCACCTCCGGGTATCAGCCGCTTAACTCCTCCACCGCCACCCTGACCTCGATGCCGCTGCTGGATATTCCGCAAGTGGTGAATACCGTTAGCGACCAGGTGCTGGAAGATCAACACGCCACCACGCTTGATGAAGCGCTCTATAACGTCAGCAACGTTGTGCAGACCAACACGCTTGGCGGCACGCAGGATGCGTTTGTGCGCCGCGGTTTTGGTGCCAACCGTGACGGCTCGGTGATGACCAACGGCCTGCGCACCGTGGTGCCGCGCAGTTTTAACGCCGATGTCTCCAGGGTGGAAGTGCTGAAAGGCCCGGCTTCAACGCTGTATGGCATTCTCGATCCCGGCGGGCTTATCAACGTGGTGACCAAACGCCCGGAGACCACTTTTGGCGGCTCTGTTTCCGCCACCTCCAGCAGTTTTGGCGGCGGCACCGGTGAGTTTGACGTTACCGGCCCGATCGAAGGCACGCGGCTGGCCTGGCGCCTGATCGGCGAATACCAGAACGAAGATTACTGGCGTAATTTCGGCAAGCAGAAGAGCACCTTTATCGCCCCTTCGCTGAGCTGGTTTGGCGACAACGCGACGATCAACGTGCTCTACTCCCATCGTGATTATCAGATGCCGTTCGATCGCGGCACGATCTTCGATCTTGCGACCAAACAGCCGGTCAATGTCGACCGTAAAACCCGTTTTGATGAGCCGTTTAATATTACTGACGGTGAATCTGACATCGCGCAGCTCAACGCCGAATACCGCTTTAACAGCCAGTGGACCGGAAAGCTGGAGTATGGTTTCAGCCAGGATAAATACAGCGATAACCAGTCCCGGGTGGATGCCACGCAGTGATCGACCCAGCGTATGCACACCACGCGCGCCGATCTGCAGGGCAACGTGACGCTTGGCGGCTTTTATAACGAGATCCTTACCGGCGTCGCGTATGAAAATTACGATCTGCTGCGCACCGATATGATCCGCTGTAAGAACGTCAAAGATTTCAATATCTACAACCCGAGCTACGGTCGTGCCAGCAAGTGCACAACCGTCTCGGCCTCCGACAGCGATCAGCGCATCCAGCAAGAGAGCTACTCGGCGTATGCGCAGGATGCGCTCTATCTGACGGACAACTGGATCGCCGTCGCCGGGATGCGCTACCAGTATTACACCCAGTATGCGGGCAAAGGGCGTCCGTTTAAGGTCAACACCGACAGCAGCGATGAGCAGTGGACGCCGAAGTTTGGCCTCGTTTATAAACTCACGCCGTCGATCTCGCTGTTCGGTAACGTGGCAAAAGCCTTTATGCCGCAGTCGTCGATTGCCAGTTATATCGGCGACCTGCCGCCAGAAACATCGACTTCCTATGAAGTGGGTGCCAAATTTGACCTGTTCGACGGTGTTACCGCCAATATCACGGCGTTTGATATTCACAAACGTAACGTGCTGTATAACGAAATCATCGGCGATGAGACGGTAGCGAAAACCGCAGGGCGCGTGCGCTCCCAGGGTGTTGAGATGGATTTGGCAGGTGCGCTGACGCCGAATATGAATGTGATTGCCAGCTACAGCTATACCGCAGCGAAAGTGCTGGAAGATCCGGACTACGCCGGTAAACCGCTGCCGAACGTGCCGCGCCACACCGGTTCGCTGTTCCTGACCTATGACATCCACAATGTTTATGCCGGTAATACGCTGACCCTTGGCGGCGGCGGGCACGGCGTCAGCCGCCGCTCGGCCACCAACGGCGCGGATTATTACCTGCCGGGCTATGTCGTCGCGGACGCCTTTGCCGCTTACAAAATGCAGTTGCGCTACCCGGTGACGCTGCAACTGAACCTGAAAAACCTGTTTGATAAGACCTATTACACCTCATCGATGGGCACCAATAATTTGGGTAACCAGATTGGTGATCCGCGTGAAGTGCAGTTCACGGTGAAGATGGATTTTTAAGGTTTAACCGGTAACCCTTCTGCATTGCCCGATGACGCTTACGCTTATCGGGCCTACGTGTTGAATCCTCGCTTTTCGTAGGCCGGGTAAGGCGTAGCCGCCACCCGGCATCTCTTCTGCATTGCCCGATGGCGCTGCGCTTATCGGGCCTACGCGTTGAAGCCTCGCTTTTCGTAGGCCGGGTAAGGCGCAGCCGCCACCCGGCATCTTCTCTGCATTGCCCGATGGCGCTTCGCTTATCGGGCCTACGCGTTGAACCCTCTCTTTTCGTAGGCCGGGTAAGGCGCAGCCGCCACCCGGCATCTCCTCTGCATTGCCCGATGGCGCTTCGCTTATCGGGCCTACGTTTAAGCCTCGCTTTACGTAGGCCGGGTAAGGCGTAGCCGCCACCCGGCATGTTCCCCGTACCGCCGGTTCATTAAACAGTCACCTGCACGCCATGCTTTTGCAGCATTGGTTTCACACAATGCCCGCTTTCGAAACCCGTGACGTTTTTTTCAGGCAACTATGAAAAAGTACTGGCTTCCCTGGCTTATCCTCTCGCCGTCGCTGCTCTTCCTGGCGCTGTTCACCTACTTTCCCCTGCTGCGCTCGGTCTACGACAGCCTGTTCGATACGCGCATGGCGAGCGACAACCCGCCCTTTGTCGGCGCGGCTAACTTTACGCGCCTGCTGGAAGACAGCGTCTTCTGGCAATCGCTGCTCAATAACCTGCTCTATATCCTGCTGACGGTGATCCCGGGCGTCGCGCTGGCGCTGTTGCTGGCCGTCGCGCTGTGGGAAAACCACCGCGTCAACCGCTGGCTGCGCACCGCTTTTTTCTTCCCGATGATTATCCCGATGGTGAGCGCCGCCGCGCTGTGGCTGTTTATCTTTATGCCCGGCCTCGGCATGCTCGATCACTACCTGGCCACCCTTTTTGGCCCGATGAATAACAACTGGCTCGGTCGCAGCAACAGCGCGCTGTTTGCGCTGGCGCTGATTGGCGTATGGAAATTTGCTGGCTACTACATGCTCTTCTTTCTCGCCGGCTTGCAGGGTATTCCGGCCTCCACGCGCGAAGCGGCGGTGATGGAAGGCGCAACGCCAACCCAGGTTTTCTTCAAGGTCACGCTGCCGCTGCTGCGCCCGACCCTGAGCTTTGTGCTCACCACGGCGTTAATCTACTCCGTAACGCAGATCGATCATGTGGCGGTGATGACCCACGGCGGGCCGGATAACGCCACCACCGTGCTGCTCTACTACATCCAGAATCTCGCCTGGGAGACGCACGATCTCGGTAAAGCGTCGGCGGCCACCTTTTTAACGCTGGTCGGCCTGTTCATCTTTTCGCTGGTTAACCTGAAATTACTGGAAAGAGGAGCGCACTATGAGCGTTGAGATCTCGCCTGCCCTCAATTCGACGGCTGCCGTAGCCCGCCCGCGCTGGCTGCGTCTACGTCACTCCCGTTCGTTTACCCTCGCGCTGCTGATGAGCTGCCTGGCGCTGCTGTGGGTCAGCCCGTTTATCTGGATGCTGTCGTCCGCTTTCAGCACCACCACCTTCGGTGAAGAGATGGCCTCAATTCTGCCGCGCTTCCCGCTGACGCTGGATAACTTCCGTGAGGCGTGGAACAGCGCCGACTGGCTGAGCCTCTATGGCAACACGCTGATTTTCGCCTTCGGCACCTTCTTTGTGCAGCTTTTTACCATCACGACCGCCGGGTATGTCTTTGCCTGCCATGAGTTTCGCGGCAAGCAGACGCTGTTCGTCCTCTTTCTGGTGCAGCTGATGATCATGCCGGTGGTGATGATGATCCCCAATATGCTGACGCTGAAAACCTTCGGCCTGCTCAACACCTTAACCGGCGTGATGATGCCCTACTTCACCTCGGCGTTTGGCGTGTTCCTGATGCGCCAGGCCTTTCTCGCCATCCCGAAAGAGATCGAAGAGGCGGCGCTGATGGAGGGCTGCCGCTGGTGGCAGGTGTTGTTCCGCGTGATGTTGCCCATGTCGTGGCCGTCGCTGCTCGCCTTCGCCACCGTCAGCATTACCTATCACTGGAACGAGTATTTATGGCCGCTGATGATGCTTAACGATCCCGATAAGCAGGTGCTGACGGTCGGGCTGGTCTCCTTCGCCATGGGCGCGGAGTCCGGCGGGCAGTGGGGGGTGATCAGCGCCGGGACGCTGATGGTCTGCCTGCCGCTGATGATCGCCTTTATCGCGTTCCAGAAACAGTTTCTTCGAAGCTTTGGCTTCTCCGGCATTAAATAAGGAGTGCAGTGATGTTTTTAGCGCAAATTTCCGACACCCACTTTCGTAGCCAGCATGAGAAGCTGTACGGGTTTATTGACGTCAATGCCGGTAACGCCGATGTGGTGTGCCAGCTAAACGCCCTGCGCGAGCGCCCGGATGCGGTGGTCATCAGCGGCGATATCGTCAACTGCGGCCAGCCTGAAGAGTACCGCGTGGCGCGCCAGGTGCTCGGCAGCCTCGATTACCCGCTGTTTGTTATTCCCGGCAATCACGACGACAAAGCGCACTTTCTTGAGTATATGCACCCGCTCTGCCCGCAGCTGGGCAGCGATCCGCACAATATGCGTTACGCGATTGATGAGTTCCCCACCCGTCTGCTGTTTATTGACTCCAGCCTCGCCGGGGAGTCAAAAGGCTGGCTAACGCCGGAGACGCTGAACTGGCTGGAAGCGCAGCTTACGCAGAGTAGAGATCGGCCTACCGCTCTGTTTATGCACCACCCGCCGCTGCCGCTCGGCAATGCGCAGATGGATCGTATCGCCTGCGAAAATGGCCATCTGCTGTTAAATCTGATTGAGCGTTTCCCGGCGCTGACGCGCATCTTCTGCGGCCATAACCACAGCCTGACCATGACCCAGTATCGCCAGGCGACGATTGCCACCATTCCCGCCACCGTGCACCAGGTGCCGTACTGCCACGAAGATACTCGCCCCTATTACGATATGTCGCCGCCCGCCTGCCTGATGCACCGCCAGGTCGGCGAGCAGTGGGTCAGCTACCTGCATTCACTTTCTCACTACCCCGGCCCGTGGCTCTACAACCCGCAGATCAGCTGCCCGGTGGATGAGCGCTAAAACCATGTTAAGACTCAATCAGGTAAGTAAAAGCTTTGAGGGCAACGCGGCGCTGAATGCGGTCTCGCTGGAGATTGCCGACGGCGAATTTGTGGTGCTGGTCGGGCCCTCCGGCTGCGGCAAAAGCACACTGCTGCGGCTGATCGCCGGCTTAGAGAGCGTCAGCAGCGGGGAGATCTGGCTCGATAATCAGCAGATCACTACTCTTTCGCCGCGCGATCGCAACTTTGCGATGATCTTCCAGAACTACGCCCTCTTCCCGCATCTTTCCGTGCGCGACAACATCACCTTCGGCATGAAGGTGCGCAATGAGGAGCGAGCAAGCTGGCAGCCGCGGCTGGCGCGCGTGGCGCAAATGCTGGAACTCGATACGCTGCTGGAGAGAAAACCGGCGAAGCTCTCCGGCGGCCAGCGTCAGCGCGTGGCGATGGCGCGCGCCATCGTGCGCAACCCGAAGCTCTTTTTGATGGATGAACCGCTCTCCAACCTCGATGCCCGCCTGCGCAGCGACGTGCGCGACAGCATTATGGCGATGCACCAGCAGTTACAGATAAGCACCATCTACGTCACCCACGATCAGACCGAAGCGATGTCGATGGCCGACCGCATCGTGGTGATGAATGGCGGGCATGTGCAGCAGGTGGGCCGCCCGGAAGAGCTCTATGCGCACCCGGTGAACCTGTTTGTCGCTGGCTTTATCGGCTCACCGGCGATGAATCTGCAACGGCTGCCCTGCGCCGGGGGCGATGTGCTGCTGGGCGAGCAGCACCTGCCGTTGCCGGCTCACGCCCGAAATCATGATGAGGTGTGGCTCGGCATTCGCCCGGAACATATCACCGATGTGCCAGAAGCAGGCCATCTGATGCTGCCTGCCACCGTCACCCAGCGCGAACTGATGGGCGCCGATTACCAGCTGCATGTCACCACGCCCATCGGCAACCTGCGCTACATCCGCCGTCACCGGGGCGATGTTCCCAACAAAGGGGACACGCTCAGCGTCGGTTTTTCACCGTTTGATTGCCACCTTTTTGCTGCCGATACGCAGCGTAATTTACACCAGGAGAGAGACCATGCATAAGCTAATGCGAGCGCTTACTTACGGTATAACCCTTGCGGTGAGCGCCAATGCGGCGGCGCAGGAGAAAATCGACTTTATGTTTCCGGCACCGGTCGACGGCAAGCTGACGATGGAGATGACACGCATCATCAAAGCCTTTAACGACTCGCAAAAAGAGGTTGAGGTGCGCGGCATTTTTACCGGCAACTATGACACCACCAAAATGAAAGCCGAGTCCGCGCAGAAGGCGGGCCAGCCGCCTGCGCTGGTGATCATGTCCGCCAACTTCACCACCGATCTGGCGCTGAAAGATGAAATCCTGCCGATGGATGAGCTGTTCAAATATGGTGATAAAAAAGCGGGCAATTTCCTGCAAAGCGCCTTCTGGCCTGCGATGCAGAAGAATGCGCAGGTGATGGGCGTCACTTATGCCATCCCGTTCCACAACTCGACGCCAATCCTCTACTACAACAAAACGCTGTTTGCGCAGGCGGGCATCACGCAGCCGCCGCAGGACTGGAAAACGCTGCTGGAGGATGCGAAAAAGCTGACGGATCAGAGCAAAAACCAGTGGGGCATTATGCTCCCCTCGACCAATGACGATTACGGCGGCTGGATCTTCTCCTCGCTGGTACGCGCCAACGGCGGCAACTACTTCAATGAGAACTTCCCGGGCGAGGTCTATTACAACGCGCCGACCACCATTGGCGCGCTGCGCTTCTGGCAGGATCTGATCTACAAAGAGAAAGTGATGCCCTCCGGCGTGCTGAACTCAAAACAGATCAGCGCCGCCTTCTTCTCCGGCAAAGTGGGGATGACGATGCTGAGCACCGGCGCGCTTGGCTTTATGCGTGAAAACAGCAAAGGGTTTGAGCTGGGCGTAGCGATGATGCCTGCCCAGTTGCAGCGCGCGGTGCCGATTGGCGGCGCCAGCCTGGTGAGCTTTAAAGGTATCTCAGACGCGCAGAAAAAAGCGGCTTATACGTTTATGACCTACCTCATTAGCCCCGAGGTGAACGGCGCATGGAGCCGCTTTACCGGCTACTTCTCGCCGCTGAAAGCGACCTACGACACGCCGGAGATGAAGGCTTACCTCAAGCAGGATCCCCGCGCAGCGATTGCGCTGGAGCAGTTACAGTATGCGCACCCGTGGTACTCGACTTATGAAACCGTCGCCGTGCGCAAAGCGATGGAGAACCAGCTCGCCGCGGTAGTGAACGATGAGAAAGTGACGCCGGAAGCAGCGGCGGCGGCCGCACAAAAAGAGGCGGATACGCTGATGAAGCCGTATGTCGATAAAACGGCGCTACAGCCGGTGAAATAAGGGATTTACAGGCCCGCAGGGAAGCGGGGGAAGGTTTGCTTACTGGCTGAAAAAGTTCATGATGAGCCAATTCTGTCTTTAGGAGAAGGCACATGATTGACGAAAAAACCGCACTCGCCTCGGCGAAAGCCTGGGCGAATGAAAATTTCGAAAACGGCTGGGATGAGGCCTACCACGTGGCTTCGCTCGTTGAAAGTGACAACAAGCGGTACTGGGAAATCAGTACCAATATCGCGCCACCGCTGGATGCACCCTTCAATGAGCAATTTTTACCCTCGCCGTTTAAATACTACGTCGATCCGGAAACAGGAGAGTGCATCGGCTACAGAGGCCATCGGGATAAACATATTTGTAAGCGCAGACGATAGCGCCTCCAGTAAGCACTCACTAACGTAGCAGTATCATGCTTAGCGTCGCCTCGCGGGTTTGCGCATCGTAATAGAGTGAAAAGGTATCTGCTGCGGGGTCGCCGGATTTTCGCCACTCTTCTGCACTGGTTATTGGGTGCGGATCGCGCTCATAGCCGAGGGTTTGAATGTACTGCCGCAGCGCCTCGATACTCTCTTTGCTGGCATTCTCAAAAATAATGCTGTTGATGGAGGGATAACCGTCAGATGATACGTCGTGGTGATACGCGGAGCCTGCGCAATCGCCTTTTCAGTCAACATGTTGTAATCCCAAAGATTACGCTCGGTGTAGACCGTCGTTTCCCCCAGCCCGGAGAGCATCAGCCAGAGCAGAAAGAAGAGCACCAGCGCGAGGGAAACCACAAACAGGCTGCCCCACTTCACTATGCGAAAGAGTAACGCGGTGGCTGCGTGGGGCTTTTGCATCATTACTTTTTATCCTGCACCGTAGTTTGACGCTCCAGTCTTACCTACTCTTCGCGCGCCATAATCTTCCCGATAAACGCATCAAGCTGATGGCGTTGCAGATAGCTTTTCACCTCACGTTCCCAGCCAGAGCCATCGCCGAGCACCGCGCGGCTGTGCGTCGGGGCGTAGAGATAACGCGTGTCGTAAAGGTTCATCAGCGACTGGTTCATCGCATCGATATTGGCCGGGGTTTTCTTGCTCCTCTCTTGCTGAATAGCCAGCGAATGCAGGACTTTTTCGCGCGACGCTTCATCGGGCGTCCACGACTGCTCACTCAGTTCGCTCAGCACCAGGAACTGTGGCTGATACTCTTCTGCCAGCGCGGCCTGTAACCGGTCATGACCGTCGAGGATGACGAACGACGCCAGCCCGGCGATATACCACACCAGAATCGGCGGCAGCGCGTTTTCGCGGCACTTCTTGCGCCACCACTTCACGCGGCCGGACCCGGCATCGACCGGATAGCGGCTAAGCAGCAGATGACCGCCCCACCACCAATCAACCCACTTCACCTTCTCCGGGTTTTGCAGATCGGGAAAATCTTCGCTGTAGAGCGACCAGTTCACGCCGATATAGTTGCTGTGGTCGGGCGTTTCAAAACGCCACTCATCGCGCGGCACTTTGCGATTGCACACATAGGGTGCCTTCGGCCTGGCTGCCAGCATCGGGCGCAGCAGCCAGCGGCGCGGCGGCAACAGCGGAACGGGCGCTTCCATCAATTCACGGGCAAAGTAGCGGCACCAGTGGCTGATCCAGTTCTCTTCGCCCGCCCGTTTAGCGCTTTCTACGTCCGCCGAGCTGATGGCAGGCAGCAGCAGATCCTGGCCGGGGTGCTCGGCGTTAAACACCAGCCAGACGCCGGAGTGGTCGTTTAGCATCGTCGCCCAGAAGAGGGGTTCACCATTGACCTGCAACGCCATGCGACCGTTATTGCCGCTCTGCATCTCCATCGCCTGGCCGTTGCCTTCGCGCACCACCAGCTCCAGCCCCTGCCAGCGATCCTGACGATCGTGCAGATCTTTCCACCAGTACTCACTCATCCTCTTCTCCTCGCGACGTAACCCGCAGAGTGTAAGGCAAAGTTGCCGCAGGGATAACTACCAGAATGTCTTAAACCATGGCTGAGATTAAAGAAAAGGGATCTCCTGCCGTTTATTACATCTCATTACTTTGTGAAAGGAACCACAATGTTACATGCCATTTTGAACAGCAAAGCGCGGCGCGTGGATGTAAGCGATAAGGCTGCGCAAAGCTGGCGGTCGGTATTTCAAAACTATGAAGATCTCTTAACCGCCGCATTCTGGGGGCGAATAAGCTACCTCTCTCAGGACGCTATGCAGATTTAACAGGCTCGTACTGGCAGCAACACTTGATTGGTGCTGGACGGGTGAAAACCAAATAAGAAAGGAA
>OHRV01000320.1_pt1 | contig 9913 bp, 8 predicted proteins | sample 1578511 | NCBI WGS metagenome assembly OHRV01 (sample SAMEA3879546, study PRJEB24766) | human gut metagenome | biome: human-associated habitat; feature: feces | place: USA | collected 1985/1987
GCCGATGATCAACTCCAAAGGGGCTGATATGTCTATCCTTTACGGATTCACCAAATATATTCTTGAACTTTTAGGGCGTGAAAAACCGGACTATCTGGCCGTGGCTTTCGACCCGCCGGGCGGCACGTTCAGGAATAAGATGTACCCCGAGTACAAGGCGAACCGCAAAGAGACACCGCAGCTGGTCATCGATGCCCTTGAGCCGTTGATGGAGCTATGCAAGGCGATGAATATCCCGACCTTGATGCTGAAGGGATTCGAGGCCGACGATGTGATCGGATCTATGGCCAAACGCTGTGCCGGAGAGGGGTTGGATGTCTTTATGGTGACCCCGGACAAGGATTACGGGCAGCTTATCGAACCGCACATCTGGCAGTACAAGCCGGGGAAGGCCGGCAACGACAACGAAATCATCGGAGTCAAGGAAATCTGTGAGAAGTACGGAATCAATTCTCCGGAACAGGTCATCGATATGCTGACAATCTGCGGGGACACGGCCGACAATGTGCCCGGAGTGAAGGGTGTCGGCGAGGTCGGTGCCGGCAAGCTGGTCGCCAAGTACGGTTCCGTCAAGGAGATATACGAGCATCTGGACGAACTGACACCTCGGCAGAAGGCCCAGTTTGAGGATGCCCGGGACCACATCGGGCTCAGCCACGAGCTTGTCACCATCAAGACAGACATCGAGGTTGACATCCCGACCGAGAGAATGAAGGTCAATCAGGAATACGGCCCTGAATTGGCGGATCTCTTTGAGAAATACGAGTTCAATTCCCTTAACAGATTCATAGGCCACGTCGGCGCGGCGGAGAAAAAGCCTGACGCCGAGCTGCCTGAAATCGCCAAGGTACGTCCGACGGAGGCGGTCAAGGCCGCCGTGAAGGCCGGAATGTGCTCGGTAATCACGGAAGGAGCTGACGGGGGCATATTCACAAAAACAAGAAGGATCATTGTCGGGGCTCGCTCCGGGAAGAGGATTGTCGCGGCGGAAGGTGGGGTTCAGGAGTTCAAGGCGCTGCTTGAGAATGACGCGGTGGCGAAATGCGGCGATGACCTTAAAAGGCAGATGAATATTCTGGCGGCGGGCGGAGTGACGCTTCAAGGCAGGCTTCACGACATCGCCTTGATGCACTATCTGCTTGACCCTGAGAAGAGTCACAAGATCGAAGTGCTGGCGCAAGGCATTCTGGGAGTTTCTCTTGAGGGTGTCTCCGGGAAAGATTCAGCTCCGGCCACCGGCTCACTGTTCGATGACATTCCTTCGGACGAGGTCTTAGCGGACAGGAGCAAAGAAGCAGCCGTTCTGCTGTCGCTTCAGGAAAGAATACGCGAGGATCTGGTAAAGGCGTCGGCCGCGGACCTGTATGACACTATGGAAGAGCCTCTGCTGAAGGTTCTCTCCAAGATGGAGCGCAACGGGGTCAAGGTCGATCTTGATTCCTTGAAGGATTTCACGGCGCATCTTCGTGAGGAGGTCGCGTCCAGGGAGTCCAAAGTCCGTGAGATGGCCGGGGAACCGAACCTCAACGTGTCTTCTCCAAAACAGATCGGCGAGCTATTGTTCGAACGGCTGCACCTTTCCGACAAGCCCAAGAAGAACGCCAACGGGACATATTCAACGGAGGAATCCACCTTGCTTGATCTGGCGGAGAAGCATCCTGTCATCGATGAGATTCTTGAGTATCGCGCTGCCCGCAAACTGCTCTCGACCTACATAGAGCCGTTCCCAGGGTACATCGACCCTTCCGATGGCAAGATCCACACGACTTTCAACCAGGCCTTGACGGCGACAGGACGGCTGAGTTCCTCAAATCCGAATCTCCAGAATATTCCTATAAGGTCAGAGCAGGGCAAGGAAATCCGCAAGGCATTCGTGCCGAGCGCCCCGGACGGTCTGATCCTTTCGGCGGACTATTCACAGATCGAGCTGAGGATCATGGCGCACCTGAGCTGCGACCAGCATCTGATCACAGCCTTCAAGCAAGGTGTGGACATCCATGCGGCCACGGCGGAGAAGATTTTCGGCATCCCTCACGAGCAGGTCACGGCCGACCAGAGACGCATCGCCAAGACCGCCAACTTCGGCATCATGTACGGAATCTCGGCGTTCGGCCTGGCGCAAAGGCTGCGGATCGGCCGCAAGGAGGCCCAGAAAATCATAGACGATTACTTTGCCGGTTTCCCGTCCATCCTCTCGTTCATTGAGGACACGAAGGCCTCGGCCCGCGAGACCGGCTATGTCGAGACCATCTTCGGAAGAAGAAGGTATATTCCTGACATCAATTCCAAGAACGGAACGTTGAGGACACTCGCCGAGAGGAACGCCGTCAACGCTCCGATCCAAGGCACATCCGCGGACATCATCAAGATGGCGATGATCGAGGTTGACAAGGCGATGGCCGAAGCCGGCATGAAGAGCCGGATGGTTCTCCAGATCCACGACGAGCTTGTGTTCGACGCGATCCCTGAGGAGATTGAGGATCTGAAGCGGATTGTGATTGACAGGATGGAAAATGTTGTAAAACTTTCAGTACCACTAACAGTAGAATGCAATTATGGGAAAAACTGGCTCGAAGCCCACTGATGAACTGATCATCTTGGCACAAAGAGGAAACGGTCTGGCTTTCACAGCTCTCTGGGACCGTCACATAGAACAGCTTAGGTCTTACATCAAGGCCCGTTTCAAGAATATAGACGACTACGCGGCGGATGACATCTGCAGCCGCAGTTTCGAGAAAGCCTTCAGGCAGATCATGTCCTACGACCAGTACAAGAGCCGTTTTTTGACATGGCTCTGCACTATCGCCAAGAACACCGCCTTGGACACTCTGGAGCAAGAGCAGAGAGTTCATCCAAAGAACCAAATCGTCTATCTTGACGACGAGAGCAAGCCGTCCGGAGTGGAGGTCATCCCGGACCAGACGGAGGATGCGCTCAACACCTTGATCAAGACTGAGAACGAGGAGGAGCACGCGAAATATGTCGAGCGTCTTCCGGAATTATACCGTGAGATAGCCCGCAAGAGGCTCATCGAGGGAATGAAATACAACGAGATCGCCGAGGCGCTTGACATGGAGCTCAACACAGTCAAGACTCGCATCCGCCGCGCCAAGAAGATGATCGATGATCTGAGGAAGCAGGAGGAAGGCGCATGATAGGGTTCGCCGACTTCGAGGCATTTCTGAAGGCGTCGTTCCCGGACATGACTGACGGGATGGTGGAGCGTTTCCGTCTTATGGACGCAGGCTACCGCGACTGGAACGCCAAGATCAACGTCATCTCCCGCAAGGACATCGACAGTCTCTATGACCACCACGTCCTCCACTCCCTCGCGATTGCTGAATATCTCCGCACACAGCGTCCGGAGGTATATTCAATGTTCACCGCGCCACTTCAGGAAGGCTCCGTCGCACCGGTTTCGTCTTCCACAAATGTCAATGCCTCCAGGGCCGGATTAAGGGTTCTGGACCTCGGCACCGGTGGCGGCTTTCCCGGCATCCCTCTCGCTGTGATGTTCCCGAACGTGAGGTTCACCCTCTGCGACTCGGTCGGCAAGAAAACAATCGTAGCCAGAGAGATTGCGAATATGCTCGGCCTTGACAACGTGGAGATCGTCAACGCCCGCGCGGAAAGTATTCCTGGCCGTTTCGACTTCGTGGTCTCCCGTGCCGTGGCCTCCCTGACCGACTTCTATCCTTGGGTGAAAGGGAAATATTCCCGGTCTATCCTCTACCTCAAAGGCGGCGACATCAACGAGGAGATCTGCGCCCTGATGTCCCGTGAGCGCCTCCGCAAAGGCTCCGTCTCCACCTGGCCCGTCACCACCTGGCTCTCCGACCCATATTTCGCCGGCAAGTTCGTGATCGACATCCGCCGATAATTCCACAGAAATAGCCGAGCACCACCAAAGTGCCGGTCAAGAACGACTATACTGGACTTCATCGAAAGAAAAATGATTACAATGAAAAGGATATTATTGGCATTGGCGCTGCTTGCGAACGCGCTCAATGCCTTCGCACAGGCACCGGAGTATCTGCCGGAATGGAAGGAAGGGTATCTTGACATCCACACGATTGCCACGGGAAGGGGTGACGCGGCGTTGATTGTGATGCCAGACGGGACATCGATGATGATCGACGCGGGCGACAACGCCAAGGCTAAGGACACCCAACATCCGAACGGGACAAAAAAGCCCGGAGAGTGGCAGGCGATCTACATAAAGCATTTTCTCTCACAGCTTCCGGACAAGGAAAACCTTGACTATGCGATGGTAACCCATCTTCACAATGACCACATCGGCACGATAAAGGATGCTATTCCGGGCACGCACGGCTATGCGCTTTCCGGAATCACACTCGTGGGTGAGCATATTCATTTCAACAAGTTGGTTGACAGGGACTATCCTGACTACGATTTTCCATCCAGAGACAATGTCCTCAACGCGAACAAGGGATTTATCGAGCATTACATCAACTTCGTCAACTATTCCGCGGAGCACGGCACAACGGTGGAGAAATTCGCCATCGGGAGCAAGAGGCAGTTCACGATGGTACACAACCCGAAGAAGTTCGCCAAAGACTTTGAGATCAGGAATTTAGCCGCAAACGGCGAGGTCTGGACCGGCCGTGGCAAGAAATCCGTGAAGATGTACAGCGGGGATCCGACCCTGTTCGATGAGAATATGAATTCCTGCGCGATTCGTCTGCGCTACGGTAAATTCTCATATTTCAACGGAGGCGACCTTTCCGGTGGGAACTGGCCCATCTTCAAGTCGCTGGAAAGGGATTTCGAGACTCCTGTCGCAAAGGTCTGCGGCAAGGTCACGGTGATGAAAGCCAACCACCACGGCTATTTCGACACCTGCAACGCATTCTTTATGCAGACTTTGTCGCCCCAGGTCATCATAATCGACGCCCGAAGCCAGAATCATCCCGTGCCTACCACGATGACAAGAATATCCGATCCTCTGGTCTGGAAAGGAGACCGCGACTACTACATAACCGTGGATCAAGCCCGCAAGAAGCTCGGTGAGGAACTCTGGAGCAAATTCAAGCCGTGGGGCCACATTGTCGTCCGTGTCTATCCGGAAGGAAACAACTACCAGGTCTTCGTCCTCGATGCGGACTCAACGGACTACCGCATAAAGTACAAGTCCGAGATTGTCAATTTGTAAACGTCCCTTTTTATACTTTAGATATCGGCATAAATTTACTACTTTTGTTGTCCCGGATTTGAACTATGCCACAAGTCCAAGGCTTGGACCGGAACGAGAGGCACGTGACAGAATTGAGCCTGACGGCAATGGGCCCGTGTGCCTCCGGAATGGACACTGAAATATTCAAAACTGTAATATTCAATGAATATGAAAAAGATCGTTAAAGTTGCGGCGGTGGGTGCATTGGTTGCGCTGGCCGCTTCGTGCGCTCCGCAGAAGATCGCGGTGACGGCGCACAGAGGATTTTGGAACTGCGAGGAGGCCGGGTACGCCGAGAACTCCATCAAATCGCTTGAACTGGCGCAGCAGAACGGGTTGTGGGGCAGCGAGTTCGATGTTCACATCACTTCCGACCTCGTTATGCTCGTGCATCACGATCCGGACATCGACGGGATGCGCATCTGGAATCACGACTACGCTGATTTCAAGGACTGCCGCCTGAAGAACGGCGAGAAGATCCCGACTCTGGACGAGTATCTGGCACAGGGAGAGAAGAGCAAGAAGACCGTGCTGGTGTTCGAGCTCAAGAAGCAGATTGACAAGGCTCACGAGGACTATATGGTCGACCAGAGCGTCAAGGCTCTCAAGGAGCACGGTTTGTACAACCCTAAGCGTGTGATTTTCATCTCATTCAGTCTGAATATGTGCGAGAGGCTCGCCGCCCTCTGCCCTGGATTCACGGTTCAGTACCTGGACAAGGACAAGAGCCCTGAGGAACTCGCCAAGCTCGGAATCAACGGTGTTGACTACCAGTACAAGGTCTTCGGAAAGAACCCGACATGGTTCAAGCAGGCCCGCGACAACAAGATGAGCATCAACTGCTGGACCGTCAACAAGGAGAAGGACATCCAGGATATGATCGATCTCGGTGTCGATTGCATCACGACCAACGAGCCGCTCCTCGTCCGCGAGAAGCTCGGCAAGAGGGAAAAGGTGAAATAATCCTATTTCTCGACGTACGACAGACAGCCTGTTTCAGTAATATGAAGCAGGCTATTTGATTTCCAGGAGGTCTGACCAGGAGGTGGAGTAGAGGCGGGAGCAGAATTCGCGGCGGATGCCGTCGGAATAGTGGCCGGGACGCTGGGTGGCAAGCCTTAGGACATTTTTGCCGGAGGTGTTGACCAAGTCCATGATCTTGGAGATGCGGTCGTCACGGTCACGGGCCTCCTGATCGAAGTCGAACAGGGTGGTCTGGATCGCGTCGGCCTCAACGATGTCGGAGACGGTCACGCCGGCCCTTTTATATTCAAAGCCATTGCGGAAGACCATCCTCAACGCGCGCAGGGCGGCGGCAACGACCTCCTGGGTGCTGTTGGCGGGGACATCGAGCCTCACGCTGGCGTTCGGGAAATACTGCGGAAGGTCGTCCCGGAAGCGGTTGGTCTGGATGAATACGCCCACTGAATATGCCGCAGTGCCGTCCGAGCGGAGTTTCTCGGCGCACTTTCCGGCGAAGTCCGAGACCCGGAGCGTCATCTCGTCGATGTCGGTCACCATCTTGTCGAACGAACGGGATGTGCAGATGCTCTTGCGCTTCTCGTCACGCTCATCCTCGACCATCCGTCTGCCCTGAAGCTCGGACCAAGTCCTCACTCCGCCTATTCCCATCATGCCACGAACCCACTCCACAGGCCTTTGAATGAAGTCCAAGGCCGTCTTGACCCCGACGGACTCCAGCTTCGGAGCGCCTCGCCGACCTATCCCCCAAACCTCTTTTATCGGAGTCAAAGCCAATGCCTTGCGGATCTTCTCTTCGGAATCGATGACACAGACGCCGCGGTACCCTTTGTACTTTTTTGCGAAATGGTTGGCGACCTTGGCAAGGGTCTTTGTGTCGGCTATTCCGATGCTGACAGGAATGCCCGTCCAGCGACGGATCCTCGTCACCAAAGCCGAACATATTCCCGGAATACGCTCTGGCGCGACACCGTCCATATCCATGTAGGCCTCGTCAATTGAATAGACTTCCAACCGGGGGGCCGTCTCCGCAAGGAGCGACATCACCCGCGCGGAAAGGTCGCCATAGAGGGTGTAGTTGGACGAGCGCACAACGAGTCTCCCCTGCTCCACCAGATAGCGGACCTTAAAGAACGGAGTCCCCATCTTGATGCCCATCGCCTTGCTCTCGTTGCTGCGGGCCACCACGCATCCGTCATTGTTGGACAGCACCACGACCGGACGGCCTTCCAACTCCGGCTGGAAAGCCCTCTCGCAGGACACGAAAAAATTGTTGCAGTCAACTAACGCGTACACACCTTCTTGATGACGTAGGTCACAACTCCCCAGACCGTAAAATCATTGGACTCAGTCACTTCGATGGGAGGATATTTCTCATTGGCCGGAAGCAGCCATATTCTTTGATGCTTAAGAATATCATAGGACACGCCCGGCTTGGAGGCCTTGACAGAGCGCGATGCATCGGCCGGATCCCTGAAGGAGATGAACTTCAAGGCGAATTCCCCGTCGATGAAGCAGACGGCCATATCCCCTTCCCTCGGCTCGATCGACTTGTCCACCACCAGCACGTCACCCTCGTTCACATCGGCGTCCACCATCGAATCGCCGACCACACGGGCGAAAAAAGTCGCCGCCGGATGCCGCACCAACTCCTTGTTGAGGTCGATGAACGAATTGATGTAGTCCTGCGCCGGCGACGGAAACCCAGCGTGCACGCCGCTTTCCATCATCGGAGCGTATGCCCCTTTCTTATCCTCTTCCGCAGCCATTTATGAATATATTCTCAAGTTTTTATGAATATGCCTGTTCCGCTTTCTCAAATAGTCCATGACTAAAGCTCCGGCACAATGTACTTCCAGGCCAGTTCGAGCGGCTTCACACTGGAATCAAGATCACCATTGAGGAGCGCCATAACCTTTGACAGATCCTTAAGGATGTTGTCAGCGTCAAACGGCATCGCAGAGGTCATCACGATCACGGCCTTCTTATCAGGAATCACAACGATATATTGCCCAAAAAGTCCTACGGCCATATAAAGTGACCCGTCGGAACGGGTTCTGATCTGGTAGCCGTAACCGGTCGTGGAGTAGTTCTGACCATTATTCATCCGGTCCTTGATCTGATCTTTGACGGCCTCCTTGAGATAGTCCTCAGGGATGATCTGCTGCCCGTCCCATTTCCCGCCGTCCAGCAGGAGACGGCCGAACGCCAGCATCTCGTCAGTGCTAAGATGCAGTCCCCAGCCACCGGCTGTCACTCCATGGATATCCTCCCACTCAGGTCTGTCCAGTCCCATCGGCTTGAACATCCTTTTGTAGAGATAGTCGGCCATCGTCTCCCCGGTCTTTTTTGTGATGATCTCCGAAAGCATACAGGAAGAGAAACTGTCGTAGCAGAATTTCTCTCCCGGAGCCGCGTCGAATGGATATCCAAAGAAAAGTTCCGGCAGCGTGGAGTCATGTTTTGTCAGCAGCCCGGAGACATCAACCCATTCATTATGAATATACTTGAGTGAGCCGAACGGATCCTTTTTGAAATATTCAGTGGCATATTCAACCGTCGGATCCTTTTTGTGGCCGTTCGCCATAATCAGCAGATGTCTGACTGTCAAGGCCTCAAGGTTTGCCTTCTGCGCGTCCGTCATATTCTTTTCCGCCTCGGCGACTTCCTCGGGGAACATCGGCGCGACCTTTTCGGACAGGCTCAGCTTGCCCTCCCCGACCGCTATCCCGACAGCCATTGAGGTGAACGTCTTGGTAACCGACCACATCTGTCGCCGTGTGTCATTGTCAGAGCCCTTGGGCCATTCTCCCGAAGACGCATACCCCTCCTGCCAGACCGCCACGCCATTCAAGGTTGACTCCGTCCTGGCCGCCTCCGACATCATAGTCCTAACGGCCGCCCTGACCTTAGGATTCTCGACAAGTTGCTCTCCCGTACCCGGATCGGGCACCGGATCCGTATTATCCTTCGAACACCCAGCCGCCAGCAGTGCCACCGCCGTCAGCACCCCATAGAAAAATCTCTTGTTCAGTTTCATAACGTAATTCTCCTCTCGTACCCACAAATATACTCATCTTTTCGCACAAAATCACCGCACCGCCTCCGTCACCACTTCCGGTCGGTACACCAGAGGGTGTTTTCCTGTACGAAACGGCAGCAAGGCGGAGGTTGGTACACCAGAGGGTGTCTTCCTGTACGAAACGGCAGCAAGGCGGAGGTTGGTACACCAGAGGGTGTTTTCCTGTACAGAACACCGTGTTCCTCTTCGCCACCGCCATCCTCAAGAACTTCTACCTTCACCTTCTTGACGTCATCGGCGGACGGGTCAAAGGGCTTGACAGGACCGCGAGGCTCAAGCGGTTCCTGCGCATGTTCGTTATCGTGCCCGCAAAGTGGATAAAATCCGGACGCAGAAACGCGCTCAACCTCTACACAAACGGCGAATCTTTCTCGAACTTGTCCGCTAAGGCACCTGAAGACGATGTAAATCCCGACAACTCGCCGCCCAGGCAACTCTGGGCGGCGCCGACGCGTGGAACGCACTTGAAAAAGTCATCGCTTGGGGTGTCCTGAATGAAACAGGAAGTCTCATCATGAAACATCAATGGTCAAGCCGATGTGAGAATGAGGCGAGCGAAGCCGTCAAGAGGACTGGTCGGACAAAATAGTTTGGCGTTTTGAGGTATTGCCTATTCTGCCTATTTAGGATTATTTTTTGTATATTTTTGTATATCT
>OHRV01000334.1_pt1 | contig 9705 bp, 10 predicted proteins | sample 1578511 | NCBI WGS metagenome assembly OHRV01 (sample SAMEA3879546, study PRJEB24766) | human gut metagenome | biome: human-associated habitat; feature: feces | place: USA | collected 1985/1987
CCCGCCGGGCCAAAGCCGGTCCCAATGCTCCATGGTGCTCCCCTCCCCGGTGTTTTTCCCTATTGTAATATACTTTTTCACAGGACGCAAGGCCATCCCGGCCCCCGGGACTGTGAACCGCCACGAAAAATGAAAGTTTACAGATATTTCATCCGGACAGGGGGTTGCATTTTCGGATTTTCATGATACAATAATGCCATAATCTGAATGGAGGTGCTACTATGGCTTATCAGATCGGCTCTGCTTGTGTCAGCTGCGGCGCTTGCGCTGACGTCTGTCCCGTGGGTGCTATTTCCCAGGGTGACGATCGTTATGTGATCGATGCCAACGCTTGCCTGGACTGCGGTACCTGCAGTGATACCTGCCCCAACGGCGCTATCAATCCTGCTGACTAATTACATCAGTCTGAAAAAATCCCCGGTGCCAGGCACCGGGGATTTTTTTGTCTGTTTCCGGGGATCAGCGGCACCTTTGGGCGGCCTCGCGGCCGGCCCGGAAGGCCCGGATGTTCAGCTCCCGCACCTTTTCCGGCACGGTGTCGGCCACCACCTGCTCCCAGTCGATCTGGGGACAGCCCAGGCTGTCGCACATGGCGCCGAATAGCACCACGTTCATGCACCTGGCGTTGCCCAGGTCCAGGGCGATCTCGCTGGCGGGGACGGCGATGGTACGGAACACCTTTTCCATGGCCTCGATGCAGCCGTCCGGATACGTCTCGGCCCCGGAGGCAATGGTGGTGGATTTGATGGCATAGTCATTGATAACGGCCACGCCGTCGGGCTTCAGGAACTCGGCGTAGCGAACGGCCTCCATCCGCTCCAGGGCCACCATAATGTCTGCCTCGCCCTTGCCGAACACGGGGCCGTAGACCTTGTCGCCCCAGCGGACCTGGGTGGACACGGAGCCGCCACGCTGGGCCATGCCGTGTACCTCGCTCTGCTTCACGTCGAACCCGGCCTGCATGAAGCCGTTGGACATGATCTTGGAGATCAGGATGGCGCCCTGACCGCCCACGCCCACCAGCAGCGCACTTTTCACGTTGGACATGTTACTTTTCCTCCTTTTCGATGGCGTCGAAGGGGCAGACCTGGGCGCACACGGTGCAGCCCACGCACTGGGTGCGGTCAATGACGGCCTTGCCGTTTTCCAGGGAGATAGCCGGGCAGCCCACCTTCAGGCAGCTGCGGCAGCTGCGGCACTTGTCGGCATTGACGCGGCACATGCCCTTCCGGAACTTATCCCGCTTGATCAGCAGGCAGGGACGGCGGGTGACGATGGCGGGCTGCTGTCCGGCGTCCAGGGCGGCCACGGCCTGGTCCACGGCGGCCTTCATGGTCTTCAGGTCCTGGGGATCCACCGTCAGCACCGGGGCAAAGCCCAGGGCCGTGAGGATTTTTTCCACGCTGAGAAGTGCAGTGGGGTCCCCCTGGAGGGTATAGCCGGTGCCGGGGTTGTCCTGGTGTCCGGTCATGCCGGTGATGCGGTTATCCAGCACGCAGGGGATCATGCGCCCCTTGTTGTACACGATCTCCGCCGCGCCGGTCATGCCGCTGTGGAAGAAGGTGGAATCGCCCACCACGCCGAACACCACCTTGCCGGTGACGCCCTCTTTTTCAAAGCTCTTGGCGATGCCCATGCCGGCGGAGAAGCCCGCGCCCATGCACACCACGGAGTCCATGCAGTTCAGCGGGGCGGCGCAGCCCAGGGTATAGCAGCCAATGTCGCCGGTGACCACATAGTTCTTGTTCTTGGACAGGGTATAGAAGAATCCCCGGTGGGGGCAGCCGGGACAGAGGGCCGGGGGCCGGTTGGCCGGGGCCACGTCCACGGTGCGGTAATCCGCCTTCTGGCCCAGCACCCGCTGGCGCAGCAGCTGGGTGTTCAGCTCGTACAGAAGGCCCGTCAGCTCCTTGCCCACGCAGGGGATGCCGGCGGCCTTGATCTGGTCCTCCATAAAGGGCTCCAGCTCCTCGATGACGTAGAGCTTCTCCACCTTGGAGGCAAAGTCCCGGATCAGGTCCATAGGCAGGGGGAAGGTCAGGCCCAGCTTCAGGAAGGACGTCCCCTCCGGGAACACCTCCTTGGCGTATTCATAGGCGATGGAGGCGGTGATGACGCCCACCCTGCCGTCGCCCATCTCCAGCTTGTTCAGGCCGTTTTCCAGAGCCCGGGTGCAGCCGTATTCCCGCAGCTTCTCCAGCCGCTCCTCCACCAGAGGGTGGTTGGCATAGGCGTGAGCCGGGGTGCAGACGAACTTGCGGACGTTGCGGGCATAGGGCGCATGGGTGTGCTCCGTGCGCTGGCCAAATTCCACCAGGCCCTTGGAGTGGCAGACCCGGGTGGTGGTGCGGTACAGCACCGGCGTGTCGAACAGCTCGGACACCTCGCAGGCCAGGGCCACAAAGTCCTTGCACTCCTGGGCATCGCTGGGCTCCACCATGGCGATCTTGGCAGCCCGGGCATAGTGGCGGTTGTCCTGCTCGTTCTGAGAGGAATGGCAGCTGGGATCGTCGGCGGTGACCACGATGAACGCGCCGCCCACGCCCATGTAGCCGGCGGTGAACAGGGGGTCCGCCGCCACGTTCAGACCCACCATTTTCATGGTGCAGAAGGAACGGGAACCGGCGATGGACGCGCCGTAGGCCACTTCGGTGGCTACCTTCTCGTTGGGGGCCCACTCGCAGTACACATCGTCCTTATACTGGGGCAGATTCTCCAGGATCTCGGTGCTGGGGGTGCCGGGGTAGGCGGAACAGATTTTGATCCCGGCCTCATAGACGCCCCGGGCGGTGGCCTCGTTGCCGGACATCAGGTGCTTCATGGTGATCTCCTTCCTTTCTATACGCAGTGGGGTGGTTATGATGTGGAAACCCGCCGGGGCGGCCCGTCCCCCTTCCCAAATGTGACGGGCCGCCGCCGGTGGACGGAAAAATGCTCAGTATGCCAGAGGCTGGGCCTGGCCGTGGAGCACCCGCAGGGCGCCCTCCGCCAGGGAGCGCATCTCCTCCTCGCCGGGGAAGCGCAGCACCGGGGCAAGCCCCCCCACATAGGCGGTGATGTCGTCGCAGAAGAACTGCTCATAGGCCATGCCGCCGGTATAGGCGATGGCGTCCACGTGGAAGCGCAGCACCGCCGCCATGGCGCCGATGTCCTTGGCCAGCTGATATACCAGGGCCTGGTATGCCTCCACGAATTGGGGGTCGCCCTCCGTGACCTTGGCGCAGATGACCCGGAAATCCGTGGTGCCCAGATAGGAGAACATCCCCGCCCGGCGGCCCAGGGTCTTTTTGACCTGGTCCTTGCTTCTGCCGGAATAGCAGTAATCGATCAGCTGGTTCACCGGAAGGCCGCCGGCCCGGTCCATGCCCATGGAGCCCTCGTCCTTGACGTTGAACACGTCCACCACCCGTCCGTGGTGGTGGGCCGCCACGGACACGCCGCCGCCCAGATGACAGACGATAAGGTTGACCTGCTCATAGGGTCTGCCCAGCGCCGCCGCAGCCTTCCGGCCGATGGACTTCTGGTTCAGGGCGTGGAACTGGCTCAGGCGGCGGAAATCGGCAAAGCCCGTGTAGTGGGCCACGTCCGTCATCTCGTCCACGCACACCGGATCCACGAAAAAGGCGGGGATGCCCACCATGTCGCCGATGCGCCGGGCCAGATACGCCCCCAGGTTGGAGGGGTGCTCGCCGTAGGGCGCGGTCTCCACGTCGTGCATGACCCGGTCGTTGACGGCGTAGGTGCCGGAGGGGATGGGCCGGTACAGGCCGCCCCGGCCGCACACGGCGGCAAAGTCCGTCAGCCGAAAGCCGCCCTCTGTCACGGCGTCCAGAATGGCCTTCTGGCGGAAGTCCGCCTGGTCAATGACCCGGTCGAACCGGTCCAGCTCCTGGGCAGAGTGGTCGATGCTCTTTTTGAACAGCTGCTCCTCCTCGTCGAAAACGGCGATCTTGGTGCTGGTAGCGCCGGGGTTGATGATCAATACCTTCATAGGCGGGCTCCTCTCCGGAACGGATTTTCACCGAATAACTTAATGAACAGTTTTATTATGGCAGTCCCGTTCCCGTTTGTCAACGGTGATTTCCGGGGATGGGAAAACCTTGTGGGACCCCACAAAAAAACCGCCCCCGGACCTGTCGTTTTGACAGGCCCGGGGGCGGGCGGGAACAGGGTCATTGCAGATTCAGGCGTTTTTTCAGCGTCAGAAGTGTGAGAATGTAGTACGCCGCGCATTCCAGGACGCTCCACGCCGCGGTACCCCAGATCACATAGGACAGGAGCGCAGCCGCAGGCGGATCCGCCCAGAAGCCGGGGTCCACATCAATGCGTATGCCTGCGGCGGTGACCACGGACAGAATGGTCTGCACGGCGATGCCGAAGCCGATGTAGAACACCACCGACAGCAGGAGCTTGTGGTTGGAGAAGCTGTGACCCAGAGAGATGGCGGCATAGAACCGCAGATACGACGCCAGCTCGGCGGCCAGAAGCAGCACCACCAGGCCCACGATGCATCCGGTGGCGTTGCCGCTCAGGGACTCCATCAGGGACCGCAGCCCCCGGAATATGCCGGCGAACAGGTTCTCGCCGCCCGCCACGGATAGCACCATGGTCCACATCAGCGCCGCCAGCACCGCCGACAGGATGCCCCATGCCATGGACACGATGAGCTTGGACCAGATCAGCTGGCTGCGGCTCACCGGCAGGGTGAACATCAGATAGCCCTCGTCGGTCATCAGGTTCTTATAGAACCGGTACACCATCAGCACCAGGGTCAGCAGCAGCACGCCGAAGGTGGTGAAGGCGAACAGCGTCATAAACAGCGTCCGGAAAATAGACAGGACCGTGCTCTCGGGATAGCGGCCCATCAGGGAGCCGGTGACGCTGGTGCCGCCTGCCGTCACCAGCAGCAGGGCGTATACCGGCAGCATGATGCGCCCGGTGGCCCGGAACTCGTATTTCAGCAGCTTACTCAGCATAGCGGAACACCTCCCGGAACAGCTCGTCCACGCTGCAGCCCTTTTCCTGGCGGATCTGGTCCACCGACTGCTGCAGAAGGACGCGGCCCTTGTTGATGAAGATCACGTCGTCCAGCACGTTCTCCACGTCGGCGATCAGGTGGGTGGAGATCACAAGAGACGCGTTCTCATTGTAGTTGGTGAGGATGGTGTGGATGATATAGTCCCGGGTAGCGGGGTCCACACCGCCGATGGGCTCATCCAGCAGATACAGCCGGGCCCTCCGGCTCATGACCAGGATCAGCTGCACCTTTTCCCGGGTGCCCTTGCTCATCTGCTTGATGCGCAGCCTGGGGCTGACGTCCAGGGCCGAGAGCATGTGCTCGGCGGCGTCCCGGTCAAAATCGGGATAAAAGTCGCCGAAGAAGTCCAGCAGCTGCACCACGTTCATCCAGCCGGACAGATACGTCCGCTCCGGCAGGTACGAGATCAGGCCCTTGGTCTCCGGCCCCGGGGTGTGCCCGTCGATGGTGACGGCGCCGCTGCTGGGCACCAGCAGGCCGTTGGCCAGCTTGATGAGGGTGGTCTTGCCGCTGCCGTTGGGACCCAGCAGGCCCACAATGCGCCCGGGCTCCACCGTCAGGCTGACGTGGTCCAGGGCCCGGGAGCTGTCAAAATATTTGGTCAGCTCCCGGCATTCCAGAATTGCCATGTTATTCCTCCTCCCATGTGTCCAGCAGCGCTTTCACCTGCTGCCGGCTGTAGCCCAGCTGCGCCATGGACGAGAGATACTCCCTTGTCCGGCCCCGGGCCAGTTTCTCCTTGGCGCTCTGGATCACGGACAGATCCTCCGTGACAAAGCGCCCCGCCGTGCGCTGGGTATGCAGCAGGCCGGTGCCCTCCAGCTCCGCCAGGGCCCGCTGCACCGTGTTGGGGTTCACCCCCGCCTCCGCCGCCAGCTCCCGCACGGTGGGCAGCCACCCGCCGCTGGGAATGGAGCCCGACAGAATGGCCAGGGTGATCTGCTGGGTCAGCTGGGTATAGATGGGTTGGTCATTGCGAAAATACCACTCCATGGCCGCGCCTCCTTGTATGATTGAACTATGCAAGTAATACAATAATACAATAATACAATTTTGTCAAGTCCCAAATGTAAACTTTTTCCGCATCGGTTGACGGGGCGGGCCGGGAAAGCTATACTGGAAGATGAAAAGGAGTATCCACCCCCTTCCGCAAGAAAGGAGCGCTTTTATGAACCATAGCTGGAACCACGATCCCTTCCAGGGCGGCGGACCGGTGCCCCACCGCCCGAAAAAGCAGCGCAAGCCCATCGGCACGCCTCTGGGCCGGACGCTGCTGAACCTGGCGGTGACGCTGATCTTCGGCGCCGTTTATTTCTATATCGTGCTGCCGCCGCTGAACCTGCATTCCGGCGAATTCTATGTGTTCGTGCTGCTGCTGTGCGCGGTATACTGCGGCTGCGCCATTCTGACCTCCGGCTTTCAGGGCAGCGGGGCCAAGGGCTACTTCGGCTTCGTGAAAAAGCAGTGCACCGTGCCCTTTGTGCTGGCGGCTGCGCTGGCAGTCACGGCCATTGTGGGCACGGCCGTGGGCTGGGAGGTGTTCCGGGCCGGCTCCTACCGGGACCTGCTGACCGTGGACAACGGCGACTTTGCCGCCGAGGTGGAGGAGATCAGCTATGACCAGATTCCCATGCTGGACAAGGACTCCGCCGAGAAGCTGGGCAACCGCAAGCTGGGCGAGCTGGCGGACATGGTGTCCCAGTTTGAGGTGGCCGGGGACTATACCCAGATCAACTACAAGGGCCGTCCGGTGCGGGTGACGCCCCTGCGCTACGGCGACTGGATCAAGTGGCTGAACAACCGCTCCCAGGGCCTGCCGGCGTATCTGGTCATCGACATGGTGACCCAGAATGTGGACGTGGTGCGCCTGGATCAGGGCATCCGCTACACCACGGCCGAGCACTTCGGCCGGAATCTGAACCGCTATCTGCGGTTCCGCTACCCCACCTATCTGTTCGACGCCCCGGCCTTTGAGATCGACGAGGACGGCAATCCCTTCTGGGTGTGCCCCCGGATCAGGAAGACCATCGGCCTGTTCGGCGGCACGGACATTGCCGGAGCCGTGCTGGTCAATGCCGTCACCGGTGAGTGCGCCTATTACGACGCGGCGGACGTTCCCTCCTGGATCGACCATGTGTACCCGGCGGAGCTGATCATCCAGCAGTACGACTATCACGGCACCTATGTCAACGGCTTCATCAACTCCCTGTTCGGCCAGCGGGATGTGACCGTCACCACTGACGGCTATAACTATCTGGCCATCGGCGACGATGTGTATATGTACACCGGCATCACCTCCGTGGTGTCCGACGAGTCCAACATCGGCTTCATCCTGTCCAACCAGCGCACCAAGGAGACCCGGTTTTACACCGTGGCCGGAGCCGAGGAGTACTCCGCCATGGAGTCCGCCCAGGGTCAGGTGCAGCAGATGAAATACGCCGCCACCTTCCCCCTGCTGCTGAACATTGCGGACCAGCCCACGTATTTCATGGCCCTGAAGGATGCGGCGGGCCTGGTGAAAATGTACGCCATGGTCAACGTCAGCCAGTATCAGATCGTGGCCACCGGCGGCGACGTGGCAGAGTGCGAGAGCAACTACCGACAGATGCTGGCCCGGTATAACCTCATCGACGACTCCGACGCCAACATCCCCGCCGACACCCAGGAGGCCGCCGGCGTCCTCTCCGATATCCGCACCGCCGTGATCGGCGGCGACAGCCGGTATTACCTGCGGCTTCAGGGCGAGTCGGTGTACTACGTCATCTCCGCCGCCGACGCGCCCCAGGTGGTAACGCTGAACACCGGCGACCGGGTCACCATCACCTACCGTCCCCAGGAGGGCGCGTCCATTCTGGAAGCCACCGCCGTCACGCTGGTGTCCGGCAGCAGCGGTACCGGCACCGTTGACAACCCCACGGACCCCATCAAAATCAACCCCGCTCCGGGCATCGGCGACATCATCACCGACCCCGGCGACGGCGGACGGGTGGAGCTCCCGGTGGAGCCGCCCCCCGAGGAGGTCCGGCAATAACGGCAGTCCAAAAGGACCGGGCGTCAGCCCGGTCCTTCAGCTTGTCAAGAGAGTTTTCGCTCCTGCCCGGCGGCAGCTCTGCATTTCGCAGGCATGGTGCCATACCCCGGAAACGGTGTCTGTAGGTTTACAAAAGGCATTTTTTCTGCTACAATGGAGTCTGTCACAAAATTTACGCCCCCAAGCATCCGAAAGGAGATTTTTATCATGAACAACGAGCTCAAATCCATCCTGTCCCGGGTGGATCATACCCTGCTGGCCCAGAGTGCCACCTGGAACGAAATCAAGGCCATCTGCGACGACGGCATCCGGTACGGCTGCGCCAGCGTGTGCATCCCCGCCTCCTATGTGAAGCAGGCGGCGGAGTATGTGGCGGGCCAGATCGCCGTCTGCACTGTCATCGGCTTCCCCAACGGCTACGACACCACCGCCGCCAAGTGCTTTGAGGCCACCGATGCCGTGAACAACGGCGCGTCCGAGATCGACATGGTCATCAACATCGGCTGGGTAAAGGACGGCCTGTACGATCGGGTGCTGGACGAGATCCGCGCCGTAAAGGCCCACTGCCAGGGAAGGCTCCTGAAGGTCATCATTGAGACCTGCATGCTCACCGATGCCGAAAAGATCGAGATGTGCCGCGTGGTGTCCCAGTCCGGCGCGGAGTATATCAAGACCTCCACCGGCTTCGGCGGTGGCGGAGCCACCCGGGAGGATGTGGCTCTGTTCAAGGCCCATGTGGCCCCCCATGTGAAGATCAAGGCCGCCGGCGGAATCGCCAACCTGGACGACGCCCGGGACTTCGTGGCCCTGGGGGCCGACCGCCTGGGCACCAGCCGCATCGTCAAGGCCGTGAAGGCCATGGAGCAGAAATAAACGCAATATAAGGAGGAAATCAAGTCATGTCTACCCCCCATAACAGCGCCGCCCCCGGCGCATTCGCCAAAACCGTCCTGATGCCCGGCGATCCCCTGCGCTCTCAGTTCATTGCCGAAACCTTCCTGGAAAACCCCGTGCTGGTGAACAACGTCCGGGGCGTCCAGGGCTACACCGGCACCTATAAGGGTGTGCCCGTGTCCGTGATGGCCTCCGGTATGGGTATGCCCTCCATCGGCATTTACTCCCACGAGCTGTACACTCAGTACGGCGTGGAGAACATCATCCGCGTGGGCTCCGCCGGGGCCATGCGGGCGGACCTGGAGCTGGGCAGTGTGGTGGCCGGTCAGGGTGCCTGCACCAACTCCAGCTTTGCCGACCAGTATGAGCTGGGCGTCCACTATGCCCCCATCGCCGACTTCGACCTGCTGATGGCCGCCGTGGAGTCCGCCCGGGAGCTGGGCGTGAAGATGCCCGTGGGCAATCTGTACTCCTCCGACACGTTCTATGACGCCGCCGGCCGCAACGACCGGATGAGGAAGATGGGCGTCATGGCCGTGGAGATGGAGGCCGCCGCCCTGTACTGCACCGCCGCCTACCTGGGCAAGCGGGCCCTGGCCATCTGCTCCATCAGCGACAACCTGGTGCTGGGCACCGAGCTGACTCCCGAGGAGCGCCAGTCCACCTTCACCAACATGATGAAGATCGGCCTGGAGGCCGCCGTGAAGATGGCCCGGCAGGATTAAGTCCCGCAAAAGACAGA
>OHRV01000336.1_pt1 | contig 9669 bp, 9 predicted proteins | sample 1578511 | NCBI WGS metagenome assembly OHRV01 (sample SAMEA3879546, study PRJEB24766) | human gut metagenome | biome: human-associated habitat; feature: feces | place: USA | collected 1985/1987
TATATTTGCAAAGAGCTTATGGCGTATGCGCAGCGTCTGATGGCTCCAACGAATTATAAATCAATAAGAAAATCAAAATTATGGAACAGAGTTCACAAATGAGTGCGGAACAAAGCCTCAAACTCATTAATGAGACCTTACGCGACAGCCGTCTGGTCATTACGAAGAGATCGGGAAGTCATTTCATTCTTTGGGGCGCTATTCTCACGCTGATCGCCCTTGCCGTGTACTTCCTTTGGAGGTCAAGCGGCAATCCGGCCTGGAATTTACTGTGGTTCGCCATGCCAGCTATAGGGTATCCGCTCGCTGTGGTACTGGACAAGGACGCAGAATGTGTCCCGTCCAATCTGATCAGCAATCTCCTTGGCTGGACATGGGGAGCGTTCGGAGCGTTTGCCGTGACAGTCAGTCTCTGTGCGTTGCTGTTTGCCCCGATGAACCTGACCTTGGTCATTATCCTCCTTTTCGGCTTTGCGGAGAGCATCTCGGGGATGATCCTCAAAAACCTGCCGATTGTCATCGCCGGATTTCTCACCGGTGTCCTTGGTGTCATAGCGGCAGTGAAACTCTCCGGTGATTGCAGCCAAATGTTGCTTTTTGTCTTAGCTGGAGTGATCCTGGCGCTTACGGGAGTGTGTGTGAAATGCTTAAGGAAATAGTCGATGTTCAAAAAACTCAACCCGCTTCTGCACTCGGAGCTGAGACTTGCCGTGATGTCGATTCTCGTGGGGGTGGGGGGAGGCTGTCTTAAAAGTTAAACATTCCTTCGCGAGAATCAAGAATTCGTTTTAGGTCGTGTATGAGGATACGAACAATTTCAGTCTTGCAAGGACTTTTCAGACAGTCTGGTGGAGGACGAAGCGGATTTCGTCTACATCCGTAAACAGACGGAAGCGACGGCCGGCAACCTTAGTGTCCAGCTTGACAAACTGAGCGAGGCGGGCTACATAGCGGTGGAAAAGGGATTCAAAGGCAAGAAGCCATGCACGACATGCCGTGTCACAGAAGCTGGAATCTCCGCATTCTCCGAATATGTCGCCGCCTAGATGGACTACATCACGTAGTCTCCTCAACTTTCGTGCGTCTTCGCGCGTACCTTCTGCCATAGAAGTATTGACTTCTTGCCGCAAACAGCCAGATGGCTTTCATCCTGATGCCCGTGGAGAAGGACTGTGTGTGCCTCGTGAGCGGAAAGCGGCAGATTGCTCACGAAGGGACTGAGATGAGTGTTCTCGTGAGCGGAAAGCGGCATATTGCTCACGAAAGGACTGAGATGAGCGTTCTCGTGAGCGGGAAGCGGCATATTGCTCACGAGAGCGTTGATTAGGGGACTCTCGTGAGCAATCTAAGCCTATCTGCGCACGAGAGCCTTATGTCTGTTGAGGACTCGGCCTCAGACGCTACTGGTTCTTCGGCAGACTCGGCGACCGGATTGGCGCTTCAACTTACTCTGCAACCTGTCTGGTTCTTCGGCAGACTCGGCGACCGGATTGGCGCTTCATCTAGCTTGGTGATCTGTCAGGCGCTTCAACTTACTCGGTGACCGGGTTGGCGCTTCTGCTGACCTTATGTCCGGGAATGAACCTCTTGTCCTCGGAGGAGAACCTTGGCGATGAACGGGGTCTGGTGGCAGTACGGGATGTAGGCGAGGGACGGGACGGGCTTGGTGACGATAAGGTTGGCGAGTTTGCCGACGGTCACAGAGCCGAGATCCTCGGCGACACCCATCGCGTAGGCGGAGTTGAGGGTGCAGGCGTTGAATGCCTGAGCCGGGGTGAGGCGCATTCTGATGCAGCCTAAGGCCATCACGAAACGCATATCGCCGGAAGGTGAGGATCCCGGATTGTAGTCCGAGGCCAGGGCTATGCCCAGACCCGCGCTGACATATTCCTTGGCCCTGCCGTAGGGGATTCCGAGAAAGAATGAAGAGCCTGGAAGCATCGTCGGCATTGTCCGTGAGTTTCTAAGCGCTTCAATCTCAGCGTCGGTAGTGCGCTCAAGGTGATCGACCGAAAGAGCGTTATGCTTCACGGCCACCTGCACGCCTCCGGAGCAGGCAAGCTCGTTGGCGTGGATTTTCGGTATCAGACCGTAAGCCTCTCCGGCAGAAAGAATTCGATCCGTCTCAGCGACCGTGAAGAACCCCTCGTCGCAGAACACATCGACATATTCAGCAAGCCCTTCGGCGGCGACGGCGGGGATCATCTCCTCGCAGACGAGGTTGACATATTCATTCTGCCGGCCTTTGAAGGCTCTGCCGACGGCGTGCGCCCCGAGGAAGGTCGCCTTGATGGTGGCGGGGGAGTCCTTTTTGACGCGGCGGATCACCCGCAGCATCTTCAGCTCGTCCTCAAGGGTCAGGCCGTAGCCGCTCTTGATCTCGATGGCGCCGGTTCCTTTGGCGATCATCTCCCGCACGCGCGCCATTGTCTGTGAATATAATTCCTCTTCGCTCGTGCGGTGGAGCAGATCGGCGGAGTTGAGGATTCCGCCTCCACGGGCGGCTATCTCCTCGTAGCTCAGGCCGTTGATCTTGTCGATGAACTCCTGCTCACGGGTTCCGGCGTAGCAGATGTGGGTGTGGGAGTCGCAGAATGTCGGCATCACCATACCTCCCTTCGCGTCAATCACTTCATCCTTCGGGCTGGCCGCCGGACAATCGGACATATTCCCGAATCCGGAGATTCTTTCGCCCTCGATCGTGAGGTAAGCGTCCCGCAAGGAGCCGACCTCGTCCATCTCGGCGCCTTGCTTGCGCAGAACGCCTTCAGGAACGATTCCGACCAGTTCGCCGATGTGTGTGATTATGGTCATCTTATGAACTCGATAGATTTCTGGATGAGCGGGTGCATATAGACATCATTGCTGATGAACGGCACGACCTTGCGGTAGTCACTGAATATGCCTTCGATGGCCTCCGAGGACTTGTTGCCGGCGATCTGGTGCCTGAAGTCGAGCGCCTGTGCGGCGTTGAACAGCTCTATGGCAAGCACTTCCTCGCAGTTGTCGATGACGCGCACAAGTTTCGTCGCGGCGTTGGAACCCATGCTGACGTGATCCTCCTGACCCTGTGAGGATGGGATGGAGTCCACTGACGCCGGCCAGCAGAGTCCCTTGTTCTGGCTCACGATCGAGGCCGCCGTGTACTGCGGAATCATGAAGCCGCTGTTGAGTCCCGGCGTGGCGACAAGGAATTTCGGCAGACCTCGCTGGCCGGAGATCAGACGGTATATTCGTCTTTCAGAGATGTTTGCGAGTTCGGACATGGCGATCGCCAGGGCATCCATCGGGATGGCGATAGGCTCTCCGTGGAAGTTGCCGGCGGAGATGATCATGTCCTCGTCAGGGAAGACGTTCGGATTGTCCGTCGCGCTGTTGATCTCGTTCTCGATCACCGACTCGACGTAGCGGATGCTGTCCTTGACCGCGCCGTGTACCTGAGGGATGCAGCGGAATGAATATGGATCCTGAACATGTTCCTTGTGGTTTCTGATCAGCTCGCTGCCATCCAGCAGGGTCATGAATCTGGCCGCGGTGTCGATCTGTCCCTTGTGCGGACGAAGCTGGTGGGTCAGAGGCAGGAACGGCTCGACGCGGCCGTCATATGCCTCAAGGGACATCGCGCCGATCCTGTCGGCCCATTCGGAAAGCCTGTGGCACTGGATGAGCGACCAGATGGCGTGGGCGCTCATGAACTGGGTTCCGTTCAGAAGAGCTAGACCCTCCTTGGACTGAAGGCTGATAGGTTCCCAGCCCATCTCGTCCCAGACCTCCTTGCTTGGTCTGACCTTACCCTTGTAGAGAACCTCTCCGAGACCGATCAGCGGTAGGCTGAGGTGGGCGAGGGGAGCGAGGTCGCCGGAAGCACCGAGGGATCCCTGCTGGTAGACTACCGGGAGAATGTCGTTGTTGAACATGTCCAGAAGCCTCTGGACAGTAATCAGCTGCGCTCCGGAATGGCCGTAGGAAAGGGACTGGGCCTTAAGCAGGAGCATCAGCCTCACGATCTGCGGGCGTACAGTCTCGCCGGTTCCGCAGGCGTGGGACATCACCAGGTTGTGCTGGAGCTGCGAGAGCTGGTCGGCAGGGATGGTCACGTTGCACAGGGAACCGAATCCGGTGGTGACTCCATAGACCGGGCGACCGATGTCCTCCATCTTGCTGTCCAGGTACTTACGGCATTTCTCGATGGCCGCCACGGCCTCCGGGCCGAGTTCGACCCTCTCGTGGTTCTCAATTATCTCCTTAAGCCTTCCAAGGCTCAGATGTTCGTGTGAGATGATGTGTGTCATAGTTCCTCAATCGCTTTTCTGACAATGTTTTCGTCTGTGTGGTTCGCAACTGTCACCGTAAGTTCCGGTGTGCGTTCCATTTCCCTCAGGATGGCATGTTCCGCGCCTTCGTTGCGCGCCCAGCTGCGGCGGGCTATTCCGTTGTTCACGTCCCAAAACAGCATCTGGGTGATGTGCCTGTCCGAATCAGCCGATCCGTCGATCACCATGCCGAAGCCTCCGTTGATGACCTCGCCCCAGCCGACTCCGCCTCCGTTGTGGATGGAAACCCAGGTGGCTCCTCGGAAACCGTCACCGATGACGTTCTGGATGGCCATGTCGGCGGTGAACCGGGATCCGTCGTAGATGTTGGATGTCTCGCGGAACGGGGAGTCTGTGCCGGAAACGTCGTGATGGTCGCGGCCAAGCACGATCGGAGCGGTGATCTCACCCTTGCGGATGGCCTTGTTGAAGGCCAGGGCGATCTTGGTCCTGCCCTCGCAGTCGGCGTAGAGGATGCGGGCCTGCGAACCGACCACCAGATGGTTCCTGCCGGCTTCCTCTATCCAATGAATATTGTCGTTCAGCTGTCCCTGAATCTCTTCCGGAGCCGTTTCCAATTCCTTTTTAAGAATATTCACGGCTATCTCGTCGGACTTGGCGAGGTCTTCCGGCCTCTCGCTCATGCAGACCCAGCGGAACGGGCCGAAACCGTAGTCGAAGTAGAGCGGTCCCATGATGTCCTGGACGTAAGACGGATAGCGGAAGGTGCCGTCTGCCTTTAATATGTCCGCTCCGGCCCTTGAGGATTCCAGCAGGAAGGCGTTGCCGTAGTCAAAAAAGTACATTCCCTTGGCTGCCAGCTCGTTGATGGCGGCGACGTGCCTCCTCAACGACGCGCGCACCGCCTCACGGAACTTCTCCGGCTCCTCGGCCATCATCCTTACGGACTCCTCAAACGACTGGCCGACAGGGTAGTAGCCTCCCGCCCACGGGTTGTGGAGCGAGGTCTGGTCCGAGCCGAGGTCCACAGGAATATTCTCGTCCGCGAGTCTCTCCCAGAGATCCACGACGTTGCCCACATAGGCCAGCGAGACGGTCTCCTTGGCCTCCATCGCCTTGCGGATGCGCGGGATAAGCTCGTCCAGATTCTCGTGCAGCTCATCGACCCAGCCTTGGTCGTAACGCTTGCGGGCGGCGAGCGGATTGATCTCGGCTGTGACGCTCACGACCCCGGCGATGTTTCCGGCCTTAGGCTGCGCCCCGGACATCCCGCCGAGACCGGCGGTCACGAAGAGCATGCCCTTCATATTCTCTCTTGTTCCTGCGATACCTCTGGCTTTCAGTTGCTTGCGTGCCGCGTTCATCACCGTGATTGTCGTTCCGTGCACGATGCCCTGAGGACCGATGTACATGTACGATCCGGCGGTCATCTGGCCGTACTGTGACACTCCAAGGGCGTTGAATCTCTCCCAGTCATCCTGCTTCGAATAGTTCGGGATGACCATTCCGTTGGTCACAACGACTCTCGGCGCGTCCTTGTGGCTCGGGAAGAGTCCCATCGGATGGCCGGAGTACATCGAGAGTGTCTGCTCGTCGGTCATCTCGGCCAAGTACTTCATCGTCAGCCGGTACTGCGCCCAGTTCTGGAATATTGCTCCGTTGCCTCCGTAGATGATCAGCTCGTGCGGATGCTGCGCCACCCTCGGATCCAGATTGTTCTGGATCATCGCCATAATGGCAGCGGCCTGGCGGCTCCGGCAAGGATATTCATCGATCGGTCTGGCGTACATGTCGTAGGACGGGCGGAAACGGTACATATAGATGCGGCCGTAGTCCTTCAGCTCCTGGGCGAACTCCGGCGCCAGTTCAGCGTGGAACTTGGCCGGGAAATATCTCAGCGCGTTCTTCAGCGCCAGCACTTTCTCTTCGGCTGTGAGGATGTCCTTGCGCTTAGGGGCGTGGTTTATGGTCTTGTCGTAAGGTTTCGGCTCCGGGAGCCTGTCCTGCGGGATGCCCGCAAGTATCTCTTCCTGAAACTTATCCATTGATCTTCGAGTTTACGATGTCCAGAATCTCTTTCTCTTCCACAACTGCCTTCGCCGCGATCTCATCGGCCTCCGCAACGAGTTCGGCGGCCTTTGCCTTGTCGCTCAGGGAAGCGGCGTTGATCTTCACGTTGAGTTGCGCTCCGAGAACCGCGCTTCGTGCCGCCAAAGCTCCCACTCCGGCGTCTGAAACGGAGTTTGGGTTTCCGGTCTCGGCCATCGCCCTTGTGATCTCGAAGGCCTTGAACGAGGCTTTCATCGTGCGCAGAGGCACCTGTGTGGCGTATAGAGTGGCCTTTTCGATTGCCTCAGAACGTGCAGCTTTCTCCTCATCCGTTCCCTTAGGAAGCCCGAACGCGGCCATAATCTTGTCGAACGCCGCGGTGTCCTCATCGACGAGGCTTACCAGCTCCCGCATTACGGCGTGCCCCTTCTCGGCCCAGTCGGAGAACTCCTTCCAGCGGTCATCCCAGCCTCTCTTGTGGGCTGAAAGATTTGCGACCATTGTGCCGAGGGCCGCTCCTAGGGCTCCCATATAGGCGGAGATCGATCCGCCGCCCGGGGCAGGAGACTCGGATGCCGTCTCCTCGGCGAATCCCTTTAGCGTCATTCTGATGAGCCTCTCCTTAATGGCCATCTGCTCAGGATCTTCCATAAGATATTCAATGACCTTCTCGTGCGGGTTGAACGGCTTGAGGTCGTCAAGGCTCATCGACTTGACTGCTATCTTCATTATTTCTTCGTCCGAGATTCCGAGCGAGCGCTCCTGCTTCTCAAGGTAGAACTTTCCGGCCTCCATCAGCACACGCTTCGGTACCAGTCCGACGATCTCGGCTCCGGTGACCCTGAGTCCTCTGGCGGCGGCGGCTCTGGAGACTTCCTCGTAGGCCACGTGCAGAGGTGTCGTCTTGATGTCGGTGATGTTCATCGAGACCTGAGCGATGCCATATTCATCAATGTACCAACCAATTGCCTTGCACCCCTTGAGGGTTCCCGGCTGCCAGCGGTCCTTGCCGTTCTCGTCCTTGAGGACCTTTCCGGTCAGGCTTCCGCCCTCGCGCATCTTGCGTCCTTTCTCACGCACATCGAACGCGATCGCCATCGCGCGGCGGGTTGAGGTCGTGTTGAGATTATAGTTGACGGCCACAAGGAAGTCTCTGGCTCCCACATTGATAGCCCCGCTCTTCGCCACTGTCTCGTTATATTCCTTAGGCCCGAAGTCCGGTGCCTTGGCAGGATCGGCGATCTTCTCCGGCAGGGCTTCATATTCCCCGGCCCTGCAGACCGCGAGGTTCTTCCTTTCCGGCTTGAAAGCCGCCGCCTCGTAGCAGTAGCAAGGGATGCCGAGCTCGTCGTAGATCCTTTTCGCCAGCCCGCGCGCCAGTTCCGCGCACTCTTCCAAAGTCGTCTCCGCGACCGGTACGAGCGGCAGCACATCGCACGCCCCCGACCGAGGGTGCGCCCCGTGGTGATGCCTCATGTCGATCACCTCGCCGGAACACTTGACTCCTTGGAAGGCCGCCTCCAGCACAGCTTCGGGGCTGCCCACGAAGGTCACGACAGTCCTGTTGGTCGCCTCGCCCGGATCCACGTCGAGCACCTTGACGCCCTCCTCGTTGCCGTTGACCGTCACCTTGGCCGAAGCGATGGCCTTAACGATCTGATCAATAACATTTTTGTCTCGCCCTTCACTGAAATTGGGCACGCATTCTATAATCTTTGCCATAGTGGTTATGTGTTTTTAATATGTGGCTATAAATTTATGAATAATTTACCAATATTCATTGCAAAACCGAAGGGAATCTTCCGATTCTCTTTTAAATATGAACAGAAAATGCGTTTTTCATGGTCGCTGAGCCTGTCGAAGCGACCGATGTCCCCGCCCGGTTCATTTGAACGGCTGCCTTTGGGCTATAATTGCCGGGTTATTCCGCCTTCCGCCAGCGGATGTAGGACTCGTTCCGGTAGGAACGGCGGTGCACGTTGATGCCGAATTCCACAATTTCCTCTTCCTTAGGAATATACCAGCCGTAGGACGAGGCGCTTCCGACGAGGTAGATCGCGTTGTCCACTTCGAATGCGGCGAGAGCGGCGGCGAAATCCTGCATCGTCATCTCCTCGCGGGAGACTGCTATGAATATCTCGCCGGCCTTCGAGCAAAGCGCCTTGCGGACAGTGGAACTCTTCAGATTGTTATCAACTGGCGAGCCGTTGTCCACGAGAGGATATTGCCTGAAAAAGTAGCCTTCCGTCTCGACGGCCTTGTCGAAAAGGTCCGTGTTTTCGGCGACTCCGATTGTGATCCGGCCGTCGATGATGGCGCAATAGCCCTTCTTGGATATTCCTTGAGCCAGCACTTCTCCTTTGAGCACAAAGGATCCGAGAATCTCGCGGTTGTCCGCGCGGATGTCCGCAGCCTGGGCCGCGAGGACATATTCACTCTTGTCCGCTTCGGGCGCGCCGACTGAGAGTTCCGGAACGGCGCAGTGCGGGATGTACAAAGTCAGCGGGACGCCGCCCGCGACCGTGGTGTCTATTTTCTCTGAATATGCCACCCCGCAGGAGTCCGGGTCTTCCGTGGCGACGGTCATCAAAGAATCGCTTTTCGACTCCACGCTTTCCTCGAACAGTCCCGTCTGCTCGTCGCTCACGGCCTTTTCGCCTCTCCCGCAAAGCGCGATCAGAGCCGCGGCGGCCAGCGCAAGCAGCGCGATGACGGGAATCAGCCACTTCGGCCGCTTGGGAGGTTTGTTCCCGTTGACGCTTCGACCTTTGTCACCCCCTATGAAGATGACTTCATCGTCCCGCACATTATCGTAGTCCTGTCTGTTCATTTGAGTCTTCGTTTAGTCGTTGTTGTCATTGCCAAGAGCGGACTTCAAGGCTTTCAGCACTTCTCTTGACAGCCCGTCGGAAAGCACCACATTGAACCTGTCGCGGTCTGACAAGGCCAACGTCTGTTGTGAGATGTTGATCTCAGAGACAAAATCCAGATTGATGATGTGGCTTTTTCCCGCCCTGACGATAGTCTTGCTCTCGACATCGCCGATCACATCGGACAAACTGTTGTGGATCCACCCCAGCTTGTACGTCACCAACGTGCCCTTGCTGCCTTTCACCACGTCAAGGACAGTGAATATCCGACTGTAGTTTCCCTCCGCCTTGACATACACAAGGCTCTCCAAAGGAATCCGCAGAAGGCTGGCCGTAGTCTCTATGACAAGATATTTCCCCATCAACATCAGATGTTTCGCCCACGAATGTACAGATTATTTCCAAATAATCACCAACTCCCTCCCGACAAATGTACGAAATCAAAGAATACCGTACGAAACGCTCGCCGCAATTTC
>OHRV01000338.1_pt1 | contig 9663 bp, 8 predicted proteins | sample 1578511 | NCBI WGS metagenome assembly OHRV01 (sample SAMEA3879546, study PRJEB24766) | human gut metagenome | biome: human-associated habitat; feature: feces | place: USA | collected 1985/1987
AAAGGTCTTTGGCATGTACGGGGGCGAGCCGCAGAAGGTCACCCTGCGCTTTGAATCCTCCATGTCGAATATCGTCTTTGACCGCTTTGGGCGGGAGCTGATCCTTACTCCGGACCGAGAGGGCGGCTTCACTGTCATGGTGGAGGTCGTCCCCAGTCCGCAGTTCTTTGCATGGCTCACCGGTCTTGGTGCTCCGGTCAAAATTCTTTCCCCGCAGCCGATCGTGCAGCAGTTCTGCGACTATCTGCAAAGCGTCCTTGATGCCTATCGCTGAATAGCAGCAGGCTTGCCTTTGTCAGCCTGGCGCGGTTGCCGCATTGTCTTCGCCTGCATTCCTCCCACTAACAGACGATAAGGAGAAAACATAGGAGAACGCATAATGAAAAAGCTGTTATTTATTATCAATCCCTTTGCCGGACGCAATCAGGCGCAGACCGAACTTTACCGAATGGTCCGGGTCTTTTCCGATCACGATTACGAGGTCACCGTTTACCCCACCCGTGCGCGTCTGGACTGTACCCGTAAGGTCATAGAGGACGCCGGCGCTTACGATCTGGTCGTCTGCTGCGGCGGCGATGGTACCTTGAATGAGATGGTCAGCGGCATGATGCAGCGGGAGGATCGCCGGCCAATGGGCTATATCCCGCTTGGTTCCACCAATGACCTTGCTGCCAGCCTGCACCTGCCCACCCGCGTGGAGGAGGCTGCTCTGCACGCCGTCACCGGCAGAGAATTCCACATGGACGTAGGTTCCCTGAACGACCGCTACTTTAATTACATCGCCGCATTTGGTGCCTTTACCGAAATCAGCTATGCCACCCCGCAGGAGATAAAAAATGCGTTGGGGCACTTTGCCTATATTCTGGAGGGAGCCAAAAGCCTCGGCAAGATCCAACCGATCCATGTTAAAATTACTGCCGATGGCGAAGCCTTTGAGGGCGACTTTCTCTTTGGCGCTGTCACCAATACCATCTCTCTGGGCGGCGTGCTGAAGCTTGACCCTGAGCGGGTACTGCTGGACGATGGCATGTACGAGCTGCTGCTGGTCAAAAATCCCCTTAATGCACTGGAGGCGCAGGCAATGCTGAGCGCCCTGATGAGCCAGAATTATGATGGCCCGCTGGTGAAAATGCGGCGGGCTTCGGATATCACCTTCGAGTCAAGTCATTCCATTAGCTGGACCATCGATGGCGAGTACGGCGGTTCCTATTCCCTTACGCACATCATCAATAATAAAAACGCAGTGACCCTTATGATATAAGTTTTCACTGCAACGCAGGGGATTTTCGGGGCGGCAGCCCGCAGCGGCTTTGCCGCCGCCTGCCCACTTTGGTGGGCAGAGACCGACCCTGCGGGTCGGTCGGGCTGCCGCCCCAAAAAAGGCTCCGCCCGCCGCATGCGCTTCAGGCGGAAAGCAGTCGAAGATCCTCCTCCGCTTCCCGCTCGGTATCGGCAGAGAACACAAAGTTCCCCTCCCGATCATAAACCTCCACATGACCCCGCACAAACTTTATCTCATAACGCATATCCGGCACGCTCCTTTGCTCTACTGTCCCCAGTATAGCATGCGCTGCGTCCATTAATCCGTACTTATATCAGCAACAAGAAAGCAGGTATTCTTCCCATGAAAGCACCCATTCTCCGTAAGGAAATACTGGCACCGGGCATCAGCCGCATGGTCGTCTCGGCACCGGAAGTCGCAGCTCATGCCGCCGCCGGTCAATTCGTCATTTTGCGTCCCACCGACCGCGGTGAGCGTATTCCCCTCACCATCTCGGATTTTGACCCTGCTGCCGGCACCGTATCCATCGTCTATCAGGTCGTAGGCGGCACCACTCTGCTGCTGGACAGCCTTTCCATCGGCGACAGTCTATCTTCCTTTACCGGTCCTTTGGGGCGTCCCAGCCACATCGAAGGCTATCGCAATGCTGCCGTCATCGGCGGGGGTCTGGGCTGCGCCATCGCCCTGCCTACTGCTGCAGCCCTGCACCGTCAAGGGTGCCGTGTCACTGCCATTGCCGGTTTTCGCAGCAGAGAGCAGGTCATTTTGGAGCGGGAAATGAACGACTCCAGCGACCGTTTTTTGCTGTGCAGCGATGACGGCTCCGCCGGAGAAAAGGGATTTGTCACCGGCGCGCTGGAGCAGCTTTTGCAGGCGGGCGAGCGGTTCGATATGGTGTTTGCCATCGGTCCGCTGCCCATGATGCAGGCAGTCAGTGACCTGACTGCCCGCTGGGATACTCCCTGCACCGTCAGCATGAACCCCATCATGATTGACGGCACAGGCATGTGCGGCTGCTGCCGTCTTACTGTCGGCGGTGAGGTGCGCTTTGCCTGCGTGGACGGTCCCGAATTTGACGGGCATCAAGTGGATTTTACCGAGGCGATCCGCCGCAGTAGGCTATACCGCCCTGAAGAGCAGAAAAGCCGCGAAGCTGCCTGCCGCCTTTTGGGGCTGGCGCCAAAATAACACTGCCTTGACCGGAGTCCTCGGCTGGCTCAAACCGCCCGAAGGGCAAGCCGTCCTACGGACGGCTTCGGCGGTCGCAGACCGCCGGTTTCGGCTGCGCCGAAACGCCCTTCGGGCGGTATTCCCCAATCTTTCCGCATCTCCTATTTTACCCTGAAAAGAGGAATTCCCGTGAATAAAAATCCCAACCTGTCCCCTGTAGCCGCCCCCATGCCGGTGCAGTCCCCTGACTGCCGCCGCTGCAATTTTGAGGAGGTAGCACTGGGCTATGATGAAAATACCGCCATCGAGGAAGCGCGCCGCTGCCTCGATTGTCCCAACGCTCCCTGCCGCTCCGGCTGTCCCGTCGGAGTGCGTATCCCGCAGTTTATTGCCAGGGTTGCCGAGGGCGACTTTGCCGGCGCATGGGCAATTCTTTCGGCAGATAACACCCTGCCCGCCGTCTGCGGTAGGGTCTGTCCGCAGGAAAGCCAGTGTCAGGCGGTCTGTGTCCGCGGGAAAAAAGGGGAAAGCGTTGCCATCGGACGGCTGGAGCGCTTTGTTGCCGATTGGCACCGCGCCCACCCCGAAACGAATTTCCTGCCCCGCCCCGAAGAAAAGGGCAAAAAAGTGGCGGTGGTCGGCTCCGGTCCCGCCGGGCTTGCCTGCGCGGGCGAACTGGCAAGAATGGGCTATTCCGTCACCGTTTTTGAGGCACTGCACACCGCCGGAGGCGTGCTTGCCTATGGTATTCCGGCGTTTCGCCTGCCGAAAAGCATCTTGAGTGAAGAGATTACCGCCCTGAAAAAGCTGGGCGTTACCATCGAGACCGATACCGTTATCGGCCGAACCATGCCGGTGCAGGAGCTGCTGCAAAGTGGTTTTTCTGCCGTATTTCTCGGCAGCGGGGCAGGACTGCCCAATTTTATGGGCATTCCCGGCGAAACGCTGTGCGGCGTATTTTCTGCGAATGAGTGGTTGACCCGCATCAACCTGATGCATGCAGCCGAGCCAGATGCCATGACTCCCCTGATGCCTGCCAAGCAGGTAGTCGTCGTTGGCGGCGGCAATGTAGCGATGGACGCAGCACGCTGTGCCCTGCGCTGCGGCGCTGCTGTGACCATCGTTTATCGGCGGGGGCGGGAGGAACTGCCGGCAAGAGCGGAAGAAGTGGAGCACGCAGAGGAGGAAGGTGTTGTCTTTCGTCTGCTGACCAATCCCGTGGAAATACTGGGCGACGAGAATGGCTTTGTTGCCGGTATACGGTGCGACACCATGGTACTGGGTGATCCGGACGAAAGCGGTCGCCGGCGCCCTGAGGTGCTGCCGAACGCCCAATTTACCCTCCCCTGCGACGCCGTTATCATGGCAATCGGCACCACGCCGAATCCACTGCTGCACCGAACAACTGCCGGATTGAGCGCCGATCGTCGGGGGCGGCTGCTCACTGTAGAAAAAAGCTGCCGCACCACCATGCCCGCCGTTTTTGCCGGCGGTGACGCCGTGACCGGCGCCGCTACCGTCATTCTGGCGATGGGTGCGGGGAGGCAGGCGGCAAAGGAGATTGACGAATACCTGAGCGGCAAAGCCGCCGCATGGGACTGAGTTTTGCCGGAAATTGCGGCGGGAGACCGGCGGGGAGACGCCCGCAGGGCAGCCCGCCGCAGGCGGGCTTGACGGTCGCAGACCGGCAGTTTTTGCGGAGCAAAAACGTCCTGCGGGCGTAACGGGGCTTTTTGCAAAGCCCGAAAAGGAGCCGAAAGCCAAATCTGCCGAAAGGCAAAACGGGAGGGACTGTTATGGCACAGCCCATTGATCTGAACACCTGGGACCGGCGGGAGCACTACAAGCTGTTTTCCGCCCAGCAATTCCCCTATCTGGGAGTCACTTTTCGTCTTGATGTGACCCGACTGCACCGCTGGTGCAAGGAAAACAGGGTGAGCTTTTACTATGCGCTGTGCTGGTACAGCATCCGTGCCATGGAGCCGATCAGGAATTTTCATTATCGGCTTATGGGCGGTGCGCCCGTGCGCGTAGGGAAACTGATCCCGAGCCTGACCGACATGCACGCTGGGAGCGAACTATTCCACATTGTGACGGTAGAAATGACGCCGGAGCCTACGGAATTCTGCCGGAGGACTGCCGAAAAAAGCGCAGCGCAAAGCGGACTGCTGAACCAGACGGACGAGCAGATGGAGGGGCTTATTTACCTGAGCTGCCTGCCGTGGCTGGACTTTACCGGTGTGCTGAACAACCGGGAAAGCCCCGACGACGGGACGCCGCAGGCGATTTGGGGGAAGTACCGCAGAGAAGCGGACGGACGGCTGACGCTCCCCTACTCCATTGACGCGAACCATCGGCTGATGGACGGGGTGCATCTGGGGAAGTTTGCGGAGAATTTGCAGCGGCTGCTGGACGGGGTGGAGTGAACCCCCTCCACTAATACGGACGAAAACGGGGAAATTTGCAGTGAAAGTGTTGAATTAACACAAAGGTTTACAAAAAGTTTTCAGGTTTGGGAAATGGTGGGAGGGAAATGGGCCTCGCGGCGGTTGGGGTGCGGGAGACCGGTTTGTCGAGGAATATCCCCGGCGTAGGCGGAGCCTTTCCCTTGCACAGCTGCCTTAGGTATATTATAATGACAGGTGAAGGTGAGGTGTGTTTTTGCTATGACAACGCTGTTCGACTATCTGCTTTGGCGGGGCGATCTGCCGCTTGCCGCCGATCCCCTTAATGAAGTGGACGGAGTCATTCTGGCACGGCTTTCCTATATGCCCTTTGAGCGCATTTTGGAGCGGGAAAGCACCCAACCCATCACGGTAGAGGAGACCGCACGCCGTCTGCTGGCGCTGCCGGATATCGAAACGGCGGTGCGGCGGCGCGGTGATACCGACCTTTTGCGGGCACTGGCGGAAAGCCCCCGCTTCGGCCGTATGGCGCTAAGTGCCTATGCCGACCATCTGGATTCCGAAAGCCAGACCCAGTTTTCTGCCATTACCGTGGCACTGGAGCCGGAGCATATCGCCGTTATTTACCGCGGCACCGATAACACCCTCATCGGCTGGAAAGAGGATTTCAATATGGGCTTTGTCTGCCCGGTGCCGGGGCAGCTTTTGGCGGTAGACTATCTGCAGAGGGCTGCGGAGCGCTTCTCCGGTCGGCTGACGGTCTGCGGGCACTCTAAGGGCGGGAATTTTGCGGTTTACGCTGCGGCGTTCTGCGGCGAGACGGTGCAGCGCCGCATTGGGACGGTCTATAATTTTGACGGTCCCGGGTTTGACGGCACGGTACTGACGCAGGAGGGCTACCGGCGGGTCTGCGACCGGATTCAAACCTATGTGCCGCAGTCCTCGGTGGTTGGTATGCTGCTGGGGCATGAGGAAAGGTACACCATCGTCCACAGTGAGCAGACCTTTTTGCAGCAGCACGATACCTACTCCTGGGAGGTGCAGCGAAAGGGCTTTCACTGTATGGATACCGTGGACAACAGCAGCCGCTTTGTAGATTACACGCTGAAGGCATGGCTGGCGGAGATGACTCCCACCCAGCGGGAGCAGTTTGTGGACGCCATTTACGAGGTGATGCGGCAGACCAACGCCCGCACCCTGCGGCAGATGAATGAAAACTGGTTTGCCAGCGCCACCAGCATGCTGCACTCTGCAAAAAACATGGACGAGGAGACCCGTCGGGCGGTAACGCACGCATTGGGACTTTTGGTACGCGCAGCCCGTGACGGGCTGTACCATGTGGTGCAGGATCAGCAGGAAAGCGATAAGCCGCAGAATTAAAGTCGGATCAAGACCGGATTTGGATAGAACGGGGATGCGGCGGGGGAGCCGCCCGCAGGGCGACCCGTCCCGCAGCGGGCTGCGCCCGCCGCCGCCCTGCGGGCGGATCTCCCTGCTGCTCCGTATCCTACCGGAGCCCGCATAACCCATATCCCAAAAACCGAGAGAGAAGCAGAAAGGCGGCGAGAAGCGATGAAATTTTTTGTGCGTACCCAAAAGCCCTACCCCGTGGTGATGGCTTGCGATCTTTTTGACCACCTTGGGAAGATGGTGCTGCAGCTGCACCCCCGCTGCAAAGTGGCGCTGCTGTGCGATGACGATGTTGATGCAGAGTATGGGGGGCAGGTTAGACGGTCGCTGGAAAGCGAAAGCTACCGCCCCTGCCGCATTCCGCTGCCCGCCGGCGAAGCCTGCAAAACATGGGCTGTACTGGGCGAGGTGCTGGAAACGCTGGCGGAGGAGGGCTTTACCCGCGGCGACCTGCTGATGGCACTGGGCGGCGGCAGTACCTGCGACCTGGGCGGGCTGGCGGCGGCACTGTATCACCGCGGCATGGAGGTCATTTACCTTCCCACGACGCTGCTTGCCGGTGTCGATGCCGCCATCGGCGGAAAAACGGCGGTGGACTTGCCTGCAGGGAAAAACCTTGCCGGTGTGATCCGGCAGCCGCTGGCAGTCATTTTTGACGAGAACTGCCTGGATACGCTGTCCGAGGAAGCAATGGCGGATGGCATGGCGGAAGCCATCAAGACCGGTGTTTTGGCGGGGGGAAAGCTATGGGAGCTGGTGACAGCCCCCGACCCCTTTTACACCTCCATCATGGAGCACTGCGCCGAGTACAAGGCGCAGGTGGTCGCTGAGGACGAGCTGGATAACAACTGTCGGCTGGCACTTAATTTGGGGCATACCGTCGGGCACGCCATAGAGCGGCACAGCGGCTACACCGTTACCCACGGCAAGGCGGTGGCGATCGGCCTGGCGACGATGGTGCGCGCCGGAGCGGCGCTGGGCTGGTGCCGCTCCGAGACTGCCGAGCAAATTCTGTCAGCGCTGCGGATGCACGGCTTGCCGGTGCAGTATGACTGCCGCCCCGAGGAGCTGCTGCCCTACCTGTGGGGCGATAAAAAGCGGCAGGGTGAGACGCTGACGGCGGTGCTGCCCCTCTCCATCGGCAGGTGCGCCCTGAAAAAGATGGATCAGACGCAGCTTTTGCAGCTGCTGCGGAAGGGGCTGTGACCCCCTTTCCGGGAAGCTGTATTTTGAGAAGAAACACCGAGGGACGGGCGCCGCAGGCGTTTCGGGCGCAGCCCGAAACCGGCGGCGAAGCCGCCGAGACCGCCGAAGGCGGTCTGCCTGCGGCGCCCATACCGTCCCGCGGCTTGCAGAAAGCCCTGCGAGGGGAGTTGTTCTACCCTCCCCGGGCGGAAACAACATAACCGGGAGGAGGTATCGCCATGCGGTACGGATTGATCGGGTATCCATTGGGACACAGCTTTTCTCCGCTGCTGCATCGGCGGCTGGCGGATATCGACTATGAGCTTTTCCCGCTGCCGGAGGAGCAGTTTGAGACATTTATGGCGGCACGGGATTTCTCAGCGGTTAATGTGACCATTCCCTACAAGCAGCGAGTGCTGCCTTATTGCGACCGTCTTACCCCTGCGGCACAGCGCTGCGGCAGCGTCAACCTGCTGAAAAAAGAGCGGGACGGCACCCTGACCGGTGACAACACCGATCTGGCGGGTCTTACCTTTCTGCTGCGGCAGAACGGCTGGGAGCTGACCGGTAAAACGGTGGTGATTCTGGGCAGCGGCGGTACGGGACATACTGCAAAAGCTGCGGCAGCGGAGCTGGGGGCTGCCGAGATCGCCGTGGTAAGCCGCAGCGGAGAGTTGAACTATCAGAACCTTTCCGACCGGTTCGGCTGCCGATCCTTCTTTCTTATTAACACCACTCCGGTGGGAATGTCGCCCGGCTGCAATGCAACACCACTGGATCTGCGGGAATTCCCGCAGTGTCTTGGGGTCGCCGATGTGGTCTACAATCCCCTGCGCACCCGGCTGTGCCAGCAGGCGGCTGCGCTCGGCATTCCCGCATGCGGGGGACTTTTGATGCTGGCAGCGCAGGCGGCTGCGGCGGAATATGCCTTTGGTGCAGCCGTGCCGAAACCGGAGACGGTGCTGCGGATCTGCGGCGAGCTGCGGCGGGAGCAGGAAAATCTGGTGCTGATCGGAATGCCGGGCAGCGGAAAAACGACCGTCGGGCAGCGGGCGGCAAGGCTGATGGATCGGGAATTCATCGACTGCGACGAGCGCTACCTTGCCGAATACGGTATCCTGCCGGAGGAGGAGCTCCTGCAAAACGGCGAGCCATATTTCCGGCAGCGGGAGACTGCGCTGCTGCAAAAGCTCTCTCTGCAAAACGGCTGTGTTATTGCGGCGGGCGGCGGTGCGGTGCTGCGTGCCGAAAATGTTTCTCTGCTGCGTCAGAACGGACGGCTGTGCCTGCTGCAGCGCCCTACGGCACTGCTGGCGCGGGAGGGCAGACCCCTTTCCCGCGATCTGCCGGAGCTGTACCGGCAGCGGCTGCCGCTGTACCTTGCGGCGGCGGATTTTACCGTGATGAATGACGGGCTGCCGCAGGATACGGCGGCTCGTCTGGTGCGGGAATTTGCTTTGATTTGAAAAAAGCGGGTGCGGACAGCAGACCGCCCCGCAGGGGCGCCGGCGCAGCCGGCGGGTCGCGGCATTTGCCGCGACTCAGCGCCCGCCCACGGTGGGGGCGGGCGCTGCCCTGTGGGGCGGCTCTGCCGGGCCGGAAGCCCTGCCGAATATAAAAACGGGGAGGAAAATTCCCTCCCTGTTTTTCACAAGAACTGACGAAATGGGGGAAATCCATGAAGCTGTTTATCATCAACGGGCCGAATCTGGATATGCTGGGGATTCGGGAGCCGGAGATTTACGGGAAGGAAAGCTATGCCGATCTGGAGCAGTACCTGCACCGGAATGCCGCTGAGCTGGGGCTGGAGATCGAGGTGTTTCAGTCCAACCACGAGGGTGCACTCATTGATGAGATCCACCGCGCATATTTTGAAAAGGCGGACGGTATCATCATCAATGCCGGCGGCTACACCCACACCAGTATCGCACTGATGGACGCCTTGCTTTCGGTCTCGCTGCCGGTCATTGAGGTGCATCTTTCCGATCCCGGCAGCCGTGAGGAATTCCGGCACCGCAGCTATGTGGCGATGGCGGCAAGAGCAAGCGTGGTGGGGCTGGGCTTTACCGGGTACCGCCGGGCGATGGAGCTGCAGCGCAGGTACGCCGACGGCAAACGGATCGAGAACACGTTGCAGACCAACGGTACGCTGGCACAAAGCACCAGTGGGAACATGACGGCCACAAACGCGATTACCGCCCATAGCTATTG
>OHRV01000339.1_pt1 | contig 9660 bp, 8 predicted proteins | sample 1578511 | NCBI WGS metagenome assembly OHRV01 (sample SAMEA3879546, study PRJEB24766) | human gut metagenome | biome: human-associated habitat; feature: feces | place: USA | collected 1985/1987
ATATCATGGTGACAGCGGGAATGTATTTCCAACTGACAAGAAGAACAGGCCGCGGCAAGGCTCAGCTGAGACGTGAGGCTTATCAACAGGTTTATTATCCAACGCAGAATGAGAACATTGACGGCAAAGGTAGGTAATGTCCTGATCGGAGCGGGCAACCCGATTGTTGTCCAGACGATGTGCAACACCCACACTTCAGATGTGGACGCGACGGTTGCACAGTGTGTCAGACTTTATGAGGCTGGCTCGGAAATGATCCGCATAACCGTGCCGGGACCCGCAGATGTGGAGTGTGTGAAGTCCATTAAATCCCGGTTGAAGGAACTTGGAATCAATGTACCGATAGTGGCGGACATCCATTTTTCCTCACAGACAGCGATTATGGTCGCTCCGTTTGTGGAGAAGGTCAGAATCAATCCCGGAAATTTCCACAGGGACCACAATGAAGCCCGTAAACAGTTCGCCAGACTCATCGAAGTCTGCCGGGAAAATGGAACGGCAATACGTATCGGTGTCAATCACGGCTCTTTGGGTGACTACATCACAAATCTATACGGCAACACTCCGGAAGCGATGGCCAAAGCTGCCTTGGAATGGTTGAAGATGTGTGAAGATGCTGATTTCCATAATGTTGTGGTGTCGCTAAAATCGAGTAACACTATTGTTATGGTCGAAGCGTACCGAAAACTTATGGCCGCGATGAAGGAAAAAGGGGTGATTTACCCTCTTCACGTCGGTGTGACCGAGGCTGGCAACGGGGACAGCGGCAGGATCAAGTCTTGTGTCGGGATATCTACCCTGTTGTCTGAAGGAATCGGTGATACGGTGCGCGTCTCTCTGACCGAGGATCCGGAGGATGAACTTCCAGCCGCACGTTATCTTGCCGCGCGTTATGGGCACAAGATTGTCTCCTCTATGACTTCCATAAGCCTTCAGGGACGCAAGGCTGTCGCTGTTTACGACGCCCCATCTCGGGAAACACTTTTGTTAGATGTCGCATGCGATTTCGGCAAGAGGCTGTTGGACAAGACTTTGGACGAGCTCGAACTCACTGGCACGTACGTGGACGATTCCGGCGACAAGATTTCGATTCAGGAATCCGGCCTTGGCGCCTATCTGGTCGATGAATTGATGCAGGCGGCGAGAAGACGCTTCTACAAACCGGAATATGTCGCCTGCCCTGGATGCGGACGCACTATGTACGATCTTCAGAAAGCGTTTGAGGAAGTTAAAGCGAGAACCTCTCATCTTAAGAACACCGTCATCGCCGTGATGGGCTGCATCGTGAACGGTCCCGGCGAGATGGCCGACGCCGATTGGGGATATGTCGGCGAAGGCAACCACAAGGTCACCATCTATAAAGGAAAGACTCCCGTGCTGAAGCATATTCAGGACACGGAAGCCGTGGATCGTCTTGTTGAACTGATCGAGAAAGATCAGTAGTAAATTATTTAAGCTCAGCGATAACCGTTTCGCAGGCTCTGGTGAAATCACCTTCCTTCACCTTGACATCAGCGTCAAGCGGAAGGAATATGTCGATTCGTGAGCCGAACTTGATGATCCCGCACTGCTGCCCCCTCTCAACCTCGTAATTCTCTTTCGAGTAGCAGACAATCCTTCTGGCGAATGTGCCGGCTATCTGCCTGAACAGAATCTCACCGTGCTCATTGCAGATCGCCGTGGACGAATGCTCATTCTTTTCCGAGGCCTTTGGCAGGAAGGCAAGCAGATACTTTCCCGGATGATATTTATAGTAGGAAATCACCCCGTCCATCGGCCAGAAGTTAGTGTGGACATCGAAGAAGTCCATATATATCGACACCTGGATGCGGTCGTCCTTGAAATATTCCTTCTCATAGACCCGGTCCACGATCACAACCTTGCCGTCGGCGACGGAAGTTATCATCTTGCTGTCTCCCTCCGGTATCACCCTTTCCGGAACCCTGTGGAACCAGAAAACGAAGAAAGCAAAGGCGAGCAGGATGACCGTGATCGGGATTGAAATGAATAGATTGTGTATGAATATCCACGTGCACGCTATCAGGACCGCTATCACAGCCCAGTTGATGCCTATCGTTCCGTGCGAGTCCTTATCAACTATTATCTTCTTCATATCGCTTGTATATTCATTAATTGATTATCAAGTTATTATTAATTATAGCAGATCAAAGATCGCCAGATAGATCGCCCCGAACGGCATCGCCATCAACGTGCTGTCGAACCTGTCCAGAAAGCCTCCGTGTCCAGGGATGATTTTTCCAGAGTCCTTGACTCCGTACACTCTTTTCCATTGAGACTCAAACAGGTCGCCATAGACTCCGGTCACGGACATTATAAATGACAGGATGAGGCAGTGGATGAGAGGAAACTTCAATATTCCGAACTCATAAAGAGCGAACGCCGCCAGAACCGAACTGACAAGTCCGCCAATGAATCCGATCCAAGTCTTCTTTGGCGACACGGACGGAAAGAGTTTTTGCGGGAATATCTTGCCGAGAGATATTCCGAAGGCGAACGCCCCGACATCCGAGCACCATATTATGATGAAAAAGCAAAGGAGCAGGTTGCCGCTGAAGTTCCCGGCCTTGTCAAAGGCGATGAGGTTTGATAGCGCTATCGGAACCGCGATGTACAAAAGCCCAGTGTAGATGTTCGAGAATTTGCCGTATTCATCCTTGTCCTTGACGTACAGTGAGTTGATCATCACGATGAAGATCGGAACCATCGCGAAGGCCACGAATCTTATCGGAATATGATAGGAAGCCGTGGCGAACAGCAGTCCGAAAAGGAAGATCGCGGCGATGATCGCCAGCACCTTAGAGAAGGTGTAGCTGTTCCCCATCGTGATGTGGTAGAATTCCAGCAGCATCACGGACAGTCCGGCGAACAGGAACTTATTGAACATCAGGCAGGCCAACATCGCAAGGATGAAGACCACGCCTGAAATGGATCTGACGACAACGTTATTCATTTCCAGCCTCGGTTATCTGTGTGTCACTCTCGGTTGCCTGAGCCTTGGCAGGTTCCGCATCCTCAGCTGGTTTCACCTTCGGACCGAAAATCTTCTCGATGTCCTCGGCGAAGATCACCTCTTTCTCAAGGAGAATCTGAGCCATCTTGACGAAGCCTTCCTTATGCTCGGTCAGAATCTTGTAGGTTCTGTCGTGAATCTCTTTGACAAGATCCTTAACCTCCTGGTCCATAAGCTCGGCGGTCTTCTCGCTGTAAGGCTTGGTGAGGTCGTAGCCCTTTGATCCGGTCGAATCATAGAACGACACCTCTCCGACTTTCTCGCTCATACCATAGTACTGCACCATGTTGTAGGCCATACGGGTAAGTCTCTCAAGATCGTTCAACGCGCCCGTGGCCGGCTCCCCATTGATGATTTCCTCGGCCACGCGTCCGCCGATCAAGGCGCACATCTTGTCCATAAGGTATGACTTGGACAGGATCTTTCTCTCGTCCGGAAGGTACCAAGTCAAGCCGAGCGCATCCCCTCTCGGGATGAGACTGACCTTGAACACTGGATCTGAATATGGCAGCAGCCATCCCACAGTAGCATGTCCGGCCTCATGGTATGCCGTCGTCCTCTTCTCCGCCGGAGTCATGATCGAGCCCTTGCGCTCAAGTCCTCCTACAATCCTGTCAACAGCGTCGAGGAAATCCTGACGATCAATCTCCTTCTTGTTTCTTCTTGCCGCTGTGAGCGCCGCCTCGTTGCAGACATTGGCGATGTCCGCTCCGGAGAAGCCCGGCGTGTGCTGGGCCATAAATCCGAGGTCGAAGTCCTGAGCGACCTTGAGGTTGCGTGTGTGAACCTTGAATATCTCTTCCCTTTCCTTCAGTTCCGGAAGATCCACGTGAATCTGGCGGTCGAAACGCCCGGCGCGCAGAAGCGCCTTGTCGAGGATGTCAGCCCTGTTTGTGGCCGCAAGGATTATCACACCTGAATTTGTGTCGAATCCGTCCATCTCGGTAAGAAGCTGGTTGAGAGTGTTCTCTCGCTCGTCATTTGAAGAGAATCCGACATTCTTCCCTCTGGCCCTTCCGACAGCGTCGATCTCGTCGATGAACACGATGCAAGGAGCTTTTTCCTTCGCCTGACGGAACAGGTCACGGACCCTGGAAGCACCGACACCGACGAACATCTCTACGAAATCCGAACCGGAAATCGAGAAGAACGGAACGTTGGCTTCCCCTGCCACTGCCTTGGCCAGCAATGTCTTTCCGGTACCCGGAGGGCCTACCAGAAGGGCTCCCTTAGGGATTTTTCCTCCGAGGGCTGTATATTTCTTAGGATTCTTGAGGAAGTCCACGATCTCCATCACCTCTTCCTTGGCTCCGTACAGACCCGCGACATCCTTGAATGTGACGTTGACCTTCTCCTTGTCGGCGAGCTTGCCGGTGGATTTACCGACATTGAACACTCCGCCGGGACCGCCGCTGCCTCCGCCCATATTCCTGCTGAAGCCACGGAACATCCAGATCCACATAACGATGAGCAGGATCGGGAAAATTATCCATTCAAGGACGTTTGACCACATCCTGCTGTCGTTCTCCATCACAATCTTGACCTGACTCTCGTCCGGAGTAAGCTTGGCGTTCAGCTCACTGAACTCCTTCTCGGCGTCGAACTTGTCGGAGACCAGGAATATGAAATGAGGCGAGCTGGCCGGAACCTTGCCGCCAAACTTGTCAGCATATTTGTTGAGCCTGTCCGGGCGCACGGTGACGTTGCCCTTGAAGTCGTTCCTCACGAAATCAATCTCCTTGATGTCGCCCTTGAGGAACATCTCCTGGACCTCGGCCCATTCTATCTTCTGAGGATTGGCCCCGCTGTTGTTGAGCAGCAGCCAACCTATGCCAAGGATAAGAATAAGGTAAAGCCACGAGAAATTGAATCTCACGCGGATAACCTTCCTTCTTGGATCATTGCCTTTCGGCGAATTTGCGTTATTCGGCATCTGTCTCTGTCTTTTTTGTTTTAGGAACGCGTCTCTCCTTGTATTCCTTGTGCGGAGCGTCGGCCCAGAGCTCCTCCAGCCTGTAGAACTGGCGGTATTCCGTAAGGAATATATGAGCGACGATATCCCCATAGTCCAGGATTATCCAGAAATTATTCTCCAGACCCTGGGTACGGAGAGGCTTTCTGCCTTCCTCCCGCATCTTGTCAATGACATTGTCGGCTATGGCGTTGACGTTGGTGGTGGAGTCAGCGTTGCAGATCATAAAATGGTCAGTGATTGCGGTTCCCAGCGGCCTGAGATCTATGTCAATTACGTTTTGTGCTTTCTTGTCGAGCATAGCGTCGGCCATAACCCGCAAATCGTGTGTAATCATATTGAGAATGTTTTATATTTTTGCAATTACAATCAAATATACAAATATACGACAAATTCTGAACCAATGAAAGAGGAAGTTGACATACAATGGCTCGATGAGGTCGATTCGACTAATAATGAAGCCCTAAGACATATTTCAGGGATTGACAATCTGTCAGTCCTGGCGGCTCTACATCAGACCTCAGGGCGTGGCCAGCGGGGTAATTCATGGTCCGCACGGCCCGGAGAAAACCTCACATTCTCTCTGGTGATGAAGTTTGGGGACGGAGCCTATCCGCCATTGAAGGCCTCAAGGCAGTTCCCGATAAGCCGGAGCGTCACCTTGGGCGTGCTTGATTACCTTGAATATGAAGGGATTGTGGCCACGGTCAAATGGCCGAACGACATTTATGTCAGGAACAGGAAAATATGCGGAATACTCATTGAGAACACCCTTTGCGGAGACTCCCTGACGGCAAGCGTCATCGGAATCGGCCTGAATGTCAACCAAAAGGAGTTTCCGCCACAACTTTTGAACCCCGTATCGATGGCGATGCTGACCGGCAGGGAATATGATCTCAAAGACCAGCTTCCCAAACTTTGCCGCTTCCTGAAAAGGAGGCTTGGACACTACGACAACGCTGAGGAATATGTCAGCAGACTCTACCGCGTCGGCACTTTCAATGAATATGTAGTCTGCTCGACAGGCGCGTCAATACGTGCGAGAATCGTTGGTGTCACCGACCGTGGCCTGCTCTGTCTCGAAACAGAAAAAGGCGAACGTTTAGAATTCGCCTTTAAGGAAATAAGCTATGTTATCTAACGAAGCTCAGCAATAGCCTTGGCAGGATCCTCCGCCTTGAATACCGAACTTCCGGCCACAAGCATTGTCGCTCCGGCTTCGGCCAGAATCCTTGAGTTGGCGGATGACACCCCGCCGTCAACCTCGATGTCCTTCACGACTCCCCTTCTGTCCATCTCTGCCTTCAGAGTTTTGATCCTGTCGATGGATTCCGGGATGAATTTCTGTCCCCCAAATCCGGCGAATACCGACATTATCAGGAAGAAGTCCACATCCTCGATGTATGGGAAAAGCCTTTCGACGGGCACATCCGGGTTGATCGCAAGTCCGGCTTTCGCTCCACAGGCTTTGATCATCCCTATGATCTCCTTTGGATCCTTGCCGGCCTGGTCAGCGGCCTCCAGATGGAAGCTTATCAGGTTCGCTCCGCATTTGGCGAATCTTTCGATGTACTTGTCCGGATTGATGATCATCAGGTGGACGTCCATCGGGACGGTCACGGCCTTGGCGATCGCCTCCATCACCGGAAACCCGAACGAGATGTTCGGTACGAGACTGCCGTCCATCACATCGATGTGGATCAGGTCGGCGTTCCCGTTGACCATCCTGATGTCCGGCTCCAGATTGAGGAAATTGCCGGATAGTATTGAAGGGGCTATCTTTACCATTTATTCAAAATTCGTGACGACATCGACAAGATGCTCGGTGAACTTGTCAAGGGACGCAAGCTCAAGCTTCTCGCCCGGAGCGTGCACACCCCTGAGGGTCGGACCGAAGGAAATCATATCCAGATCCCCGAACTTCTCCCCGAAAAGTCCACACTCAAGTCCGGCGTGAATGGCCTTGACCTCCGGCTCGCATCCGAACAGTTTCTTGTACGAATCCACACACACGCGCAGAATGTGGGAATCGAGGTTCGGCTTCCACCCTGGATATTCAGAAAGATGGGTCACTTCGGCTCCGGCGAGCAGGAAGTTGGCCTCCACCTTGGCGGCCATCATCTTTCTTGCCGAACCGGTCGAGCTGCGCTGGCTTGTGATGACCTCGATCCTTCCCTGCTTGTTCATCCTTACGGCCGCCAGGTTTGTCGAAGTCTCCACGAGTCCCGGAATGTCCTGGCTCATAGTCTCGACTCCGTGCGGGCAGGCGAAGAGAGATGCGATCAGCCTCCTTGCGACATCGCTCTGGATCGGCTTCTCGGTGCATCTGTACGTCTCGCCGCTGAAGCTCAAATCTGGATCCGTCCTGAAATATTCATTCCTCAGATCCTTGCCGAACGAGGTGAGTCTCGCGATTGTGGCGTCCGCATCCGGAACGGTGATGATTGCCTCGCACTCCCTCGCTATCGCGTTCGGCTTGTTGCCGCCTTTCAGCATAACAAGCTGAAGTCCATAAGCCATTTCTGAATATAGGAAACGCGCCATCTGCTGCACCGTGTTCGCGCGGCCCTTGTTGATGTCATCTCCGCTGTGTCCGCCAAGCGCTCCGCCGATCTCCAGTCTTACCGGCTTATAGCCTTCTTTGAAATCTTCTTGTTTGTAATTGAACACGGCTGTCGTGTCAAGGCCGCCGGCGCAACCGATGAACATCTGCCCCTCATCCTCAGAGTCAAGATTGATGAGAGTCCTGCCGGTGAAGAAGCCCGGTTCCATTCCGAAGGCCCCGTCCATTCCGGTCTCCTCAGAGATGGTGAACACGCACTCGATCTTCCCCATCGGAAGGTCACTGTCCAGAAGCGCGAGCATCGCGGCGACACCGATTCCGTCATCGGCTCCGAGCGTGGTGTCCTTGGCGACCATCCAGCCATCCTCGATGACATATTCAATAGGATCCTTGAGGAAGTCGTGCTGAACGCCGCTTCTTTTCTCGCAGACCATATCCTGATGTCCCTGAAGAACGAGCGTAGGCACATTCTCCTTGCCTTTGCTGGCTTCCTTGACTATGCAGACATTGTTTGTCTTGTCGGTTTTACATTCAAGATGCCTCTCCCCGGCGAAACGCTGAAGAAAGGCAGTCATCGGCTCTTCGTGTCCGGACTCCCTTGGAATCCGTGTGATTTCCTTGAAGATTGAGAGTACTTTTTCTGAATTCATTTGGCACCTTTATTATCTTGCCACAGGCACAAGCATCTTTTCTATGTCGGTCACGTATTGCTTGAACGTCTTGTCTGTTGTCATAAGGTCCGACACAGTCGTGCAGGCGTGCAGCACTGTAGCGTGGTCTTTCCCTCCAAGTTCCATACCAATCGTTGACAGGGAGCAGCCGTTTATGTGGTTGCGGCTCATGAACATGGCTATCTGCCTGGCCTGGACGATCTGCCTCTTCCTTGATTTGGAGAGCAGGGTCTCGCGGGTGATGTTGAAATATTCGCAGACAACTTCCTGAACCTTGTCGATGGAGATTTCATTCTGATCCTCGCTTACGATGTTGCCGGTGACCTGTTTGGCCAATTCCTTCGTGACTTCCTCGTGGCAAAGGGTGGCGTTGGCAATCAGAGAGATAAGCGCACCTTCCAATTCCCTGAAGTTCGAGCGTATCCTGTTCGCAAGAAGCTCCAGCACCTCATCGCTGACGGATACACCCTCGCGGACGCATCTTGCCTTCAGCATGGCCAGCCTTGTGTCGTGGTCAGGCTTGGCCAATTCGATGGACAAGCCCCACTTGAAGCGCGAAAGCAGCCTCTCCTCGAAGTTCTTCAAGTCTGCCGGAGAGCGGTCGGAGGTGAACACCAGCTGCTTGCCGGACTGATGAAGATGATTGAATATGTTGAAGAACGCGTTCTGCGAGGCCGGGCCGTTCAGTTCCTGGATGTCATCCATTATGAGGACATCGATCCTCATGTAGAAGGCCATGAAGTCAGTCAGCTTGTTCTGTACACTGACCGCATTGACGTACTGGGTCCTGAACTCGTTGCCGGTGACATAGAGGACAACAAGATCCGGGTAGGCTTCGTGGATGGCGATACCGATCGCCTGCGCGAGATGGGTCTTGCCAAGTCCCGGGCCACCGAAGATGAACAACGGGTTGAACGGAGTCTTGCCAGGCTTGTCTGAGATGCTTATTCCCGCATTGTAGCCCATCTTGTTGCACTCCCCTTTTATAAGGTTGTCAAAGCAATAGACCGGGTTCAGCCTCGGGTTGATCTTGAGTTTCTGGATCCCCGGAAAGACGAACGGACTCGGATTGCCCGATGGCTGGAACGTGTTGATCGTCACCGGCTTGTTCTCCGGTACGTTGCCGTGCGACGCGGTGAATACCATCGCGCGTTCCTTCTGTACAGGATGGATCTTGTAGAGCAGCCTTGCGTCCTGCCCGATCACTCTTCGGAGTGTCATCTTTATTATTGGTAGGAAAGCGTCCTCAAGATAACTTCTGAAGAAATCGGTCGGAACCTCGACCGTCAATGTAGAGCCTTCGAGAGAAACGGGAACTATAGTCTTGAACCAGACGTCAAACTGTTTCGGTTCAACGTTCTGCTCAAAAATCCTAAGACACTCATTCCAGACAGAGATATGTCTTTCCAGTTCAGCCATTTCT
>OHRV01000349.1_pt1 | contig 9527 bp, 8 predicted proteins | sample 1578511 | NCBI WGS metagenome assembly OHRV01 (sample SAMEA3879546, study PRJEB24766) | human gut metagenome | biome: human-associated habitat; feature: feces | place: USA | collected 1985/1987
TACAAAGGGTCTGAAAAACCGCGCCTTGAAAACAAAATAATTCATGCCCATTACGCGCGCCCTCCTGCGCCCGCAGGAGCCGTCATAAACGGGTGGACAGCCGAATATAGTTCCATTGAAACGATGGGACGGCATGCCGCCGTCCGACTGCGGAGAGGAGAATGAAAATGGAGCTTGAACTGCGCCGGCAAACCGTCCCAAGCTGCGAGACGATACTGGAGGAAACGGCAGAGCAGCCTGTGGAGTGCGATGCTCTGCTGCCCGACTACTGCCCCGATATCCGCCGGATCCTGAAGTGCACCTTAACCCCCGTTCCGATGGGGCGGACGGTGACCGCCGGCAGACTGGAGATCGAGGGACTGGCGAATATCAATGTCCTGTATATTTCTGCCGGTGGGGAACCGGCACGGGGGGAATACAAGGTTCCCTTTACCCGAATGATGGAGCTGCACGGCGAAGCCGGAGACCCGATTACCACCGTGTCAATGACGGCGGGGCAGGTTAGCTGTCGGGCGGTCAACCCGCGCCGGCTGGAGATCCGCGGCTCGGTTGTCATTTCCGCCGCCGTCACATCCTGCCGACTGGATAAAATTCTGGAGGGCTGCGAGGATCCGTCCGTCCAACTCCGCCAGACGGAGCAAAAGGGCACACGGCTCTGCGGCTCCGTCAGCGGTGAACAGCGGCTTTCAAAAACCACCGGGCTGGAGGGAAACGCCCCGCCCGTGACAAGGGTGCTGCGCTGTGACGCCGCCGTTGCCCGACGGGAGGAAAAATGGTCAGGCGGTAAGCTGATCGTCTCCGGCGAGGTGCAGGCAACTGCCTGCTGCGCCGATCAAAACGGCGGCTGGCAAACCGCCGAATGCACCCTTCCCTTTGAGGCAGCGCTGGATTGCCCCGAAGGGGAGGACGCCGAGTTTGACCTGAGATGCCTTGCACTGGCACCTGCGGCGGAGCCGGTGCAGGACTCAGACGGCGAGTACCGTTCCCTGGAGTGGAGTGTGGCCCTTGCTGCCGAGGCAAAGATTTACCGCCCCTATACTCTTTGCTGCTGCACCGACGGCTATTCCACCCGCTACCGGTCGGAATGTAAGAGCAAAACACTGCAAACAGTGGAGCTGGTGAATATTTGCAGGGAAAGCGAGACCTATCGTGAAATGCTACCCCTGCCGGAGGCAGCCGGAGAGGTGACTGCCCTTTGGGTCAGGGTAGATGGCTGCTCCGTTTCCCCGGACGGCGACGGCCTGCTGGCGGAGGGAAGGCTGGGGCTGACCCTGCTGACCCGAATGGGGGACGGCGAGTATTACAGCTTTGACCGTACAGTAGAGGTGCAGCGGCGGTTGACCTGCGATGGGGACTGCCGCTGGGAGGCGGTGCTGGAATGCCGCAGCTTCCGATGGGAGCAAACCGGCAGCGAATTATCCCTGACCTGCGAGCTTTGCTGGAGGGGTGCGGTGTGCCGTACCCGCCGCACCGCAGTGCTGGAGGAAATGACGGTGGACGAGGCAAGCCCCAAGGAGAACTGCCGTCCCCGCGGCTTGTATATTTACATGGCACAGGAGGGCGAAAGCCTGTGGGAGATCGCCCGACGGTACAATACCGGCGAAGCGAAGATCCGCGAGAATAACGGTGAAATGGGCGAGAACTGCCCGGCGGGTCCTCTGCTGATACCGGTGTGAACGAAAGGCACCGGTTCGGGCGGCGGCAGGGGGGGAGCCCCCTTGGGGCTCCCCCGGTAGACCGACCCCGCAGGGGTCGGTCATGCCGCCGCCCGATGCCAGCCCGGCGCACCGACAGAACCAAAGACGCAAACGGGAGGAATGAAAATGGCAGCACAAAGCGAGCTGTACCGAGATATAGCGACCAGAACCGGAGGAGACATTTACATCGGGGTGGTGGGACCGGTGCGCACCGGCAAATCCACCTTTATCAAGCGCTTTATGGAGACCATGGTGCTGCCCCGCATCGAAAGCGAGCCGCGCCGCAGCCGTGCCGCCGATGAGCTGCCCCAATCGGCTGCAGGACGCACCATTATGACCACCGAACCGAAGTTTATTCCGGAGGAAGCGGTCAGCATCACACTGGAGGGGAATATCAGTCTGCGGGTGAGAATGATTGACTGCGTAGGTTATATCGTCCCCAGCGCACTGGGCTACATTGAAAATCAGCAGCCCCGCATGGTGATGACCCCGTGGTACGATAAAGAGGTGCCCTTCAACATGGCAGCGGAGGTGGGCACCCGCAAGGTCATTAACGAGCACTCCACCATCGGGCTGGTGGTCACTACCGACGGCAGCATTTCGGAGATCCCCCGTGCCGAGTACGAGGAAGCTGAAGGTCGGGTGGTCAAGGAATTGCAGGCGATCGACAAGCCTTTTGTGGTGGTGCTGAACTGCCAAAGCCCCAAAAGCCCCGCGGCAAAGGCGCTGCGGGCGGAGCTGGAGGAGCGCTACGGCGTCCCGGTGGCAGCGGTGAACTGTCTGGAGCTGGACGAGGAGGATATCGCGGGCATTTTGGGGAAGGTATTGCAGCGCTTCCCGCTGAGAGAGGCGGCGCTGGAGATTCCGCCGTGGGTGATGAATCTGGCGGCAGATCACTGGCTGAAGGAAAGCCTGTACCGGCAGATCCGGCAGGCTGCCGGCGGGCTGGGGGCGATGGGCAGTGCCGCAGCAACCCTGCGGACGCTGGAGGACTGCGACTATGTGAAGGAAACGAGGGTAGTATCCGCTGACCTGGGCAGCGGGACGGTGCGGTGCCGGGTAGAACTGGCAGACGGGCTGTTCTATCGAATTCTGGGCGAGGCAACGGGACTGGAGATTGCCGACGAGGAGGGACTGCTGCCCTGTATGGTGGAGCTTGCAGCCATCAGGAAAAAATACGAAAAATTTGCAGGCGCGCTGGACGAGGTGGCGGCAACCGGCTACGGTATTGTCATGCCGACGATGGAGGAGCTGCATCTGGAGGAGCCGGAGATTATGAAGCAGGGCGGGCGCTACGGGATCCGGCTGCGCGCCTCTGCTCCCTCCATTCATCTGATGCAGGCGAACATCACCACCGAGGTGGCGCCTATTGTAGGCAGCGAGCGGCAAAGCGAGGAGCTGGTTCATTATCTTTTGCAGGAGTTCGAGGAAAATCCGGCAAAGATCTGGGAGAGCAATATTTTCGGAAAGTCGCTGCACGAGCTGGTAAACGAGGGACTGCATAACAAGCTGTACCGAATGCCTGCCGATGCCCGCATGAAGCTGCAGGAGACCATCGAGCGGGTCATCAATGAAGGCTGTTCGGGGCTGATCTGCATTATCCTGTGATATGTAAGTACTGTTCAGACTGCGGACTTCCCGGAAAGAAAAAGGCGGCGGGGCTGCCCCGAATTTGCTGCCTGCGTCGGAGGAGAAGGCTCCCGCCCCCGTGGGGGGCGGGCCCGCAGCCGCGCCTTACCCCGTCCTCTGCACAAACTAAAAAGCATGGGACAAGCCCCGCTCCCAACCGGAGCGTATGGCGCAGGATCTCCCGGCAGGGACAGTGTGAAAGGGGCAGTCTTGGAGCCCCTTTTCGCGTTTAATAAAAAAGTAAAAATCATGGGGCGTAGCCCTCATGGTTTACTCACGCCGGCGCCCCAGAGGGCGCCGGCGGCGGGGGAGGGGACTGTGGCTGAGGCACCGGCGGCGGTGCGGCGTTTACCTCCGGCTCCTGCTGCGGTGCCGTTTCCGGTGTGGGGACTTTCGGCTTCTGCTCGTCCATCTTTCAGCCCTCCGCCGTGATAACGCTTACCGGACAGCCCTCCGCCGCCAAGCGGCAGTCCGCCTTTTCCTCCTCGGAAACGGGAACCTGTATAACCTCCGCCCTGCCGTCTGCTGCCAGCCGGAAAACTGCCGGACAGGTGGAAACGCACAGCCCGCAGCCGATGCACCCCTCGCGCACCAATTCCACTTTCATTGCTCATCGCTCCTTTCTGTTTTCTGCTGGTATTTTGTGTGCGGTATGCCGGAAATATGTATGCTTTTGCAGGGAAAAAGCGCACAGACAGGCGGCGGGGGCGGAAAATTAATTATGCAAATTATCCATCATAAAGGGTTTATGAGAATGGGTATTTAACAAATGACATAACCGCTTGCAAAAAAGGCAAAAGACTGTTGATTTTTGCGGCGAGGATTGATAAAATGGATTGTATGCTTAGGATAGGGGGAGTGCTGTTTTGCAGGAACTTTCGCTTAATATCCTGGATATCGCCGAGAACTCGGTCAAGGCAGGGGCGACCCTCATCTCGGTGGAGGTGTGCTACTGCCCCGTTGCGGACAAGCTGACCGTTACCATCACAGACGACGGCTGCGGCATGGACGCCGAAACGGTGCGGCGGGTCTGCGACCCCTTTTACACCACCCGCACCACCCGCAGGGTGGGCATGGGGCTGCCGCTGTGGAAGATGGCGGCGGAGATGACCGGCGGAGAAATGACGGTACAGAGCACGCAGGGCACAGGCACCACGGTAACGGCGACCTTCGGCATGAGCCACATTGACCGGCTGCCGTTGGGCGACCTGCCCCAAACCATGACGACCCTAATCGGGGGCAGCCCCGAAAAGGATTTTCGACTGGTATTTCGGTACGGGGAACGGCAGTTCGCCGTGGATACCCGCGAGATCCGGCAGGTCTTGGGGGAGGAGATCCCGCTGGACGAGCCGGAGGTTTTGGGCTTTATTGCCTCACAGATTGCCGATGGGATTGCCGAGTGTTGTCCCGAGCCGGAAAAGCTGTAATTGCTTCGGAGAAGACGCCGATGCACACGGGAAGGAACTGCCCCCGTACAGATCAGAATTGCAGATGAAAACTACAACGGTAGTTAACATACCAAGGAACAATTCCGAAAGGAAATAAGGAGGACACATTCTCATGGCAAAAAGAAAGACCGTCGTGCCGTTCCACGGGACGGCCGAGCAGGAAAAGGCGCTGCGGGAGTTGATCGCCGCCCATAAAGAGCAGCAGGGCGCATTGATGCCGGTGCTGCAAGGGGCGCAGGAGCTTTACGGCTACCTGCCCATCGAGGTGCAGACCATCATCGCCGAGGAGCTGAATATCCCTTTGGCGGAGGTCTACGGTGTGGTGACCTTTTATGCGCAGTTTACCCTTAACCCCCGAGGCAGGTACAATATCGGGGTGTGCATGGGCACCGCCTGCTATGTAAAGGGCGCCGGCGAGGTGCTGGAGCGGATTCAGAAGCGGCTGGGCATTGAGCCGGGCGGCACTACGCCGGACGGACGCTTCTCGCTGGAGGCGACCCGCTGCATCGGTGCCTGCGGTCTGGCACCGGTTATGACCGTCAATGAGGAAGTTTACGGACGACTGACCCCCGATGAGGTGGACAAGATCCTGGACAAATATCTGTAAAAAAGGAAAGGAAAACGCGATATGAAATCTTTGGAAGAGCTTGCCGCCCTGCGGGAGCAGATGAAAAATAAAGTAGCCATGCGGCAGGATAACAGCGCCGCTACCCGCGTGGTAGTGGGAATGGCGACCTGCGGGATTGCTGCCGGCGCCCGCCCCGTCCTTTCCGCCTTTGTGGAGGAGGTCAATCGCCGCGGTCTGCAAGACGTGGTAGTAACGCAGGCAGGCTGTATCGGTATGTGCAAGCTGGAGCCCATCGTGGAGGTTTTTCAGCCCGGTAAGGAGAAGGTGACCTATGTCAAGATGTCCCCCGAAAAGGTGGGGCGCGTCGTCACCGAGCATTTGGTAAACGGCAATCCGGTGATGGAGTACACCGTGGGCGCCTATATGGAATAAGGAGGACAAAAACCAATGGCTATTGCAAGAACACACATTTTGGTGTGCGGCGGTACCGGCTGCAGCTCCTCCAATTCGCAGGCGCTGATAGACGAGCTGAACCGCGAGCTGGAGGAAAAAGGACTGGCAGGCGAGGTGCAGGTCATCAAGACCGGCTGCTTTGGTCTGTGCGCACTGGGCCCCGTGGTGGTGGTATATCCTGAGGGCTGCTTCTACAGCCATGTCAAGCTGGAGGATATCCCAGAGATCGTGGAGGAGCATATTCTCAAGGGCCGTATCGTGACCCGTCTTTTGTATCAGGAGACGGTGGCGGACGACCAGACCATCAAGAACCTCAATCACACCAAATTCTATGAAAAGCAGCATCGTGTGGCGCTGCGCAACTGCGGCGTCATCAATCCCGAAAATATTGATGAATACATTGCCATGGACGGCTATGAGGCGCTGGGCCGTGTGCTGACTCAGATGACCCCCGACGAGGTCATTCAGACCATCAAGGACAGCGGTCTGCGCGGACGCGGCGGCGGCGGCTTCCCCACCGGTCAAAAATGGTTCTTTGCCCGCCAAAGCAAGGGCGATGTAAAATATGTCTGCTGCAATGCCGACGAGGGCGACCCCGGCGCCTTCATGGATCGCTCCGTACTGGAGGGCGACCCCCATGTGGTGCTGGAGGCCATGACCATTGCCGGTTATGCCATCGGCGCGCATCAGGGCTATATCTATGTCCGCGCCGAGTACCCCATCGCCATTCACCGTCTGCAGATCGCCATCAAGCAGGCGAGAGAGTACGGCTTCCTCGGTGACGACATCTTCGGCACCGGCTTTGCCTTTGATATTGAGCTGCGCCTTGGCTCCGGCGCTTTCGTCTGCGGCGAGGAGACCGCGCTGATGACCTCCATCGAGGGTCACCGCGGCGAGCCGCGTCCCCGTCCTCCGTTCCCGGCGGTCAAGGGGCTGTTCGGCGTTCCTACCATTCTGAACAATGTAGAAACCTGGGCGAATATTCCCCGTATTATCCTGAATGGCGCCGACTGGTTTGCCGGCATGGGCACCGAGCGCAGCAAGGGCACCAAGGTCTTCTGTCTGGTTGGTAAGATCAACAATACCGGACTGGTGGAGATCCCGATGGGCACCACCCTGCGGGAGATCGTAGAGGACATCGGCGGCGGCATTCCGAACGGCAAGAAATTCAAGGCGGCGCAGACCGGTGGACCCTCCGGCGGCTGTATCCCCGCCTCCCTCATTGATACTCCCATCGACTACGACAACCTTGTTGCCATCGGCTCCATGATGGGTTCCGGCGGCTTGATCGTCATGGACGAGGACACCTGCATGGTGGATATCGCCAAGTTCTTCCTGGAATTCACCGTAGATGAAAGCTGCGGCAAGTGTACCCCCTGCCGGATCGGTACCCGCCGTCTCCTGGAAATGCTGGAGATGATCACCAGCGGCAACGGCACACCGGAGCTTTTGAAGGAGATGGAGGAGCTGTGCTACTACATCAAGGCAAACAGCCTGTGCGCACTGGGACAGTCTGCCCCCAACCCCGTGCTTTCCACCCTGCATTATTTCCGTGACGAGTACGAGGCGCACTGCATCGAAAAGCGCTGTCCCGCCGGCGTTTGCAAGCGGCTGGTTCACTATGTCATCGAGGAGGACAAGTGCAAGGGCTGCACCGCCTGCGCTCGTGCCTGCCCCGTCAATGCGATCTCCGGCGAGGTGAGAAAGCCCCACCAGATCGATACCCGTAAGTGCATCAAGTGCGGCGCCTGCATGGAGACCTGCCGCTTTAACGCCATTGTAAAACGATAAGAAAGGAGTGACCGACAATGAATACTGTAAATCTCAAGATCAATAACATTCCAGTGGTCGCTCCCGAGGGTGCTACCATTCTGGAAGCCGCGCACCTTGCCGGGATCCGGATCCCCACCCTGTGCTACCTCAAGGAGATCAATGCCATCGGCGCCTGCCGCATCTGCGTCTGCGAGGTAAAGGGCGCCAGAGGACTGGCTGCCGCCTGCGTGATGCCGGTAAACGAGGGCATGGAGGTATTCACTAATACCCCCACCCTGCAAAGGTACCGCCGCACCACGCTGGAGCTGATCCTTTCCACCCACCGCACCGACTGCCTTTCCTGCTCCCGCAATACCGACTGTGAGCTGCAGAAGCTGTGCCGGGAATACAGTGTGGAGATGGATCGCTTTACCAAGAAGGATCAGGGCTATCATACCGATGCCTCCATGCCCCATTTGATTCGCGATAACTCGAAGTGCATTCTGTGCCGCCGCTGTGTTGCCGTTTGCCGTAAGAACCAGTATGCCGGCGTGATAGAGACCTGCGAGCGCGGCTATGATACCCATATTGCCTCCGCCTTTGATCTGCCTCTTTCCGAGACCGCCTGCGTTGCCTGCGGTCAGTGCACCGCGGTGTGTCCCACCTCCGCCCTGCGGGAGCGGGACGATACCGACAAGGTCTGGACGGCGCTGAACGATCCGACCAAAACGGTCATTGTGGGACCTGCGCCCAGCGTGCGTGCCCAGTTGGGCGAATGCTTCGGCATGCCCATCGGCACCAACGTGGAGGGCAAGCTGGTCGCCGCCCTGCGCCGCTTGGGCTTCGATCAGGTGTTCGATGTAGATACCGCTGCCGATGTGACCATCATGGAGGAGGGTACCGAGCTGCTGCACCGCCTGAAGGAGGGCGGGCCCCTGCCGCTCATCACCTCCTGCTCCCCCGGCTGGATCAAATTCTGCGAACACTATTATCCCGAATTTGTGGAGAACCTTTCCTCCTGCAAGAGCCCGCAGCAGATGTTCGGCGCGCTGATAAAGACCTATTACGCCCAAAAGGCGGGTCTGGATCCCAAGAATATCGTGGTTGTAAGCGTGATGCCCTGTACCGCCAAGAAATTCGAGATCGGACGCGACGGACAGAGTGCCGTAGGACTGCCCGATGTAGATGTATCCATTACCACCCGCGAGCTGGCGGATATGATCCGTCGTGCCGGCATTATGTTCCCCGAGCTGCCCGATGAGGAGTTTGATCCCATCTTCGGCATTGCCTCCGGTGCGGGACATATCTTCGGTGCGACCGGCGGTGTAATGGAGGCGGCTCTGCGCACCGTTTCCGAGATCGTGACCGGCAAAGAGCTGGCGCGCCCCGAATTCCGCGAGGTTCGCGGCATCGAGGGCATCAAGGAAGCGGAGTATGACCTTGCCGGCACCAAGGTAAGGGTTGCCGTGACCAGCGGACTTGCCAATGCGGCGAAGCTGCTGGATCGCATTAAGAGCGGCGAGGCGGAATATCACTTTGTAGAAGTGATGGCGTGCCCCGGCGGCTGCGTGAACGGCGGCGGTCAGCCCCACCAGAGCGGCGATGTGCGCAATTTCACCGATCTGCGCTCTCTGCGGGCAGCAGCGCTGTACCGCGAGGACGAGGCGATGACGCTGCGCAAGAGTCACGAGAACCCCGTGGTGAAGGAGCTGTACGCCGACTATCTGGGCGAGCCGGGCAGCCATCTGGCGCACCATATCCTGCACACCACCTATGTAAAGCGTGGGCTGTACGGGAAAAAGTAAGATGTAAGAATAAGGCTCCCTGTCGAGAGACGGGGAGCCTTTTGCTGTGGTTTAGCAGAGGAAATGATGGGGAGAGTTTGAAGGCGCCTGACGGCGGGGCAAAGCCTTTTGCATGGCTTAGTTTGTACGCCTATCCGGCGGGGACTTCCTTTTGCTCGTGCGCGTCGTCACGGGC
>OHRV01000359.1_pt1 | contig 9374 bp, 8 predicted proteins | sample 1578511 | NCBI WGS metagenome assembly OHRV01 (sample SAMEA3879546, study PRJEB24766) | human gut metagenome | biome: human-associated habitat; feature: feces | place: USA | collected 1985/1987
TCCTGTTTAAGTTAAGACTTCGGTTGCTCTGACTGGCCGTTGGCCTGGGCTTGCTCTTTCTTGTCAGATGTCACTTCCTGGGCCTTGACCTGCACGCCAGGTTTGACTTTTTGTAACCCTTCGATGATCACGCGATCGCCGCTTTTCAGGCCATCGGTAACCAGCCACTTGTCGCCAATGGCCTGGGTCGCGGTGATATTGCGGATTTCAACTTTGTCGCCTTCACCTACCACCATCGCCGTTGCGTCACCGCGCGGCGTACGGGTCACACCCTGTTGCGGAACCAGCAGGGCGTTCGGGTTAACCCCTTCTTCCAGCTTGGCGCGCACGAACATACCCGGCAGCAGCGTGTGGTCCGGGTTCGGGAACACGGCGCGCAGGGTGATTGAACCGGTGGTCTGATCGACGGTTACGCCAGAGAACTCAAGGGTACCGGACTGGTCATATTTCATGCCGTCGTTGGTCACCAGTTCCACTTTCGCTTTGCCGTTATCCTGCTTCAGCGAACCGTTAGCCATCTCCTGCTTGAGGCGCAGGAAATCGTTGCTGGATTGGGTGACATCGACGTAGATCGGGTCAAGCTGCTGCACGGTGGTCAGCGCAGTGGTCTGCCCGCTCTGCACCAGCGCACCTTCGGTAACGGTAGAGGTACCGGTGCGGCCGCTAATTGGGGAGGTGACTTTGGTGTAAGCCAGGTTGATGCGCGCGTTCTCGACCGCAGCTTTTGCGGCGATAACCGTGGCGTTTGCCTGCTGCGCGTCTGCCTGCGCCGTATCATAATCCTGTTGGCTGATGTATTTGGTGCCCAACAGTTTCTTATAACGGTTCAGGGTCATCTGCGCGATATTCGCCGCTGCCTGCGCTTTGGCTAAATCGCCTTTCGCACTGTCGTAGGCGGCCTGATAGGTCGCTGGATCAATCTGATAGAGCGAGACACCCGCTTCGACGTCACTGCCTTCGGTAAAGTTGCGCTTCAAAATAATGCCGCTAACCTGCGGACGGACTTCAGCAATGCGGTATGCAGTGGTGCGACCCGGCAGCTCGGTGGTGATCTGCAGAGGTGCCGCTTTAACCGTTACCACGCCGACTTCCGGCGCCTGGCCGGCTCCCTGCTGCTGCTGCGCAGGTTTATCGTCACATCCTGTAAGCGCTAAGCTGCCCGAAAGCATCAGAACGACCGCCAGAGGCGTTAGCCCTCTGTTTATGTTCATAAGTAAACCTCGAGTGTCCGATTTCAAATTGATCAATGGATCAAAGGCTCAAACGTCCACAAACCCACTACAGTCTTTCTATTATGGTCGTGCTATGGTACATACATTCACAAATGTATGTAAATCTGACTCCTGTAAATTCACCGACATATGGCACGAAAAACCAAACAACAGGCGCTTGAGACGCGACAACACATTCTTGATGTTGCCATGCGGCTGTTTTCCCGGCAGGGCGTCTCATCAACTTCGCTGGCTGAAATTGCGCAGGCGGCAGGAGTAACTCGCGGCGCGATTTACTGGCATTTCAAAAACAAGTCAGATTTGTTTAGTGAAATTTGGGAACTGTCGGAGGCAAAATTCCCTGGCGATCCACTCTCAGTATTAAGAGAAATATTGGTTTATATCCTTGAAGCCACCGTTGTCGAAGAGCGGCGTCGGCTGATGATGGAAATTATCTTCCATAAATGCGAGTTTGTCGGCGAAATGGCGGTGGTGCAGGAGGCGCAGCGCGATTTATGTCTGGAAAGTTACGATCGCATTGAAAATACACTCACTGAATGTATTCAGGCGAAATTATTGCCCGCTAATCTTTTAACCCGCCGTGTCGCGGTGCTGATGCGCGCCTATGTCTCCGGAATTATGGAAAACTGGCTCTTTGCGCCGCAATCTTTCGATCTAAAAAAAGAGGCGCGCGCCTACGTCGCCATTCTGCTGGAGATGTGCCAGTTCTGCCCGACGCTGCGCGACGACACGCCGGCTCTCAAGGCATAAGCAGGCCGCCAGGATTTCTCCTGGAGGCCGCTCACTCTTCTAGGTAGTTGTCTGCACGCGTGATATTCTTCGCGCGTGGCCACTCCGGCCGCTTTCCCGAACAGACAACGATCGCTCAAATTATGTTGCACACCAATCGCACACCTAACCCGTTCGCAGCATTTGCCGCCGCACTGTTTCTTATTTTTATCAGCTTCTCAAGCCTGGCGGCGCCCGCACAGAGCGGAAGTGATTTGCCTTCGCGCAGCGAAGTGCAGAATCAGCTCGACGCACTCAATAAGCAAAAAGATCACTCCGCGCAGGAGAAGCTGGTTATTCAGGATCTCAACGAGACTCTTGATACGCTGGATAAAATCGACCGCGTCAAGCAGGAGACGGCGCTGCTGAAGCAGAAAGTGGCGCAGGCGCCGGAACAGCTGCGTCAGGCTACCGATGCTCTTAACGCGCTGAATGATAAAGACAGCGATGAGGAGACGCGCAAAACCCTTGCCACGCTCTCGCTTCGTCAACTGGAGTCGCGCGTTTCGCAACTGCTTGAAGATCTGCAAACCGCGCAGAACGATCTCTCCAACTACAACAGCCAGCTGGTGTCGCTGCAGACGCAACCGGAGCGCGTACAGAATGCGATGTACAGCGCTTCGCAGCAGTTGCAGGAGATCCGCAACCGTCTGAACGGCACGGTTGCCGGCGAAGGCGCCCTGCGCCCGACGCAGCAAACGCTGTTACAGGCTCAGCAAACCCTGCTTAATGCGCAGATTGAACAGCTGCGCAAAAGCCTCGAAGGCAATACCACTTTGCAGGATACGCTGCAGAAGCAGCGGGATTATGTCACCGCAAACAGTAACCGCCTCGAACACCAGCTTCAGTTATTGCAGGAAGCGGTCAACAGCAAACGCCTGACGCTGACCGAGAAGACGGCGCAGGAGGCGGTGACGCCGGATGATACAGCGCGCATTCAGGCGAACCCGCTGGTGAGCCAGGAGCTGGAGATTAACCACCAGCTGAGCCAGAAGCTGATTGAAGCCACCGAGAGCGGTAACGCGCTGGTGCAGCAGAATATCAAAGTGAAGAACTGGCTCGACCGCGCCCTGCAATCCGAGCGCAATATTAAAGAACAAATTTCGGTGCTGAAGGGGAGCCTGCTGCTGTCGCGCATCCTCTATCAGCAACAGCAGACGCTGCCCTCAGCCGATGAGCTTGAGGATATGACCAACCGCATTGCGGATCTGCGTCTGGAGCAGTTCGACATCAACCAGAAGCGTGACGCGCTGTTCCAGAACGAGAACTTCGTCGCCAAACTGGAAGAGGGCCACCAGAGCGAAGTCAACGACGAAGTACACGACGCGCTGTTGCAGGTGGTCGATATGCGTCGTGAGTTACTCGATCAACTAAACAAGCAGCTCGGCAACCAGCTGATGATGGCCATTAACCTGCAGGTCAATCAGCAGCAGTTGATGAGCGTGTCAAAAAGCCTGCAGGAGATCCTGACTCAGCAAATCTTCTGGGTAAACAGCAACAAGCCGATGGACTGGGAGTGGATCAAAGCCTTCCCGCAGACCCTGCGCGATGAGATCAAAGGCACCCGTATTACCGTCAACTGGGAAAAAGCGTTGCCGGCGGTGGCGATCGCGTTTCTCGCCGGGCTGCCGCTGCTGCTGATTGCCGGGCTTATCCGCTGGCGTTTGCGCTGGCTGAAAAAGTATCAGGCAAAGCTGGCGGAGCAGGTTGGGCAGCTTCGCAGCGACAGCCAGCTGCATACGCCAAAAGCGATTCTCATCGATCTGATCCGCGCCTTGCCGGTCTGCCTGCTGATTCTGGCGGCGGGGCTGATTCTGCTGACCATGCAGCTCAATATCAGCGAACTGCTGTGGGCATTCAGTAAGAAGCTGGCGCTCTTCTGGCTGGTCTTTGGCCTGTGCTGGAAAGTGCTGGAGAAAGAGGGCGTTGCCGTTAACCACTTTGGCATGCCAGCGCAGCTGACCAGCCACTGGCGGCGGCAGATTGTGCGCATCAGCCTCGCGCTGCTGCCGCTCCACTTCTGGTCGGTGGTCTCTGAGCTGTCGCCGCTGCATCTGATGGATGATGTGCTCGGGCAGTTTGTCATTCTGCTGAACCTGCTGGTGATCACCGCGCTGGTGTGGCCGATGTTCCGCGAAAGCTGGCACGATAAAGAGTCCCATGCGCTGCGCCTGGTCACCGTTACGGTGCTGGCGATTGTGCCGATTGCCTTAATGGTGCTGACCGCTACCGGCTACTTCTACACCACGCTGCGCCTTGCCGGGCGCTGGATCGAAACCGTCTACCTGGTGATTATCTGGAACTTGCTCTACCAGACGGTGCTGCGCGGTCTGAGCGTGGCGGCGCGGCGTATTGCCTATCGCCGTGCGCTGGCACGTCGCCAGAATATGGTGAAAGAGGGCGCGGAAGGCGCCGAGCCGCCGGAAGAGCCGACCATTGCGCTGGAGCAGGTTAACCAGCAGACACTGCGCATCACCATGCTGGTGATGGTGGCGCTGTTTGGCGTGGTCTTCTGGGCGATTTGGTCAGATTTGATCACTGTGTTTGCCTACCTCGACAGCATTACGCTGTGGCACTACAACGGCACCGAAGCGGGGGCGGCGGTGACCAAGAGCGTCACCCTCGGCAGCCTGCTGTTTGCGATCATCGCCTTTGTGGTGGCCTGGGCACTGATCCGCAACTTGCCGGGTCTGCTTGAAGTGCTAGTCCTGTCGCGGCTCAATATGCGCCAGGGCTCCTCCTACGCCGTCACCACTATTCTGAACTACGTCATTATCGCGGTCGGGGCGCTAACGGTCTTTGGATCGCTCGGTGTCTCGTGGGATAAGTTGCAGTGGCTGGCGGCTGCGTTGTCGGTCGGTCTCGGCTTCGGGTTGCAGGAGATCTTCGGTAACTTTGTCTCCGGTCTGATTATCCTGTTTGAGCGCCCGGTGCGTATCGGCGATACCGTCACCATCGGCACCTTCTCCGGCACGGTAAGCAAGATCCGTATTCGTGCGACGACCATCACCGACTTCGATCGCAAAGAGGTGATTATCCCGAACAAGGCCTTTGTGACCGAGCGGCTGATCAACTGGTCGCTCTCCGATACCATCACCCGCGTGGTGATCCGTATCGGTGTGGCCTATGGCTCCGATCTGGAGAAAGTGAAGAAGGTGCTGCTGAAAGCGGCGATGGATCACCCGAAAGTGATGCACGATCCGGAACCGGCGGTCTTCTTTACCACCTTCGGGCCGAGCACGCTGGATCACGAACTGCGTCTGTATGTGCGTGAACTGCGCGATCGCAGCTATACGGTGGATGAGCTTAACCGCACCATCGATCGCATGTGCCGGGAAAACGACATCAATATCGCCTTCAACCAGCTCGAAGTGCACCTGCGCAATGAGAAGGGCGATGAATTAACGGAAGTGAAGCGCGAGATAAAGGGCGACGATCCGACCCCTGAAGCGCCGTAATGGTTAGCCCCTCTTCCTCAGGGAAGGGGGGCTGCCGGCTGTAACTGCTTCTGTTCAAAATCCCGTTTGACGATCTCCAGCGCTTTTAACACCAGATCGGGGGCGATCTCATGCTGTTCAAGCAGCATAATCAGATCGACCGCCAGCTTGACCTCATCCGGGGCATTTTCCAGCGACATCTTCTCTCCTTGGTTAACGGGTTAAACGCGCCAGCACGCGCTCAATATTCTCCAGCGCTTTGCGACAGCGGCCGAGCCGGACATCTAATGCTTCCACTTCTTTATGCAGCTTCTGCTGTTCGGCAAGTGTAGTAACCGACGCTAAACGTACGTTACGCTCGTTTTTCATCGCCTGCAGGCGGCGCTCATACTCCTGATGCTGCAAGCGCCGCCGCTGCCAGCGCGTAATGCCGGGCGAGGCGTGATCCCACTGGCGCAGTGGCCAGACGGCGCTTTCCCGCGTCAGCGCGGCGATTTGCGCAGTTAAATGCTCCGCCAGCCAGAGCGCCTGCAGCAGATGGTTGCGCGCCACGGTCTCACGCAGCGCCGCCAGGTTTTTATCGGTCTCATTAAGATAAGCACGCATGCGCGTATCTTTTGTCTGAAAAAGATGGCGATCAAAACGGGCGCTGACGGTGAAGTGATCCGCCAGCGGCGCGGCCTGCTGGCGTAACCGGGCAAGTTGCTGCTCCAGCCTCTCTAAAAGCGCGTCGCTTTTCATCTCTCATTCCCTCTTTTTCACGGCGATTATGGTACATTAGCCGCTTATTCCGGCAACGATTAGCACTATGCAACGCACTATTTTAATCATCATTGGCTGGCTGGCGGTAGTGCTCGGCACCTTGGGTGTCGTTCTGCCGGTTTTACCGACCACACCTTTTATCCTGCTGGCCGCCTGGTGTTTTGCCCGCTCGTCGCCGCGTTTTCATCACTGGCTGCTCTACCGCTCCTGGTTTGGCGGCTATCTGCGGCACTGGCAGCAGTATCGCGCCATGCCGCCCGGCGCAAAGCCGCGCGCGATTGTTATTACGCTTCTGACCTTCGCGGTCTCGCTCTATTTTGTGAAGATGATGTGGGTGCGCGTTTTGCTGCTGATCATCCTCGCGTGTCTGCTGATTTTTCTCTGGCGGATACCGGTGGTTGATGCAAAGCAACAAAAAACCTAATGCGCTGCGATGGCAGTTGCAATTCTCGCTCACTGCCAGTAAATTCGAGCGTTTTCGAGCACGGGGTCGACTGGTTAAAGCTTAACCAGAGGCCAATTGAGCCTTTATCATACGTCCCGTGAGTAATACCGTTTCTATCAGGCAAATATCCATGACAGCGACTGCGCAGCAGCTTGAATTTCTCAAAAACAGCATCAAAAGCATTCAGGATTACCCGAAGCCGGGCATCCTGTTCCGTGATGTCACCAGTTTGCTGGAAGACCCGAAGGCGTACGCCCTCAGCATTGAACTGCTGGTTGAGCGTTACAAAAACGCCGGGATCACTAAAGTTGTTGGTACCGAAGCGCGTGGCTTCCTGTTCGGCGCGCCGGTGGCGTTAGGCCTCGGCGTTGGCTTTGTGCCGGTACGTAAGCCGCGTAAATTGCCGCGTGATACTATCAGCGAGAGTTATGAGCTGGAGTATGGCACCGATCAGTTAGAGATCCATGTTGATGCGATCCAGGCTGGCGACACCGTGCTGGTGGTCGACGATCTGCTGGCAACTGGCGGTACCATCGAAGCGACGGTGAAACTGATCCGCCGTCTGGGTGGCGAGGTTACCGACGCGGCGTTCATTATCAATCTGTTCGACCTGGGCGGCGAAGAGCGCCTGAAAAAACAGGGTGTTACTAGCTACAGCCTGGTCTCGTTCCCGGGGCATTGATCCCGCGTACCTTCATCCCTCACGCCTGAGGGATGAAGTGCATTCTCAGCCGATGCTGTGTTAGCATTACCCCTCGTGAATCCACCTTCCAGCGTTTCAGAGCCTGCCAATGAGTTATCAGGTCTTAGCCCGAAAATGGCGACCACAAACTTTTGCTGACGTCGTCGGCCAGGAGCATGTGCTGACCGCACTGGCGAACGGCTTAACATCAGGACGCATTCATCATGCGTATCTGTTCTCCGGCACCCGCGGCGTCGGAAAAACCTCTATTGCCCGTTTGCTGGCGAAGGGGCTTAACTGCGAAACCGGCATTACGGCGACACCGTGCGGTGTCTGCGATAACTGCCGTGAAATCGAGCAGGGCCGCTTTGTCGATCTGATTGAGATCGACGCCGCGTCGCGCACCAAAGTGGAAGATACCCGCGATCTGCTGGACAACGTCCAGTACGCGCCGGCGCGTGGCCGCTTCAAAGTCTATCTGATTGACGAAGTGCACATGCTCTCGCGTCACAGCTTCAACGCGTTGTTGAAAACCCTTGAAGAGCCGCCCGCGCACGTTAAATTCCTGTTGGCGACCACCGATCCGCAAAAACTGCCGGTCACCATTCTTTCCCGCTGCCTGCAGTTCCATCTTAAAGCGCTGGATGTCGATCAGATCCGCACCCAGCTTGAACATATTCTCGCTGACGAGAAGATCGAATCTGAGCCGCGTGCGCTGCAACTGCTGGCGCGCGCCGCCGACGGCAGCCTGCGTGATGCCCTGAGCCTGACCGATCAGGCGATCGCCAGCGGCAACGGCCAGCTTTCCGCTGCGGTAGTCAGCGCTATGCTCGGCACGCTGAATGACGATCAGGCGCTCTCCCTGGTCGAGGCGGTGATTGCTGCCAACGGCGAGCGGGCAATGGCGCTGGTTCATGATGCCGCCTCGCGTGGGGTCGAATGGGACGCGCTGCTGCTGGAGATGCAGAGCCTGCTGCACCGCATCGCCATGGTTCAGCTCACCCCGGCGGCACTCGGCAGCGATATGGCATCGGTTGAGCACCGTCTGCGCGAACTCGCGCGTACCGTGCCTCCGGCTGATATTCAGCTCTACTACCAGACGCTGCTGATTGGCCGCAAAGAGTTACCCTTCGCGCCCGACAGACGGATGGGCGTTGAGATGACTTTACTGCGCGCGCTGGCGTTCCACCCGCGCGCGCCGCTGCCTGCGCCAGAAGTGCAGCAAGCCTCGTTTGCGCCGGTTGCGCCGACAGCGGTGATGTCGCCGCAGCAGGTCGCCCCTGCACCGCAGGCGCAGCCCGCCCCCCAGCAAGATGTTCCGTTGCCGCCTTCTACCAGCCAGGTGCTGGCGGCGCGCAGACAGCTGCAGCAGGCGCAGGGAGCAGACAAAGCAAAAAAGAGTGAACCGGCAGCCGCAACCCGCGCGCGGCCGGTGAGTAACGCCGCGCTGGAGAGGCTCGCCTCTGTCACCGAGCGCGTACAGTCCCGCCCGGCGGCGGCAACGGCCGACAACAAGCCGGTAAAAAAAGAGGCCTATCGCTGGAAAGCGACCACCGTCGTTGAGACGGTAAAAGAGGTCATCGCCACGCCAAAAGCGCTGAAAAAGGCGCTTGAGCACGAGAAAACGCCGGAGCTGGCGAAGAAGCTGGCAGAAGAGGCGATCGAGCGCGACGCGTGGGCAAAAGAGGTGAGTCTGCTGAAATTGCCTAAACTGGTCGAGCAGGTGGCGCTAAATGCCTGGAAAGAGCAGGATGGCGCGCGCATCACTCTGCACCTTCGCAGCGCCCAGCGCCATCTCCATTCGCCCGGCGCGGTGAAGACACTTGGCGAGGCGCTCGGCGAATTGCACGGTTCGACGGTTGAACTGACTATTATTGAAGATGATAATCCGGCGGTGCGTACGCCGCTGGAGTGGCGTCAGGCCATCTATGAAGAGAAGCTCGCGCAGGCGCGCGAGTCGATTATTGCGGATAACAATATCCAGACCCTGCAGCGCTTTTTCGATGCGGATCTGGATGAAGAGAGTATCCGCCCCCTTTGACAGGAAG
>OHRV01000364.1_pt1 | contig 9323 bp, 4 predicted proteins | sample 1578511 | NCBI WGS metagenome assembly OHRV01 (sample SAMEA3879546, study PRJEB24766) | human gut metagenome | biome: human-associated habitat; feature: feces | place: USA | collected 1985/1987
ATTGATTGCCTTGAATTTTGCCTCTGGGGTCAGCCACAGTTCATGGTCAACCCCAGCCGTATTTTTACCACGATTGCTTGTTACTCGCTTCACTGCCAAGGCTTTGGCGTAAAACGAGTGAGTTAACAGCCATTGCAGCGTTTTCACTTTGCTGTAATGACCTTCTTGTTGAGCCTTTACGATACGCATTTGCAGCTTTTTAACATAAGCGCAAGCCTTGTTCCAGTCGATGCTGGCCCAATCTTCCACTTTGCAAGTCGGTGCACACGATTTCTCGTTCATTTGCAATTCCTCCATTTTGAAAAGTTCTGTAAATTCTCTCGTAAAGAAAGACCATGGATGGAAGTCTGCCTGCTTTCGCATGAGGTAATGTTGCAACCTCTATCCGTCCCCATTACAGGGTCGGCATTCGCTTTTTCCATCTTTCTTCTACCCGCATTTCATAAAGTCTCCTTACGGTTTCCGTCCGATTGCTCGGAGAAATACGGGCTTACCACGTTCCGCTTATTCAACAGTATGGGTTAGGTCTCACTTCTCCGCCGGCAGCTTTGTGTCCATGTATTCCCACTATACAGGGGAATAACCAGCTGCATTACCATTTTGGTTCAGGCTTGCCAGCAACTTTAGCCTGTTCGGCCTTAACGACGTTTATCAGTGATTCACGTTACATTAACCATACCATACAAGTCAGGCTCCCCAACCGCATTGTTGCTTGCAGCTTATCGCTTTCACCTCGCAGTTTCAGCTTGAACCCTTTCGGGTGGGGCTACCCTTGTCCTGTCACGCTTCCTCACAGCCGTTACCAGCCGCTTTGTTGACAGTAGACTACTGCTAATGGAATAACAGGTCCGGTCATTGCCAGACAGTTGAATTAAGCGACTTCGTGTCGCACATAGAGGTAGGCATCAAAGGTTCCTTCCGTCACGTACTGATAAACCTCCACTTCTTTGTTTCGGTTTCCCTGACGGATGATACGACCATTTCGTTGGGTCATGTCCGCAGGCCGCCAGCCCACATCCAGATGATGCACGGCCACCAGCCTGTCCTGCACGTTCGTGCCTGCGCCCATCTTCTGTGTCGAACCTAACAACACCCGCACCTGGCCGGTACGGACTTTGGCAAACAAATCTTTCTTTTTTGCCTCGGTATCAGCATCATGGATAAATGCGATTTCTTCCTCCGGTACACCGGACTGGATAAGTTTAGCGCGGATATCCTCATAGACATTGAAGGTTCCATCGTTCTTCGGTGTGCTGAGGTCGCAGAACAGCAGCTGGGTCAGCTTATCCGACTGTCCTTCCTCATAAATCCGAAGCACATTCCGCACACAGGCATTGAGCTTACTGTTGGGGTCATCCGGCAGGAGCGGATTCATCAGCCGCTGATCCAGCCCCAGCTTTCTGCCATCCGATGTGATTTTCAGCATGTTATCGACCGACGGGTCTACCACGCCGGAATGCACAGCCGCTGCCCGTTCCGAAAGCTCCACCACCATCGCCTGCTGATGCTCCGAAGGCTGCACCACCACAGTTTCAAACTTTGCCTCTGGCACCGGCAGATGCAGCTGATCGGAAGTCTTGATATCTGCCACTTCCTTGAACATATTCATCAGCTCCGGCAGGTTGAAGAATTTTGCAAATCTTGTTCTTGCCCGGTATCCGGTTCCTTCTGGTGCCAGCTCAATGGCCGTGGTGGTCTCACCAAAGGTAGAAGCCCAGCTGTCGAAATGGGTCAGCCCTTTCTGCTGCAACGTGCCGTATTGAAGATACCGCATCATGGTATAAAGCTCCGTCATGCTGTTGCTGACCGGGGTACCGGTCGCAAAAATGATGCCGCGCCCACCTGTCAGCTCGTCCATATACTGGCACTTCATAAACATATCCGAAGATTTCTGCGCTTCCGATGTGGACAAACCTGCGACATTGCGCATTTTTGTGTAGAGGAACAGGTTCTTAAACGCGTGCGCCTCGTCTACGAACAGCCGATCTACGCCCAGCTGCTCAAAGGTAATCACATCGTCTTTTCGGTCGTTTGCCCGGAGTTTCTCCAATCTCGCCTCCAATCCTTTCCGGGTCTTTTCCATCTGTTTGATGGAGAAACGTTCGCCATTCTGGGATTTCATCTCAGCAATGGCGTTTTCGATTTCATCAATCTGGGCAGTCAAAATCCGCTCCTGCCGTTCTGCGGACACCGGAATTTTCTCAAACTGGGAATGCCCGATGATGACTGCATCGTAATCACCAGTAGCAATTCGTGCGCAGAACTTCTTTCTGCGGGCAGTTTCAAAGTCCTTTTTGCTTGCCACCAGCAATTTTGCACTCGGATACAGACGCAGAAACTCGTTTGCCCACTGAAGGGTCAAATGATTCGGAACGACAAACATGGATTTCTGGCACAGTCCCAGCCGTTTTGCCTCCATAGCAGAAGCGGCCATCTCGAAAGTCTTACCGGCACCCACTTCGTGGGCCAGCAGCGTATTGCCGCCGTACAGCACATGAGCAATGGCATTCTGCTGGTGTTCCCGCAGCCGGATTTCCGGATTCATGCCGCCAAAGCGGATATGAGAACCATCATACTCACGGGGACGAGTGCTGTTGAACAGCTCGTTATACTTTTCCACAAGTTCCGCGCGGCGATAAGGGTCTTTCCACACCCAGTTCTGGAACGCATCCTTAATGGCCTGCTGTTTCTGCTGGGCGAGGGTGGTCTCCTTTTTATTCAGAACCCGCTTCTGCTTGCCGTCTGCATCCTCCACGGTATCGTAAATACGAATATCCCGCAGATTCAGCGTATCCTCCAGAATTCGGTAGGCATTGGCACGGCTGGTGCCGTAGGTCATATAGGCATGAACATCATTCCGGCTCGGTGTACTCTTGCCGGTAATTTGCCATTCTGCCGTCATGGGAGAGAATTTCACTTCAATATTTCTGCGCAGATAGAACGGCGGTTCAAAGGTTTCTTCCATAAACTGCTGGATATAATCCCGATTGACCCATGTGGCACCAAGGCGCACATCAATCTCCGACGCATCCAGGTCTTTCGGCTGTGCTTTCTTCAAATATTCCGTGTTTACCGCAAAGGCAGGGTCAGAAGCCGCAGCCAGTTCTGCCACGCGGAGTTTTTCCCGGACATTGCCGGACAGATATTCATCAGCCGTCACCCAGCCGGTTTCCTCGCCGCCCTGCGTCATCGGGTCTTTGAAAATGACACCATGCAGTTCCTGCTGGATTTTTTCAAATTCTCTCGGTGTACCTAAAAGCTCCGACATATAGGGCAAATCCACTTTGCCTCGCTCTCCGATGGAGATTGCCAGAGCCTCTGCCGGAGTATCTACGCTGGTAACAGCCCGTTCCGGTCGAATCGTCCGTTTGGTGAACATATCCGCCTTGGATTCCAGCCTGCCGTTTTCATCTACATTTTCCAGAGAGCAGAGCAGATAATAAGACGAATCTTCTGAAAAAGCCTGCGCATTTGCACGGGAGTTGATAAGCCCATACTGATCGGCGAATCGGTCATAGGCTACATTCAGTTCCCGCTGTTTCTGGGCAATCGCGTCCTCCGGATAATCGTTCAGCTGATAGTCGATCAGTTCCTGCACAATGGTACGAAGCTCCACCATGCCCTTGATCCTGCCGGTGGCTGTCGCAGAAAGGTCAGCCTTTCGCATGATGCTGTTCTCACGGAAGTAGACATCCCCATCCACCACCGCATAGGAGAAGTTCTTTACATTGGGGTCTGCCGGAATGGTTTCGCCCTGCAAGGACAGTTCTTCCTCCGGTGCCAGCTCCTGCGCTTCATAGTGACCGCCGATATGCTGCACAGCCTCATGCAGCTGGTCTCCCAGATCCTCATCCGGAATCGGAATGACCGTACATTCTTCCTTGCCGTACTGGGTACTTTCCGTTGTAATCTCACCCAGCACCATTTCCGGGTGGTCAACAAAATAGCTGTTGAGGGTAATACCCTCCGATGTCAGCCCCAGATGCACCCAATCCGGTTCGATATCAATTGGATGGTCTCTCTTTTGCAGAAAAATGATATCCGACACTACATCTGTACCGGCATTGGCACGGAATGCGTTGTTAGGAAGTCGAATGGCTCCCAGCAGTTCTGCCCGTTGCGCCAGATACTTTCGCGCGTCCGGATTCTTGGAATCCATCGTGTAGCGGCTGGTAACAAAGGCCACGATGCCACCGGGACGAACCTGATCCAATGCCTTGGCAAAGAAATAGTTGTGGATAGAAAATCCGAGTTTATCATAGGGCTTATCGCTGACACGGTAGTTGCCAAAGGGCACATTGCCCACGGCCAGATCATAGAAGTCGCGCCGGTCGGTGGTTTCAAAGCCTGCCACCTTGATTTCTGCCTGCGGATACAATTTCTGCGCAATGCGCCCGGTGATGGAATCCAGTTCCACACCATACAGTCTGCTTCCCAGCATGGAATCCGGCAGCATACCGAAGAAGTTGCCGACACCCATCGACGGTTCCAGAATATTGCCTTTCTCAAATCCCATACCGTCCAATGCCTCATAGATTGCACGGATCACGGTAGGGCTGGTGTAATGCGCATTCAGAGTCGAAGCCCTGGCTGCGGCATATTCTTCTTCCGTAAGAGCTGCTTTCAGCTCCTTATATTCGCCTGTCCAGGCAGTTTTCTCTGCGTCAAAGGCATCTGCCAGCCCACCCCAGCCGACATAATTGGCCAGCGTTTCCTGTTCCTCCGGTGTCGCATCCCTATGCTGATTTTCTAAGGCTTTCAGCGTGTAGATGGCATCCATGTTGGCACGGAATTTCTGCTTAGGACTGCCTTCGCCGAGGTGAAAGCTGTTGATGCGGTAGTTCTCCGCGTGTTTTGCTTCATGCCCTGCCCGGAACGCTTCTTTTTTTCCAGAATTCAGATCAACCACCAGATTGTGCAGGTGAACATTTTCCTCATGCCCCAAAATTCTTGCCAGATTTTCCTTGCTTTCCGAGCGGAAGATCGGATACACGGAATCCGGGTCCCGAAGTTCCACATCGAAAAGCCCGACTTTTTCAATCGTAAATGCCTTTCCGTCCAGATACAGCGTATCGCCAACGCGATAATCCGGCTGCACCGGAGCTGCGGGTTCTGGCTGCACAGTTGCAGGCTCTTTTTCAGCCTCCATGTTCCTGCCGCGAATCTCCTGCAACGCCTCTGATGCACTCACATAATCGGCAAATGTCTGCACTTTTCCGTCCGAATATCCGTAATACTCTTCTTTGACATAATCCCAGATGGCAAACGCATCTTTAGAATCCGGAAAGTTCTCGCCGGTCATTGTGACCACAAACCGTTCATCCGGTGCATAGCCAGACTCTCTGGAAAGTTCGCTGGCGTGTTCCTGCATTTCCAGCACCAGAGGATCTATCTCTGCGTGAGCCGGTTCCGGTGCTTCTTCGGATTCCACATCCGGGAATGGAATGTCCTGCCGCAAATTCTGCTTGCTCTGTTCAACATAGAGCCAGTCTTTTGCTTCCCGTTCCTGAACTTTTTCAATCAACTGCTGGCGGTAGGTCTCTGCCTCCCATTCGCTGGTAAACTCTTCGCTGACGCCATCCGGCTCCACATGAATGCCGTCTTGAATATCATCCCAGACCGCATAACCATCGTCTGTCTCCATCACGGTAAACCGCTGTGGTGCCGCCAGTTCACTCCGGGCATATACATCCGCAGCCGTATTCAGCATGTTGTCCACATGCTCATTTCCGGTATCGTAGCGTTCCGGTGGCGTTGGCGGAAACACATGGGCGGCAGTCGGCATAGGAAGCGGCGCGCCGTATTCCTGCTCCAGCTTCCGATACTCTTCCATTTCCAGCGCGGTCAGGTACTGATCATTTTCCACAAGCTGGTCTAACCGCTTATCCACCGCCGACCATGTGAGTCGCACTTCCCGGTCATGGTCATAATTGCGAAGCAGAATACCTCTTCCGTTATAATCGGCAAAACCGCGACTGCCATCCATAAAGGTATAGCTGTGGCCACCGAGACCGTATTCCGCTTTCAAGAATGCAGCTCGTTCTTTCGCGTCCCCTTGCTGCTGATACAGCGCATAAATACGGATCTTTCCGCCTTCAAAATTGGAGCCTGTCCGCAGCATCCGGTCGATTTCATCCTCAGAAATGACAAAAGCGGAGGGCTTTTCGCTCTCCGCTTCTCTGGCTGCATTTTCTGCCGCCGCATCAATTTTCTGAATCTGCTCTGCCTCGGACTGAAACAGGCTCATAAAGTTTAGCTGTTGATAAGTTCCGTCAGAATGACTTCCTCTGCCTGCGCTTTCAGCATGTTCATGTGCTGCACCCAGGCCATTTGGTTCGATTTCTTGTCCGGTGCCGGATTCGCTTTCAGAAGCTCCGCCATCATCTGCTCCATCCGTGCGGTCGCGGTCTCCTGAATCTCCCACAGGTGCGGATACAGCTTCTCGGTCAGGATAAGGTGATTGTACAGCAGCGTGTTGTTCTCCTGCAGGAACGCTCTGCGCATCCTCCCGTACTTGCCCAGAGGCTTCTGTTCCTGCACCGACAACTGGATATCCGGAATCAGGTAATCGCCGTTCTTCGTGTAATTCAGCTCCATCATAGTTTTGGCTCCTTTCTGCCTGCTTGTCTTTTTCATAGGTTCGGATCGTACGTTCAATTTCCCGGAAGATCTGGCTGGACATTTCGCTGACCGCAGTTCCCAGCACATTGGCGGCAGCCTGCGTATTAAAATCAAAAATGTCCAGAAAATCCTCGTGCTCAAAATAGTCATCTGCATTGCCCACCGTCCGGGTAAAGACGGAATATGCGATGCTGACAGCGGCAGCTCTCTTAAAGGAAGCTCCGATGTTGAGTTCATCATATCCTTCCAGATAGGAATCTGCAACGATGTCACTGATCTGCCTGCGATTTTCCTCCCAGTAATCCCTTGCAAGGCGTTCTGCCGCTTCCATGATATGATTTTCCAGAGACCCAGCACCGGCAGGAACATCAAATGCTACATCCAGTGCGCGAATGATTGGCTGCTCATGCTCCGCATTCATTTTCCAGAGCTGTACCGGTCGGGAATTCTTCCGTTCTCCGGTATCTGCCACATCAAATACATACCGCAGTTTCGGCTGCTCGCCGCGCATGTCCAAAAGAGCAATGCCCTTGGAGCCACGCTTCACATAGCGGTTCATCCGATCATTCCAGAGATCGTACTCTGCACAGGCCGTCGCTTCTGGCCTCTGCTTATAGATCATCAGCTGCTCCGCAAAGGGATACTTATAAAGCCGCGCGGATGTGGTCAGAAACGCTGTCCACTGTTCTTTGCTGCCAGTGATCTGTGCCGCAGCTTCCTGCGCCATCTGCATATAATAAGCCGTTTTCGTCATCATCTGTCTTTTTCCTCCTCTCCTTTATTCGTCCGGATACAAATCCAGTGCCTCATATTCTGCATCCGTCATCTCTGCCAGTTTTGCAAGCAGCGAGGCCGTCCACCTGCGCAGGTTTCTGTCTCTGCCCGTCAGACTTTTTTGCATCTTTTGAAGCTCTTCGATCAGCCCTGTCCGTGTGCCAGGGCTGTAAAGCATCATGAGCATCCATTCGTCATCCGTAAAACGCATTTATAACTCCTTTTCTTCGCAGCACCTGCGAGGCGGCGCAGGCGGCACAGCCTCCTGCTTTTCCTTCAGCTGATCCAGAACCGATGCTTTCTCCACCGGTTCTTCCTTCTTTCCGTTATTGATTACGCCGTCAATCATGCCGTAATCGTCCTCCATCGCCATTTCTGCGGCTTTCAGGTAGTTCTCCGGTTTCAAAAATCCGGGCAGTTCCTGGAAGCCGATGGAATCCACATAGTGACAGCTTACAACACCATTCTGCCGTAAAGCCACGATGTCAGACACAGAAAGACTATGACCAGTAAAATCATCAGGGCGGGAAACATTGAATTTCGCATACAGTTCCTCCAACATCGTATTCTGATCCTTGTAGGGAAGAAGCGGAGCCGTATAAACCACCTCATAATGGTCAATATCCGGTTCCAGCCCCATCCGTTCCAGTTCGCGCATAGACGAAAAGCGTTCATATACCGTATCCTCGCTGCGGCGAAGCTGCAAAATCGCATACTGGTCGGTAGTACTGTCGAGAAATGCCATCATTCTTTCGTCCGGTGCCTGCGTTCCATGCACTTCATCCCATTTTTCAATTCTTGCCATCGTTCATTTCTCCCTTCTCCATAAACGGCAGGCCGTTTTCCTTTGCTTCCTGTCGCTGCTGTTCCCGCCGCTTTTCACTATAAGGCGGTCGGATACCGACGCAGCGTTTCGGAATCGTATAAGTGACCGACCCATGCTCCCGGTGCTCCAAAATAAACTGCTCCGGATACTGTTTTTGCAGTTCCCGGAGCTTCTTAATCAGGCGGCTGTCATGGGTGTAAATACTGGCAGTATCCAGTTCATTATCAAAATTGATGACGGTTTCCTGCTCTGCCTTCGTAAGCTTATATTTCATCGCTCCGCCTCCTTCGCCTTAGCTGCTTTCACCGGCGTATCTGTTCTGGAAGACAAATCCGAGAGTTTACCCAGCACAGATTCCCGTCTGCTGATTTCTGCATCCTCTGCACGATCACAAAGTTCATCATAGTCAATCCGCGTCATGGTACGGCCACCGAACCCATAATCCGAAAGAATCTGGTCTCTGGCTGCATTCATGCTGATTTCCGGGTTGTCGATCTGTCCACCGTCAATTTCCGTGAAGTCCTTATGATATAAGGTATAGTCGTAACCGTCCTCACAGGTCTGAATGGCAAGAAAGCCCTTGCTTCCCAAATCCCATGCGCTGTGTTCCTCCGTAATCAACGGCTCCGGGCGGCATGTGCCACCGCCGCGTTCCAGCATTTCTGCCAGCTGGCAAATGTGCAGAACATCATACCCCAGGCGCAGATGATATTCGTCCATATATTCGCAGCGGGCTGAGAATTTCCGATTCGGATACTCAATCTCCACCGCACTGCCATCCGGAATTTTGAACCGATCCTCGTAGCTGCTGGTGATAAACCGGATATTTTTAGCATTCTCCAGTTCAGGATCAGCCTTTTTCATCTGCCAAAGAACTTTTCTGCCGCCGCGCATCTGCTCCAGCATCTCCGGGGCTACCGGCGCAACGGTAAGACCGTCCAGCTGGGGAATCTCCTTGAGTGCTGCCACCCTCGCGCTTTCTTCGAGAGTAGAAAACGGCTGTTTATCCAACATATCCCAGCCAATGTGTCCCTCGGCAATCTGCACCTTTCTGTCCATATCAAAGCAATGGAATTCCACGCCGTCCTGCTTTTCCTGCAAG